>LULV01000430.1_pt1 | contig 11899 bp, 20 predicted proteins | sample 728081 | NCBI WGS metagenome assembly LULV01 (sample SAMN03860280, study PRJNA289734) | marine metagenome | biome: seawater column; feature: ocean; material: water; isolation source: Red Sea water column Station 108 - depth 25m | place: Saudi Arabia: Red Sea | collected 2011-10-15 | depth 25 m | reverse complement strand
AGTTTCTTTTATAGTTCCATCAATTTCTGTAGGCGGATTTACAAGCATTTGATAATCAGCTTGAGCTATAGCTTCTTCTAAGGATTTTGTAGTTACGCTACAGTATTTAACTTGTTTTCTAGTAACCCTAAGATGATATGTTTTCATTCGTCTTCTTTTTTCTTTTTTTATGTAATTTAAGTTTTAATGCCCATCGTTTTGGGCGTGGTTTTCCCATCACATCGTCTGGACAGTTCTCTTGCCAGTTCTTATATGCGTCTTTTAAATCCATGCTCTCTCCTAAAAACTTCTATTAGTTCGTTTGCTCGCTCGTTAGCTTGATCAGCTAACTCATGCAAAGCATCTATCTCTTTTAAGAGCTCCTCTCTATCTTTTGGGTTATCTTTGCTAGGCAGTTGATCTTCACGCTTTTCTATTTCGTCGTTACAAATCAACCGCCATGCACGAGCCACTTCCCAAGGTTCAAAGTCCAGCTCTGTCTTTTTATCCATATAATTAATTTACTATATTTCTCTTAACGTCGCCCAAGTAAACGCCCAACTTTACGTTGTTGATAGCTTCGATGTCTTTCCATCTAAGTAAATCTTTGTCAGATAAATCTTTAACTTGTATATCTTTGTACGGCTTTTGATGTTTGTTCATCAGATAACGCATAAAAATATCTTTCATAACTGGATAGATAAAATCCGATATAGGTTTAGGTCCATTCATTTTAGTTCTCCCTTAAAATATCCGCTAACAACTCTCGTCGAATATCACGACTTAACTGCTTCGGAAGTTTGGTTAATATAATTAAGTCCGACACTTTAGGCTTGAACGTCTTATGGTAGTTCGCTGCATGGTCGGCCTCGTCCGTGTAACGCCAACGGATTACTTCTGGATGAAGTTCCGATTGGAAGTGAAAAGAATACCTTTTTAATTGTTTCATTTTTTCTCCTAGTTGTTTCACGCAGAACAGATTACATCTTTTTACAAATAGTTGCAAACATTTATGTAATTCGTTACTATTGTCATGTGAGTAACAAAATATTAATTTACAATTAGGAGAAGAGGCTATGCCTAGAAAAAAAGTAATAACGAGAAAAGTTAGGAGACTAACACCAAGAGAGATTGACTACATTGTAAGTGCCGTATCTTTGTATGATTGTGAGATGGATGGCCAAGCAGAAAATACAGAACATTTTTATGTAGATTCGGTCACACGCCTACAAGGGGAATACAAAAATTTAGCAATCATAGTGGAGGAGTAAACATGAAAGTATTAAAAAAGTATAAAGATGAAGATACTTGGAAGGTTGTAACTTTGGAGGAAACTATTGAATACACCGAAGGTTCAGGATATTGGAAAAAAGGAACAGTAGAACAAATGCTGAAAGAAGGCATGATAATATTTACCCCAACCGCTGAGTATAAAGCTGACACGGACAAATAAAATGAAACTGTATCATGGGACTTCTCTCAAAAATCTTAGGAAAATATTGAAACAAAAAAGTATTTCACCAAGAAAAAAAAGAGACAATGGAAATTGGGCATCTACACTCAAGAGCAACGAGGAGATGGTTTACTTAACAAATAGCTACGCTTGCTATTTTGCTCTAAACACGACTTACCATTTAGCAGATGATGAAATCAAAGAAGGAGATTACAACCCATCTGACTATGACGATGACAAGCCTGTAGTATTAGAAATAGACGTTAGCAAAAAAAACCTTTACCCTGATGAAGATGCAATGGAACAACTCTCTAGGCATAAGGGTTGGATCAACGACCATATAAAAGAGTTTATGACGGATTATGGCGAAGGGATTGAGTACATGGCAGATAGAACTCAGTTTTTTATAGACAACTATGAAACATACAAGGACTGTTGGAAACTCAGTCTTGAGACTCTTGGAACTGTTTGTCACAAAGGGGTAATCCATTCAAACAATATAACTAGAGTAGCTTACCTACACCCTCACGTTATTCATCTAAGTCAACCCACAATCACACTGCAAAATTTTAGACACTTGGGAGAAAATTATAAAAAAGAGTGTAGAGAATTGATTTGGACTAAAGAATATAGCAGTCAAGTTATAAATAAAAAACAACTTAAAACAGTAATAATTTAAGGAGAAAAATAAGGAGTGAAAAACATGAAAGTATTAAGTTTGTTTGACGGAATGAGCTGCGGTCAGATCGCTCTCTCCAAACTCGGCGTTAAAGTCGATAAGTATTACGCATCTGAGATTGACAAGCACGCAATCGAGATTACTCAAAAGAACTTCCCGGACACGATTCAGCTCGGCGATGTATGTAATTTAGATCCCAAAGATTTTATGGACGTGGATTTGTTATTAGCTGGTTCGCCATGCCAGGGATTTTCTTTTGCGGGAAAGCAACTGGCTTTTGACGATCCTAGGTCTGCTCTTTTCTTTGAGTTTGTTCGTTTACTCAAAGCAATCAAGCCTAAATATTTTTTGCTTGAAAACGTGCGTATGAAGAAAGAGTTTCTTGAGGTGATAACCGAACAAGTATCAGCTTGTTACACCGCAGACGACGTAGCCTCAGAATACAAGGATATATTCGGTTCTGTAAAAATTGAACCACACTTTATTAACAGTTCGTTACTGAGTGCTCAATCCAGGCAAAGATACTATTGGACCAACATACCCAACATCAAACAACCAGAAGACAAAGGGATTGTTTTAAGGGATATATTGGAAACTGATCCAGAAAGTATTACTAAAATGTCAGATAAGTTTGTGGAAAGAAATGGCGATAAAAATTGCATGATTGACCAAGACAAGGAAAAAGCACACAACCTTTCAGCAGAAGAATATGTAAAAAATGGCAGGCAAGGTAATTATTTGGCGTGCGATGAAGAGGGTAAGCCAGCCTATAAGCCTGTTAAAAAAACAGAACGCAATAAAAGACACTTGCGACAATTAGATGAAAAGTCTTTGTGTATGACGGCTACTATGTATAAAGGTGCAGGTAATAATGGTATGACTTTAGTTCCACACAAACCCAACCAAGTTGGCAAAATAAAAGATGGCGGACAGGGGAATCGCATTTATTCACAAGATGGCAAATCTTCTGCTTTATCTGCTCAATCAGGTGGCACTGCTGGCAATGGCAACACCCTAATAGAAACCAAACCCAAAAAAGTTGTCTTAGATGTTAGGTCAATGACTGAGGTCAGAACCGATGAAGCTAATCGCATACGATCTGAACATAAGAAAAAAACAGGAAAAGATTGGTCGCCTAGAAGCATGAGGCATTTAGTAGAAAGAGAAGATGAAAAAAGCAACACGCTTACAGCTGCTTTAACAAAACAACACATTCTCCAAATAACTGAAAATACTAATGTCCAATCTTACCGAGAAGTCCGAACCGATGAAGCTAAGAAAGCCAGAAAAGAAGCCAAACAAAAAACTGGTAAAGACTACACGCCTTTTAGACGAAGGCGTATCAAACACACAACGCTATCGCATGCTCGGTAACGGATGGACAGTCGATGTGATTGCTCACATCTTAACCAATATGGAGAAATAAAATGAAGAAACAACCAACAAAGAAAATTCATATTGACTTTGAATGTGTCACTAACTTTTTAGAAGAATACGACTATTGGGGTGGTGACGGGTGGGTTACTGAAATATTAAATGGGAATATTGACACAGAGTTGATGAAAAAGGCAGTTATCTGTCATTCGGTTGGCAATAAGACCGAATGTCAACAATTAGTCGATGATATGTTTATAACTAAATGGTGGGAGAACAACAATGATACAGCCTAAAAAACAAATTAATAATATCTACGGATATATTCGTGTCTCTTCGGAGCAACAAGTCAAAGACGGATCTTCTTTGGACGAGCAACGCAAGTCCATTGAGGAGTTTGTCGCTGCTAAATACGGCCGTGAAGTCGATCAGTTTTTTACCGATGCTGGCGTGAGTGGTATGAAACCACTACTAGAACGTCCAGGATCAAGAGAGCTTACCGACATTATGGACAAGCATGACGTTATAGTAGTTACCAAACTAGATCGTTTGGCTAGGTCTTTTTTGGAAATGGTCAACATGATTCCCACCTTAGAAGAGACAGGCATAACGCTTTACTTTTGCGATATGTTTAACGACATACCTGTGGTTATGCCCAAAGAAAAAGAAAAGTCAGGATTAGAAGCCAAGATGGATTTGACTAGAATGGCAAACCAACAACTCATCACCAATATGGCTATGTTTGCAGAGCTGGACAGAGAACACATTATGAGCAGACTAAATGGTGGTAAGATTGTTTACGCAGAAAAAGGTTACTCAATAGGTGGACAAACACCTTTTGGCTATCGTAAAGAATACGATGGCTCAGGAAGTAGGCGTAGAACTAAACTGATACCAGTCCCGGAAGAACAAAAAGTCTTAAAACACATCTATGCGTTGCGAGAAAAAGGTTTAGGTGCTCGCAAAATTGCTAGACAAATTCAAAACTCACACGCTGGCTATGAAGACTTCCCTTTTCATAAAGTCCACAGAATCTTGAAAAGAAAGTTCCAAGGCAAGCACGCATAGAAAAAACTATCTTTGTCGCTTATAATCAAAAAGACTATGAGCGACAAAGAAAAAATCATAAGCGCAATAAACAAAATTGACGACATACTAACTCTTGATTTCATAACAGCTCCAGTTAGAGAGGATCTTACAAACGTAAAAGTTTTATTGGTTTTAGTGAGGGATAATCTCTAATGTCTACTGGATGGGGTAGAGGAACCTGGGGACAGGGACCTTGGGGACAGCCTATCGCTGTACCCGTAAGCGTTAGTGTTACAGGCATTGCCATAACATCAAGCTTAGGTTCTGTTTCCGTAGTAGCCAAAGCTAATCAAACTCCAACAGGTATTGGGGTTACTGTTTCTATAGGAACACCATCAATAGATGCAGAGGCCAACGTCTCACTTACAGGCAGAGCTATAACTTCTGGACTAGGATCGCCTAGCACAGATGCCGAAGCAGACGTTACACCCAGCTCGCTTGCTATCACTTCGTCGTTAGGCACACCAACTACGGACGCAGAGGCAAATGTTACACCAACTACTTTGGCAGTCACGTCGGCTCTTGGTACGATTATTGTCCACGAAAATGAGGTTATAAACTTACCAAGTTTTGCAATCACTTCTGCATTAGCATCGGTTTCAACAGTAGCAAAAGCTAACGTAACACCAACATCACAAAGCATAACAGTAAGTTTAGGTGCGTTGTTGATATACGGCGAGGTTGATACAAGCCAAACACCAAACTTTTCTGACGTTGCAACGACACAAACTCCAAACTATACTACAATCAAAGGTGGTAGAGACGCAGCATAAAAGAGGACATGATATATGGCAACTTATGTAAATGATTTAAGACTTAAAGAAATCGCAACAGGCGACGAGTCAGGAACTTGGGGAAATTCAACAAATACGAACCTAGAGCTCATCGGCGAAGCGTTAGGCTTTGGCACTGAGGCAATAACTACAAATGCCGATACACACACTACAACTGTAGCCGATGGATCTACTGATCCGGGCAGAGCTATGTATATTAAATATACTGGAACATTAGACTCAGCTTGTACGATTACGATAGCACCTAACACCATGAGTCGTATGCACTTCATCGAAAATGGAACAAGTGGCTCTCAAAACATAATAATTTCACAAGGTACAGGAGCTAATGTCACAATACCAGCTGGTGATGTAAAAGCTGTTTATTTAGATGGTGCTGGTTCCGGGGCAGCTGTAGCAGATGCTTTTGCTAGTTTGAACGTAGTAGATCTTAAAGTAGAAGATGATCTTACTGTTACCGACGACATCATAGTAAATGGAGACATAGATTTAGAGGGTTCAATCGATGTAAATGGAACAGCAAACCTAGACGTTGTAGATATTGATGGAGCTGTTGATATGGCTACGACGCTAACACTAGCTGGTAATGCAGATTTCAACGGCGATCTTGATGTCGATGGGACTACTAACTTAGATGTGGTTGACATTGATGGTGCCGTCGATATGGCTTCCACATTACAAGTTGATGGAGCAATCACAAGTTCTTCTACCATAAACGGCGTTGGTATTAAATTTAATGTGACTAATTTCACAAACAGTTTATTAATAAGTAATGACGCTGGCACAGGGACTTTAAGTACAGCAAATAACAACACTGGATTAGGTAACGACGTTTTTAATGTCTTAACTTCGGGCGATCAAAACACTGGAGTCGGAGCAGAAGCTATGGACGCACTAACCGAGGGCAGTAACAACACGGCAGTCGGATATGAAGCTCTTGGCAAATTAACAACTGGCACTGACAATATTGGGGTAGGTAGGGCTGCTGGACTTGATAATACAACTGGTTCTGGTAATACTTCAATAGGTGTTGAAGCCTTAGAAAATCAAAGTGGAGGTAATAACTGTGTTGGAGTAGGAAAACAAGCTGGTAGGTCAGTAACTTCTGGTGGTAATAATATGTTACTAGGACCTTTTGCTGGTAATTCAGGCTCACCTGGAGGTGCAATAACATCAGGCAACAACGAAGTTACTTTAGGTAATGGCGACCACTCTAAAATAAACGCACAAGTATCAATAACTGTAGCATCTGATGAAAGAGATAAAACGGACTTTCAAGCATTGAACGCTGGTTTGGATTTTGTAAATGGTTTGACACCTTATACATTCTATTGGGACAAAAGACATAAGTATGTAGATTGGGACTCAAACCCCGACACAGATTTGAATAGTATTACTCACGATGGAACACATAAAGAAGATTGGCTAGACTTAGGTTTTAAAGCACAAGATGTAGTGGCTTTAGAAGAGTCAATAAATCATAAAATATCTAATAAAACCAATTTAGTTACTAATCTATCGGGTGACGGCAAACAATACGCTTTGCAATACGAAAAGTTCGTACCAATTCTAGTAAAGGCTTTGCAAGAGGCAGACGATAAAATTGATGCACTGACGGCTAGAGTTGCAGCACTAGAGAGTTAATATAGGAGAATGATATGTTAGATACAATTTTAACAATAATACAACTAGCACCTTGGGTTATATCAGGAGCATCTTTAATTTGTGCTTTGACACCCACACCCAAAGACGATCAGATTATAGGTAAGATCTATAAACTGATTGATTGGTGTGCTATTAATGTCGGCAGAGCCAAGGAGAAGTAAATGAGTTTTTGGAAAAAAGTCGTAGATTTTTGGACTGGCACAGAAAGAAAAAGAGTTAGAGCTAGAGATGAAGATGGCAGATTTGTAGGTGATGATGAATCAACACCTGATGTCAATGAAGCCTACGAAGAAATAAGAGTCAAAAAAGCAAAGCGATAATGTCCAATGTTAAAGAAGCTATAGCTAGAATTGAAGCGCATGAGCGCGAATGCACTATACGCTACGAAAACATTGAAAAAAGATTAGAAGACGGATCTAAGAGGTTCGACAGACTTGAAACCATGCTTTGGGCAGTTTATCCCTTCATTGTGGGTGCTGTGGTATTAGCAGAATTTATATGAACGATCAAAACAGATTTAGTGGAGACATGGACAGAAATGAGGTCGAAATGGATCTCAATAAGTTCATGGACATGATGAGAGAGATATCTGATCTAAAAGATAAAATTAGAGATTTAGAGTCTGACCAAAATGTAAATCCGCATCAACGATGGATTCACCTAGCTAGAGCTGTTGACTCATGGAGAATATTTCCTAGAGCCTTTTTAACTGTTTATATAATTTTGTTGTATAAGTGCACTATTTGGTTTATGGAACTACCACAACCTTCGTTTGAACAATCAGGCCTAATATCTATTGTCGTAGGTGCTGGAGCTGCTTGGTTCGGACTGTATGCTGGTACATCTAATTCATCTAAGAGTTTTAAAGGTGAAGATAAGTGAGGCTAAAGAAACACATATACATAATAGCTTTAGCTGTTCTTTTGCTACCTGTTTCTTTGTTTGCAGATCAAACTGGCGATTGTGATGCTGGTACACAATATTGTGAGGCTAACACCTTAGACACTACGAATACAACCACAACCACGAATACAAACACTAACACAAACACGAATACTAATACTTCGACTTCTACATCTACGGCTACTAATACCAACACGAATACCAATACGAACGTAAATACCTCGACTAACAGTAATACCAATGTAAATACGAATACGTCAAATGTGACGCAAAACTCTACAGTAAATCAAACTGTTAATAACAACTCGACCTCTACAAATACGAACGTAAATCAGAACACTAGCGTTTCAGAAAACACAAACATAAATCAATCAACCTCTGAATCTAACGTAACAACTGATAACACAAATAACAATTTTAACGAAAGTGTTAGTCAGTCAACTTCTGATAACACCAATAGAAATATTAATGAAACCAACTCGACGCAGACTATAAATCAGAATGTAGATACCAAAGCGCCACCTGCATCTGCTATAGCTCCAAGCATAATGAGTTACTCTCAAGACTTATGCACAACAGGGATTAGTGGGGCGTTTCAAGGTCAAGTGTTTGGTTTATCAGGTGGTAAGGCAGTAGTTGATGAAAACTGTGAAAGATTGAAACTAAGCAAATACATTTACGACATGGGTATGAAGGTGGCAGCTGTGTCAATATTGTGTCAAGACGTAAGAGTTTTTAAGGCTATGAACATGGCTGGTACGCCTTGTCCTTATGAGGGCAAAATAGGACAAGAAGCTAAAGACTTGTGGCAATCTAATCCACACAAAAGACCAGACGTAAAAGAGGCAGAAGCAGATTATGTAAGAAAATGCACAGCCGAAGCTAACCCAAAAAGAAGTCAAATCAAGAAAGATGTCATAGGCTTTGTTAAAAAAGGCTACACACGAAAAACAAAAACTGATAGGCAATGCAAAAAAGAATTTTATGCTTTGTCGTAATTGGATTATTTAGCTCTAGTTTACTAAGCCAATATACCTACGAAGCCAATCAACCTTTATATGATTTGCATGACAATGCAAATAACTTTCAAGGCGAGCTGGCTTATGAAGTAGTGGATGATGGTATATCTCCAGCTATAGATCTTTCTTTCAACTTTACTTTTTATGGTTCTACTTTTTCACAAGCTAGGATGGCTACCAATGGATGTTTGCATTTTGGCGATAGCGGGAGCTATTGTAATGATTACACTCCCGATCCTTTAAACGGACAACATACTTACACTTTATATCCATTTTGGACTGACCTGATAAGAGATAATAACTCTCGGATGAAATCTTGGGGAGACTCAAGCAAAATGATATTCGGTTGGTATCGTATGCGTGAATACAACCGAAACTCTGATAACAGCTTTGAAGTCATATTGTGGAATAATAACTCTTTTGATTTCCGTTACAGAGAACTTGATATCATCAACCACGATGTTTTGATTGGTGAAGTCGGATCAAACCAAAACAATTCTTACACATACTTATTTCACGACGAATGTAACACAGGTACAACCAACTCAAACTCATGCGTTAATCAAAATTGGAATGCTACCTCATTCAACACGTCACTAGAAAATGGCGGTAGTTTGTATGGATCAGGTAGCGGTAATGGAGTGGATTGTAGTAATCCTTTAAACGATTCTAGTTGTCCCGGATATTCAGCAGCTTATTTGGCTCAACAGTGCAACATAAATGCTTTGTATTCTACTGAGTGCTCAGGCTATGAACAGGCTTTGCGTGATTTTGAATGTGACCAAGATTCACAATACAGTCCAACATGCACAGGTTATATACCAGAGGTGATCGCAGTATTGGTTACACAATCTGGATTTGACGAACCTGAGACGTATCAAATTACAGAAGAGGAGATAATCTCATTCACAGAACCTTTTGAGGATTTTGTTGAAGAAGATGTATTTGATGATTTTGATTTTGACTTTTTCTCTGACGATGAATTATTTATAGATCCAATAATAGATGTGTTGGACACATACGATCCAATTATCGAAAGCGTATCTATAGTCAGTAATGTTGATGTTGTAGATATATTTGACGCAGAGGAATTGATTGAAGTTTTTGCACAAAACGAAATATTGGAGGATATTGAAGAAATACTTGAGGAAGAAGTAGTAGAAGAAATAATACAGGAAATTATAGAAGAAGAAGTCATAGAAGAATTAATTGCAGAAGAAGAAGTCGAAGAACAGATTGAAGAAATATTAGACGAAGAACTTATAGAAGAAATTGTTGAAACTTTTGAGGAAAACCCAAAAGGAAACAGCATATCTAGAGCTTTGAGGGTAGTAGCACAAACTTTAAGAACTGCGTCAGACAGCTATACCACACAAAACAATGCGGGTAATACAGAGGTAAATCAAACAGGCGGCATAAGCACTTCGTCCTCTCCATCCATATCGGATCAAATATTATCAGCAAATGTTCAAAACAATACAGTTTTGCAGATGAGTGATGGTGCAGATGTCATAGGCGGAACTTCTATTACGATTACTCCTTTGGTTACGTTAGATGATTCTATTATGTCTGATGTGCAAATTAGTGATATACAAGGTCAAATTTTATCTGCTACATCTAATGTTATGACTTCCTCAGAGGCAGACCAAATTGCAGATCAAATTGTTGCAAACAACCTAAAACAAGAACAAGAAGACATGGAGCAAGAGCAACAAGAGTCCGGGGAATATGCAGATCAAACAGCTTTTGTTGCGTATTTAGGTTATGTGCCAGGGTTCGATAGATATAAAGATATTTCCATACCTAAGCAAAACTTGTGGTACGAAAGTAGGATTATTTATTCCGATGCAAAGATTGATGATAATAGCGGTGCATATTACAATCTGTCGAATACAAGCATAGATAAAATGCAAAATATAATAGATGAACAGGTGGACCTATGAACTTTTTAGAATCTAAATTAGCACAACTTATAGCTTTGGCATCGATCGTGGCAACCCTAGCTGGTTTCGGTTACACAGGAGCTACTTATGTGAATAGGTTAGAAAACCTAGAGGCACAAATAGGTGGGATAGGAGATACAGAAAACGCACAGAAGGTAATTGAAGAAAGATTTGCCAGTATAGAAACATCGGTCGAGTATATTAATAAATCTATAGATAGCTTGGTCATACCCGACAATAGCGACTTGAAAGCTAGTATAGCTGGCTTGACTCTCAGTGTTGAGCGTATGCAGTTAGATATCGAAGAACTAGAAGACAGCAATAAGAACCCCTTGGCTAACTAATCATACTGAGGTAGTGACGAACCATGCAACAAGTATTAATAGGAATAATAATAGTATTAGCAGTAGCTAGTTATTATTTTTTTAGTCAGAACCAAATTTTGCAAGCAAACAACGCCGTCTTAGAGGGAGCTGTTGCTACACAAGAGGAGGCAATAAAATCAATACAAGCCGACTTTGAGCTACAGACTCAACAACTACAGGACCTTACTGTAAAAAGCCAAGCGGCACAAAGAGAGCTGAATCGCTATACACAATTCATACAAAATTATGAGCTTACTGCTAAAATTTTGACTGATCCAACAGAAATGGAAAGGAAAATAAACAATGGTACAAAACATATCATGGAAGACATCGAGAAAATTAGCGGCACTGTTGATGATCTCGATGATGGCTTGCAGTTGCAGCCTAATTCCAACTAAACAGATACAAGTTTCAGCCAAGCCTATTGAAAGAAAAATAGTGCAACCTATTATGCCTAGAGAAATAGATCTCAAGCAGCCACAATGGATAGCAGTCACGCCAGAAAATAAAGATGAACAATTAGCTAGGATAGAGGAGCAAGAGGGCGAGCTGGTTTTTTTAGCTATGACAATACCTGATTACGAGGTGATGGCCTACAACATGCAAGAAATAAAAAGGTACATAACGGAGCTAAAA
>LULV01000294.1_pt1 | contig 11907 bp, 12 predicted proteins | sample 728081 | NCBI WGS metagenome assembly LULV01 (sample SAMN03860280, study PRJNA289734) | marine metagenome | biome: seawater column; feature: ocean; material: water; isolation source: Red Sea water column Station 108 - depth 25m | place: Saudi Arabia: Red Sea | collected 2011-10-15 | depth 25 m | reverse complement strand
ATATAAATGCATCTTGGACTCTAAAAGCAGACCTTACAAGCAAATATGCATGTAGATTAATCAATTTTATGGATGATAATAATTATGCTAAATGTCTACCGATAGCTCCAGATGACTTAGAGGAAACAAAAGGATTCCTAGATGATTTCTCATCAGGTTATGTCAGAAGAGCAGCCTCCATTACTGTCAAGCAAGGAAATAAAAAACCATGGATTAATAATCAAAACTATCTGAAAGATATTTTCGAAATAAATTATGGGAAAATAGAGGACAACAGTTTAAGATTTTCATAAATTTTCACAATTAAATCATACCTATATGCAAGAATTTGAATTACTATCCATATCTCACTTTTTGGGCTTTTGTATTTGCCTAGCGGCAATAGTTTTTATCCCAAAACTAATTCAAGCAAAGCCTGGATTGGAAAATTTTTCAAAATATCTCTTAATTTTTCTATTAGTCGAGAATCAAATTAGATCTACATACGTTGAAACTTTAATTAAAGGTGGCAACCTATTAGAAAATCTGCCTTTGCATCTGTGCGACTTTTCAGCAATTGTAATCGCGGTCTTTCTTTTAACAGGATTTAGACCTTTATTTATTTTTGCATATTTTTGGGGAATTGCTGGTGCTGGCATGTCTATATTAACTCCCGACTCTGAGCTGTTAGTGATTATGTATGGTATAAATTATATTTTGGGAGCAAATTATTGGTATCTTAATGAAAGACCATACGGCGATAATATTCTTTCATTAATGCCCGAACCACCGGTTCATATGTTTATACTATATCCAGTAGCTATATTTTTTATATATTTAGTTTACTCGCCATATATTTATTTAGATAGAAGAAAGATAGGAGGATAAATAAATGAGAAGAATTATTACAGGACATAATGCGGAAGGAAAATCAGTTGTAATGCATGAGGGGCCGCCAGCCAGATCCATTGGTGAAGATGTTGGAGGCCTATATGAGATTTGGAATACTGAAGCAACTCCTTTTACAACAAAGGGTTTTGAGGATAAGGCTGATATTGATATAGAGCTTGAACCTTCAAAGGGAGGAACGAAATTTAGATACTTTCAAATCAACCCCACTCCAGAAGGTGTTCCAGTTGAAATTTTAAATGAAATGGCTGCAGATGCATTCGATAAGATCAAAGCATCTCATTGCAGAGTTGATGTATCAAAGCATCCAGCAATGCATAAGACAGACAGTATTGATTATATTATTCTATTAAAAGGAGATGTTACCCTCATACTCGATGAGGATGAAATAGACCTTAAACCTTTTGATACTGTTGTTCAAAGAGGAACAAATCATGCATGGCGGAATAATGGAAATGAACCTGCTCTATTTATAGCTGTTTTAATAGATTCAGAAATAGACGCATAGATGCAAAAAAACTTCATTTTTAGTGATACTGAAACCACAGGCTTAAGGGAAAAAGATTTTATACAAATAATTCAATCTGCCTCAATCTTAACAGATGAGAGTTTTGAAAGAATTGATGCTCAGAATATTGAATCTAGACCATTACCATGGGTCGTTCCTCAACCAGGCGCTTATTTAGTTCACAAAAAGATTTCAAGCCTAGATTCAAATATATCTCATTATCAAATGATGAAAGATATATATGATACTTGGGAGAAATGGAGTGATGATAAACAGTCAATTTTTATAACCTATAACGGTCATCAGTTTGATGAAGAGCTATATAGAAGACAGTTCTATTGGAATCTATTGCCACCATATATTACAAACACAAATGGTAATGGTAGAAGCGATTTATATTTCTTAATTTTGTTAGTTTCCTATCTCTATCCTGACTTTATTAAGTTCAATATGAATAATTATGATTTACCAATACTAAAACTTGATCAGATTCTTCCAAAAATTGGTATTGATGTATCAGATGCTCACGATGCTCTTACAGATTGTGAATTCATGGTGCATCTTATTAAGTACATTTATTCAGAGCACTCTGATTTAGTTGAAGATTTTTTTCTTCAAGCAACAAAAGCAAGTTTCATAGACATGCTTTCAACCAGAAACTATTTTGGTTATGTGCAAAGGGGCCCGAGATACAGGTTTATATATCCACTAACATTTATTTGTCAGAATCCAGAGTCTCCAAATAAAGCAATTTTCTTAGACCTGTCTTATCCAATCGAGGATATCCTTGAGCTTGAATACCATGAACTCATTTCTTATATTGAAAAACCGAATGCTGAGTCACCTTTTAAAGTATTAGCAATAAATAAGTCTCAAGCAGTGGCCGATGGTGAGAAATTTGATTTCAAATTTGATTTAACTCAGGATGAGCTTGTATCAAGGGCTAAAAAGATAAAAGAGAATTTTGAATTTAAAGAGAGAATAGTTGCTGCTTGTTCAGATATAGATAAGCCATTTTATCCTGCAAAGGACTTTATTGAACAACAGGTTTATGAAGGATTTCCATCACCTGACGATTCAAGATTGTTTCAAGAATTTCATAAATCTGAAGATTTTGAAACGAAACATAATATTGCTATCAGAATAAAAGATGATAGATATAGAGAATTTGCTAAAAGAATCTTATACCTTCATTTCCCTGACAGGATTGATAGCAAGATTGAAAAAAATGTTTCAGAATTAATACATAAAAGGTTTAACGAAGAGGGTCCATGGCCAGATGCCGCAAAAGCTTATGAGGAACTTATTTCAAAGATGGAAACTGCTGAGGGTTCCCAAAAAAAGATACTAGAAAAACTACAGAATTTTTTTGCTAGCTCAAATAATTAAATGAAAGAACTATTTATGAAAGAAGCTCTAATAAGGGCTAAGATAGCTTTCGAAAAAGATGAAGTTCCAATAGGCGCAGTTGTGGTGAAAAATAATGAAATTATTGGATATGGCCAAAATAGAACAATTGAAAAAAATTCGGTCTTTGCTCATGCAGAAATTGAAGCTATTAACATGGCATCAAAGAAAGAACAGAATTATAGATTAATCGGGTGTGATATTTATTCAACTATCGAGCCATGCCACTTATGCGCTAAGGCAATTATTGCTTCAAGAATAGATAATCTTTACATCGGAGCTAAGGAACCAAAAGAAGGATCAATAGTTTCGCAAGACAACTTTCTTGATAAGCCATTTCATAATCATAAGACTCATTATGAAATTGGAATTTTAGAGAGTGAATGCAAAGAGATCATTCAAAGATTTTTCAAAGCAAAGCGTTAATTAAGCCAACTCTAGCCAAATAGGGCAGTGATCAGATGGTTTTTCCATGGCACGTGCATCATAATCCATGCCAGTGGTCTTAATAGAGCTTTTTAGAGACTCTGATACGAGTATTTGATCAATCCTTAAACCTCTTTTTGGATCTTGATCAAACATCCTTGATCTATAGTCAAACCAAGTATATTTATCATTTATTCCAGGATTTTGAGATCTCCAGCTATCAGTAAATCCCATGTTTAGGATCTTAAACCACATTTCTCTCTCTTCAGGAAGAAAAGCACATTTTCCCTCTCTCAACCATCTTTTTGCATTTACATCACCAATGCCTATATCCTCATCTTCAGGAGCTACATTGAAGTCACCCATTAGAATAATATTTTCTTTATCAAGATTTTGTATGTACTTCTCTAAATCTTTGTAATACTTAACTTTTTTAGGAAACTTTGTGGGATGCTCTCTATTTTCTCCTTGCGGGAAATAACCATTCAAGATATCAAATTCTTTTTTTCCTATTTTATAAGTACAGTGTATGAACCTTTTTTGCTCATCCTTATCATCATCTGGAAAACCTTTTTGAACAAAAATTGGTTTTTCTTTGCTAAGTAACGCAACACCATAATGACCTTTGCCACCCCAATGCTCTGCGTGATAACCAATTTCATTAATTTCTTCCATAGGAAACTCAGGATCATCAACTTTTGTTTCTTGAAGGCCTATAACATCTGGACCAAGGTTGTCTCTAAGGTGAATAAGTTGATGTGGCCGAGCACGAACGCTATTAATATTAAATGATATACATTTCATTATGTGTTTCTCCAGCTTAGAAAATTAGATTCTGAATCAATATAGTCACCAATAATTTCTATACCCTGAAGCAAAGAATAGTCTCTAATTGTATCAATATCCTCAGGATCAAAATTATCATTGAATGCATCCATGCTTTCGTAATCTTTAAAAATTTCCATGCCAAGAGATGACCGCCTTTTATTTTCTACCTCAAGAAGCCATTGCTTTCTCTCTTCTTGCTCAGATCTTCTTTCGTCTATATTAAGAGATAGTTCCATTTTATTTTTATTTTGATCATAGCGTGACCTAACATCTTTTAAATAAATTAGATTTGGATCAGTAGATAAACGTTCTTCAAAAGCAACAATAGTTTTTTCAATTGCAATTGAGTCCTCGGTAAAGGTTCTATATCTTGTTGGTTTTATTTTATCCCATGGCAAATGAGTGGGAAGAGAACTTTCACCAACTGTTTCTATATCCCAGGTTGAAGGAAGAACAATATCAGGATCTATGCCTCTGCTTTGAGTACTATCTCCACTGACTCTATAAAACTTTGACTCAGTAATTTTTAACTGCCCCTCAGACAAATTATCTAATCTTTGGACTGTTCCTTTTCCAAATGTTCTCTGTCCAATTACTAGCCCTCTTTGATAATCTTGAATTGCCCCTGCAAATATTTCAGAAGCTGATGCAGAATACCTATTAACTAATACGGCCATAGGTTTTGACCAAGCTTGCCTCACTCTTGCATCACCCCAGGGGATAATATTGCCATTAGATTCTTTGATTTGAAGCGTAGCCCCGGCTGATGTAAATAACCCTGTAAGTTTATTTGCTTCCGTAAGAGCTCCACCAGAATTATTTCTAAGATCAACCAAAACTGCATCAACTGATTGTTTCTTAAATTCATCCAAAATATTTTTAACATCCTTGCTACTACTTTTATAATTTGGATCCCTAGCTTGCCAAGCTTCAAAATCTAAATAAAAAGAGGGCAGGTCAATAATTCCAATTTTATATTCACTACCATTCTTATTTAGAGAATAAATTTTTGATTTTGCTGCTCTCTCCTCTAATTCGACTATCTCTCTCTCAATTTCAACTATTTTACGAACACTGTTATCTTCAGCATCTCCTGGTATGATCTCCAATGTTACGAAAGTCTGAGGCTCTCCTCTAACTTTTTGGACAACTTCATCAATCCTCCATCCAGTTACATCTTCAAAGATATCTTCATTTTGTTGTTTGATCTTTACGATTTTGTCATTAGGCTCCAGTTCACCATTTTTTTCTGCAGGACCACCTGGAACAAGACTTACAATTATTGCGTAGTCCTCTGTCGCAGAGTTTGAAAGCAATGCACCTATGCCGCCAAGCTTTAAACTCATATCAATTTCAAAATCTTCTGCATTATAAGGAGATAAATATGTTGAATGAGGATCAAACTGCCTAGTCATTATATTTATTGCTAACAAAAAGATGTCTTCATCTTTTCTTTGCAAGACTCTTTTAATTCTTCTTTCGTACCTATTTATAAGATTAGAAATAATCTCATCTTCATCATCTTTTGCTAAAACAGAAACGATAAAATCATTTTTTGTTGTTTTTCTCCATCTCTCTTTTAACTCAAGCATAGTAGAAGCATATTCATTATCATCATAAAAAATATCAATACCCTCATCTATAGATAAATCAAAGCTATCTTTTTGAGCTAACTTAATTTGATATTCAGAAATCTCAATGACCCTATTAAAATAGGTGTTGAGGATTTCATAAGCCAAATTAATATCAAAATTCTCTCTATTTTTTTTGTAATTAGAAGATTTTCTTTTAAAAGATTTTATTTCATAGCTTAAAAATAGATTTTTATTTACATCTAATTCCTTTAGGAGGGCATCAATATACAATTCATTAAAACTTTCTTTATCAATTTCTCTTGTGTAGTGATGTGAGGATATGTTCTTGAAAATCTCAGAGCTTAGATCTTGATATTTTTTGGAAACTGAAAAATCAACTTTTTCAGAAGATGCAAATAAAGATACTCCTAAAAAGGATAATAAAAATAAATTTTTAGTTATTTTTTTCAATTTTAAATAAGTTTCTGGATTTTAGCTGCTTCTTCTCTGATAATCTCTGGAGCACCAAGAAGTTGTCTATTAACACCAATTCTCTTGAACCAATAATGAAGCCCAAGTAAATCAGTAAATCCCATTCCACCATGGACTTCCGTAGCTTTTTTTGCGATTGCCTTTCCAACTTCAGAAGTATGAGCTTTAGAATGACATGACATAAATCTTGAATCCTCTTCATCTTCATCTATGCAATGAGCTGCGTGCCAAACCATCGCATAGCAAGGCTCAAGGTCCGCAGTCATTTCAGCACACATATGCTTAACGGCTTGAAATGAACCTATAACTCTACCAAATTGTTTTCTTTCCTTTGAGTACTCAACAGCTTTATTTATCATTTCTTGAGCTGCACCTACAGTATCTGCTGCTAAAGCTACTCTTCCAGCATCTATAGACTTTTGAATAGGATTAAGAGTGTCTTTAGATTTTTCTAGTAACTCAACTTCAACTTCTTTAAATATTACTTCAGAAAAAGATCTAGTTTTGTCTACAGTAGTGAGATGGTTTTTAGTTAAACACTCAGAGTTCATAGATGCAATATAAATCTTTCCATCTTTGTCAGCGACCATTATATGTGAAGCATCTCTAGAATCTAATACAAAAATTGATCTTCCATTTAATTTGCCATCTTTAAAGATAATCTCACAATTTTCTCTGGCACCAATGAATTCAGAAAAACCCACAGCAAAACTAATTTTTCCAGAGGCTATATCAGGAAGATAAAGTTTCTTTTGGTCCTCAGAGCCACCATTCAAAATAGCGATTGGAGCCATAACATATGATCCTATAAATGCAGAAGGTGCAATTCCTGACCCTAATGCCTGACTTACAGCTGTTGCAAAAAGAATATTAAGACCTAACCCACCGTATTCTTCAGGTACTAACAAGCTATTGATACCAAGAGAAACAAGACCTTCTTGAATATCTTTCTGATGCTCAGGATGATCCGTTGCAATCTTCCTTATAACATCTACTGATGCGTTGTCATCTAAGAATTTCTTTATGTTTTCTTGAAAAAATTCTTGATCTTCTGAGAGTCCAAAATACATTTTAATTATCCTTAACCTTCGGTTCACGGGGCATTCCAAGACCTCTTTCAGAGATAATATTTTTTTGAATTTGACTTGTTCCGCCGCCAATTATTAGACCTAAGAAATACATGTATATGAATTGCCAACTCCCGCCATCTCTTAAAAGGGGACTTTGTTCATATAATGTTCCTATTTCTCCCATGATATCGATAGCAAATCCTTCCAATTCATGTCTCAATTCTGTCCCAACTAATTTTTGAATCATTTTTCCTAGTTTTACATCCTGCCCAGGATTAATTTTTGAAGATAGAGTTCTAAGACTGTGAGATTGAAAAGCAACTACTTTTCCTTGAAGCGCCATTAGTTTATCTCTGTAGACTGGAATATCAATAAGTTTCTTCCCATCAATTGACTCTTCTTTCATTAGATCAATAAGCATATTGATTCTATTCATTGTGGCATTTGGGTCAGCAAGAGAACCTCTCTCATGGCTTAAGGTTGCATTTGCAACAGCCCAACCTTCACCTCTATTTCCAACGATATTTGTTACTGGAACTTTTACATCTGTAAAAAAAACCTCATTGAATCCAGCTTTTAAAGTCATATCAACTAAAGGTCTTATTTCTATTCCTGGTGTATCCATTGGAATAAGCAAATAACTAATACCACCATGTTTTGGAGCATCAGGTTCAGTTCTCACAAGACAAAACATCATTTGGGCATATTGGGCAGTACTAGTCCAGATTTTCTGACCATTTATGACCCATTCATCATCAATGAGCTCTCCTTTTGTTTGAAGACTTGCAAGATCACTTCCTGCATTGGGCTCAGAGTAGCCTTGGCACCAAATCATCTCCCCATGAAGGGTTGGCATGATATATTTTTGTTTTTGCTCTTCTGTTCCTAGCTCCAAGAGAGTAGGGACAAGCATATCAATTCCTTGTCCACCCATTCCTGAGGGAACTTTAGCTTTAGAGAACTCTGTTGCTATTATTCTTGATTTTATAATGTCCGGATCGCCACCATATCCTCCATATTCTTTTGGTACTGACCTTGCAAAATATCCTCTTTCAATCAGTAACTTTTGCCAGTTAGCTCTTGTAAGCTCTGGACCATGTTTCCCTTTTCCATCTGATGCAAGAGGTGATTGAGAGCTATCGACAAATCTTAGATCCTTATATTCATTGCAAAAAGATTGAACCTCTTTTTTAAAATCTTCATATTGTGGACCATAATTTAAATCCATTAGAAGTCCTTTGTTTCAATATTTAGTTGACCTTCAAGACCTGCTGATCTGTGTTTTTCAATCTCTTGGTAATAGGGATCCATAATCATTTCGAGCATTGCTTTTCTACTCGGATATCTTGCTATTGCAACAGAGTCCCATAGATCCTCAACTTCTCCCAGCATTAGTCTGCTAACCACACCAGAGAAAGTCATTTCAGCACCAACCTTCTTAAGACATTCTTGAACTTTTTCTCCATAAATAGCATATGCCTCAGCACCAGATAGATTAGTATCTCTACCATCTTCATACTCTGCCTTTTCTTTAAATTTAAGGAGATTTACCATAGCAATTGGAGTCTCTACGTCTCCTTCCACAAAACCATTAAGTTGTTCATCATTGGGAGATAATTTATTAAATACTTTCATTTTTTTATTTCCAGTCCGGATCTCTTTTTTCTAAAAATGCTGTAATACCCTCTTTTGCATCATCACTTTTTAGACATTTTTCTAGCTGCTCTTTAAGGAAAGGAACAGCTTCATCAAAATCCATTTTATCTTGATGATTATATGCTTCAAGTCCTAATTTCATTGTTCCCGGAGCTAGCTTAGAAAGTTCGGATGCAATCTTATTAACTTCTTCACTTAGCTTCTCTTTATGAACAACCTTATTAACAAGACCAAATCTTTCTGCATCATGAGAACTAATTTTATTTCCTCTCATAATGAAATCTAGACCTTGTCTTTTAGGCATAACTCTAAATAGACCAGCCATAACCATGAAAGGCCAAATTCCTCTTTTAATCTCAGGCGCAGAAAAAGTAGCTTCTTCAACAGCAATTGCATGAGTTGAATTTGTAACCATAAGAAGAGCGCCAGCAAGAACAGGGCCCTGTATTTCACAAATCACTGGCTTATTCAAACTTCTTATTTTAAGGCTTATCTCTTCAGTTCCACCCCCAAGTGATGGCACATTCGAAGTGCTCTCAGATGATTTACCCGACATAGTACCAAGATCACCACCAGCACAAAAAACATCACCATTTGCTTTTATTACTACAACTCTAATGTCTCTTTCCTGGGCAGCAAATGCCAACGAATAAATAATTTCATTAGCCATTACTGGATTAATGGCGTTCTTTTTTTCAGGCCTATTTAGAGTAATACACATAATATTATTTACAACCGACAATTCAATTGCCTCAAAGATTAGTCCTTCTAAAGATAAATTCTTATTATCCATTTTTAATTTCTTTTTTTAGTATCTTAGGAACTTCAATATGTTTAGCTCTTAAGTATTCACCAAGTGATTTTGCTTGTCCATCTTTTCTATTATTAGAAGAAATTCCATCTTCCAGAATGCCATGAATATAAAAATTTAATGACTTTATATTTGGAAGATCATATCTTTCAATTTTGAATTCAGATAAGTCTGGAAGGAGTTCTTTTAGCTTTTCAACGGATAAATAAGAACTAAGAAAAGAAAAAGCCATATCAGTCTTTGCCCACACTCCTAAATTGGCACATCCGCCTTTGTCTCCAGACCTAGTCCCAAAAATCCTTCCAAAAGCTATTTTTTCTAATTCATCCTCAGGGCAGGGGAGAATATCTACAGGTTCTTTTTGATAGTAAATATCATCGAGTCCTAACTCGCTTGTTGGAGTAATCTCGAACACCTCATCATTTAAGTGAACCACTTCTTTAATATGCTTACTTTCTACTAATGCAGGCCAATAAACAATTACAGGACCGCTAGCCTTTACACCGCCTTGAGCAAAAAAGCCTGGATAGTTAGCAAGAGAAAGTTCAACAATTTTTGCGCTAAAAAGTCTTCCTACCAAATCAGGATCCTTTGATTTTACTGAAAGAGAAAGTGTTGCCATTGCCTCTTCATTTGAGTTTGGATTTTCTTTATCCGTTCTGTGAAGATCTGTTCGTACTTCATCAAACTGCTCTCTACCACCAACAAGATTAAAGAGAGTATCTGTAAATGCTTGAGCTTTTTTTTCAATATCAAGCCCAGTTAAGATTAGATCCATACCATTTCTATAACCTCCAGCAAGATTAATACATGCTTTATGCTTATTAGGAGGGGAGCTACCTCTGCAGCCCGAAACAAAGACCCTATCTTTATCAACATCCTCTATTTTTAATGTATCAAAATGAGCTACCACATCAGGATTAATATAAGCAGGTGAACTAATCTCATATAAAAGCTGAGCAGTCACAGTTCCCGTAGAGACCAAGCCACCAGTGCCTGGATGTTTTGTTATAAAGAAACTACCATCAGATTGAATTTCAGCAATTGGGAAACCAACATTTTCGAAACTTGGAACTTCTTCAAAGAAAGCGTAATTGCCTCCTGTTGCCTGACAGCCACATTCAATAATGTGTCCAGCAGCAAGAGCGCCTGCAAGTTGATCAAAATCATCTCTTTTCCAATTAAATTTCCACGCAGCCGGACCAATTACGACTGCTGCATCTGTGACACGAGGGCAAACTACAATTTCAGCCCCTCTATCTAAAGCCTCTTTTATCCCCCATGCACCAAGATAAGCATTAGCTGTCAATGTAGTGTAGCCAGAATCGCATTAAATCATCGCCATCGATATAGGCTACCTGCATCTCAAAACCTAATTCACTTAAAATAATTTGAATTTCATTTGCCATAGACTTCGGATTTAAGCCTCCAGCATTAGTAACAATCTTTATTTCTTTTTCCTTACAATTTTTTGCAACATCTTTTAGCTGTTTAAGGAATGTACCAACATATCCTTTATCATCTCCTCTTTTCAGCTTTTGGTTAAAAAGAATAGTCATGGTAAGTTCTGCCAAGTAATCACCAGTTAGGACGTCAATCGGACCTCCTTCAACCATTTCTTTTGCAGCAGATAATCTGTCACCATAGTAACCACTGCAATTTGCTATTTTTATTACTTCAGAACCCACTTTTAAGAATCAACCACCATCAAAACGGCACCATTCTCGACCTGATCATTTTCCTTGATAAAAATATCAGCAATAACTCCATCTTCACTTGCCTTTATAGAATGTTCCATTTTCATAGCCTCTAGAATTACTAGAGTCTCTCCAGATTTTACCTTTGATCCTTTTTTTACTTTTAAATCGACTACTTTGCCCGGCATTGGAGCTACCAATCCACCAGCTTGCACCTCAAGACCTGGCATTGAAAATCTAGGTTTAACTTCAAAAGATACATCACCGCTAGGGATATGAACTAATATAAATTCAGCATCCTCAGAAATTCTAGATTTGACTCTTACACCATCAAAAACGAGATCTATATATTTATCATCAATATTAACTACTTCAACTTCTGAATTGAAAACAAGGAATTTATTTTTATTTATCAACTTATATTCAACGAATATCTCTTCACCATCGAGCAGAAATGTAATGTTAGGATTTGGAAGTCTTCCATTTGTCCACCCGGATGGAATATAAGGTGCGATATCTGAAGAGATTCTATTTCTCATTTGTTTCCACA
>LULV01000402.1_pt1 | contig 11953 bp, 9 predicted proteins | sample 728081 | NCBI WGS metagenome assembly LULV01 (sample SAMN03860280, study PRJNA289734) | marine metagenome | biome: seawater column; feature: ocean; material: water; isolation source: Red Sea water column Station 108 - depth 25m | place: Saudi Arabia: Red Sea | collected 2011-10-15 | depth 25 m | reverse complement strand
ATGAGAATTGTAATAGAACTAAAAAAAGATTCTAATTCTGAACTTGTTATTTCTAATTTATATAAAAAAACAACTCTCCAAACAAACTTTGGCGCAATATTCTTAGCTTTAATTAAAGGCAAACCTGTACAACTAAATCTGAAAAAATATCTCAACTATTTTCTTGAATTTAGAGAAGAAACAATTAGAAAAAGAACTTTTTATTTTCTAAAAAACACTCTTGATAAACTAGAAATATCAGAAGGTTTTGGATATGCCACTAAAAAAATTAACAAATCTAGAAAAAAATCAAATTGATAACGATATAAAAAATTTAGAAGAAAAAAAGAATTATTTTCAAAAATTGTTGAACGAAAGAGAATTATTACTTGAATTACTTATAGAAGAATTATTAATATTAAAGAAAAAATATAATGTTATACGTAAAACAAAAATAATTAAAAATATAAATCAAAATCAAGAATTAGAAACGCTTAATAATCAGATATTAGAAGACTTTATAAATAAAAAAACAAAATTATACATAGACAATAGACTTTATTTAAAAAGGATGATTTTAGGTAATTACAAGAAATCATTTGAGGTTGTAAATAAAATTATAGATAATAAAAATATTCAAAAATTTATATGTAATATTGAAAAAAATATAAAATTAATTGGAATCACAAATACGGGAAAAGTATTTAACATTGATTGGGAATCAAATATTAATAAAGACTATAAATTAGATAATAAAATTCTTGGAAATATTCATCCTAGTGAAATAATAAATTTTCATTCAATTAAAAAAGAAACTAGAAATTATTTATGCATATTAAATTCAGATGGAAGATTTAAAAAAGTTTTATTTGATGAAGATATGATTAAAAGCAATAGATCTTTCACTATTACAAAATTAAAAAATAATTTAAAAACAATTGATTCTTTTATTTCTAATGAAAGCAAAGATTTAATAATATTAACCTCGATAGGAAGAATTTTTAAATTTAATTTATCAAATAAATTTTTAACGCCAACTTCTAAACAATCCCAAGGATTAATCATTGCAAAACTTTTACCATCTGAAAAAATCGTTTCTTGTTGTACATTTAATGATGGAGAAAATATTTTTTTAATATCTAAACAAGGAAAAATCTTTTGCATAAATAGTAATGAAATTTACTGCTCAAATGAATACAGTTTGGGATATTTGAATGAAAAAACCCAACTTAAAAACGATTACTTCCTCAAAATAATGGCAAGTAACCATTACCTTGATATTGAAACTAATAAAAATAAATCTGCAAGATTAGACCTAAATAAATTAAATTTCAAATCCAATAAATCAAACTTTTTAATTGATTTTTTAAAATTAGATAATGATGAATACCTTGAAAATTGTTTCCGACTTGAAAACTTTCTCGACTAAGATTTATATTCATTTTCAACCCAATTTAAGTATTCTTGATTTACTGTTCCAGTTACATAATCACCAGTAAAACAACTCATCTCTAAACCTTTAATAGGAGAATCACCAATTATAGATTTACGCAAACTTTCAACACTTTGATAAACAAGGTTATCAATTTCAAGTTTATCGGCGATTTCACTTATTGTCCTATTATGAGCTATTAATTCATCTCTATTAGGCATATTAATTCCATAAACGTGAGGATAACGAACAGGAGGAGCTGCTGATGTAAAAAAAACTTTATTTGCTCCTGCATCTTTAGCCATCTGGACAATTTCTTTTGAAGTAGTACCTCTTACTATCGAGTCATCAACAATTAATACATTTTTATTTTTAAACTCTGCACTCATGGCATTTAATTTTTGCCTTACAGATTTCTTACGTTTCTGCTGACCAGGCATTATAAATGTTCTGCCAACATATCTATTTTTAAAAAAACCTTCCCTATATTCTATCCCTAACTGTCTTGCAACTTGCATTGCCGCGGGTCGAGAAGAATCAGGAATAGGCATAACTACATCAATATCTCCAGAATTGATTGTTTCTTTTATTGTTTCTGCTAAATAATCTCCCATCTTTAAACGAGCTTTATAGACTGAAATTCCATTCATAATTGAATCTGGCCTAGCTAAGTAAACATATTCAAAAGCACAGGGAAATAACATTGGATTTTCAGAACATTGCTTAGAGAAAAACTCCCCATCAAGATTTATAAAAACAGCTTCTCCTGGATCTACATCTCTCACTACTTCATAATCATTATTCTCAAGTACTAAAGATTCGCTTGCAACCATCCATTCTTCTTTTTTTGTGGTTAATGAAAGTCTTTTCCCTATGACTAAAGGCCTAATACCAAAAGGATCTCTAAATGCTAATAAACCATGTCCTGAAATTAACGCAATTGAAGCATATGACCCCTGAATTCTTTTATGTAAAGATTTGACCGCATTAAAAATAATATCAGGTTCTAATTCTTGATTATGAATTTGTTCTTGTAATTCTGTCGCAAATACATTTAACAACATTTCAGTATCACTTGAAGAATTTGTATGCCGCTTGTCGACATTAAATAACTGTTTTTCTAAATCTCTGGTATTAGTCAAATTTCCATTATGTATCAAAACAATTCCATAAGGAGCATTAACATAAAAAGGCTGTGCTTCTTCTACACTTTCTGCTGATCCCTTTGTTGCATACCTAACATGACCCAATCCAATTTTGCCAATTAAATTCCTCATATCTCTAGTTCTATAAGCAGTATTAACCTGACCTTTAACCTTATGTATATGAAAAACAGTATTTTCCATTGTTGCTATACCTGTTGAGTCTTGACCTCTATGCTGCAAAAGCAAAAGACTATCGTAAATTTGTTGATTTACATCATTTGAAGAAACGATTCCAACTATTCCGCACATAACTTAATATCTTAAAAAGATTAATAGTTGAGAAATGTTTTTCATATTTAAAAGTAATCTGAAATACTATTATTAAATTTTTCGGTTAATTCCTCAACCCTAATATTGCAAATATTTTTTTCGTTGATTTTTATCTTCAGCGTGTCACTAGATACGTATCCTATTTTTTTTACATAAACACTTGATGGGAAATTTATTTGATTTTGTTTTAAATAATTAAACCATTCATTTTGTTTCATTTTACTAATTGAAAAAATAATTCTTGAACCCCCTTCGGCAAACAATAAATTATCAACTCTATTTAAATCTTTCTCTAATTCTATAGTTGCACCCCTTGCGGACAAAATACAAGACTCTGCTAAAGCTATAGCTAAACCTCCGTCGCTTATATCGTGAGAAGAAACTACAAGACTTTTTAAAATCGCATTTCTTAAAAAACTCTGGCAAAACTTTTCATCCAACAAATCTATTTTTGGAGGCCGACCTGTAATTTCTCCATGAAAATATTCCAGATAAGAACTAGCTGCAATTTTTATTTCTGATTTGGAAGAACCAATTAACCAGATTTCATCTTCAATATTTTTCCATTCACTACTTATAGCTTTTTCGACATTATCTATCTTTCCAACCATTCCAATAACAGGAGTAGGATTGATAGGAGTAATTAGATTATCTTTATTTTTTGATTCATTATATAAAGATACATTACCTCCTGTAACAGGAGTTTCTAAAGCTTTACAGGCTTCAGCAATTCCATTACATGAAGATGAAAGTTGCCAATATCCTATTTCATTCTCAGGGGAAGAAAAATTTAAATTATTTGTAATTGCTACTGGTTCAGCACCAACACAACTAACATTTCTAGCGGACTCTGCAACGGCAGCGATAGATCCTCTAAAAGGATCAAGCGCAACCCATCTACTATTGCAATCAACTGAAGCAGCGACACCAGAAAATACTTTACTTTTATTTTTTTTATTTTGTTCCCTTAGTCTTACTACGGCTGCATCTGATTTTCCAGGTTTAAAAACTGTATTTGCCTGAACTTGAGAGTCATATTGTTTATAAATCCATCGTTTAGAAGCTATTGATGGATTAGAGAGTAGTTTTAAAATGATTTCTGAAAAAGAAAAATTCTTATTTTCCTTCAATGAAAATATTTTTTGCTCATGAATTTCTGGTAAATCATTTTCTTTCCATTCCCATTTATTTAAAAGATCATCGGGTGGATTATTAATCACATTGTGAAAATTTACAGGAGTATCATCAGATAAGGCAGAAGTAGGTATTTGGGCCACAATTTTACCTTTATGAGAAATAATTACCTCATTAGTTCCTATCACTTCACCAATAACACTGGCATATAATCCCCATTTATTAAATTTTTCAATAAGATCATTAATTTTTTCTTCTTTAACGACAAACAACATTCTTTCTTGCGATTCAGATAATAAATATTGGTATGAGGACATATCATCTTCTCTAGAAGGGACCAAATCTAAATCAATAGATATCCCTAAATTTCCATTTGCGGCCATTTCTGCGCTACTGCATGTTAAACCTGCAGCACCCATATCTTGAGCTGCAATTACATCCCCTGTCTTAAAAGCATCCAAACAAGCTTCAATAAGACTTTTCTCAACAAATGGATCACCTACCTGAACAGCAGGTCTATCATCCAATGAAGTTGTAGTTAATTCTGAACTAGCAAAACTAGCACCACCAACACCATCTCTGCCAGTTGTATTACCAACATATAACACTGGTGATCCTACATTTTTAGCTCCAGAACAAACGATTTCCTCAGTCTCTAAAAGTCCTAAAGCCATAACATTCACTAGAGGATTTCCAGAGTAACTATCATCGAAGTCAATTTCACCTCCAACAGTCGGCACACCTACGCAATTCCCATAATGTGAAATACCGGATACAACTCCTCGTAGTAAATCAACATTTGATGATTTATCAAGGTTGCCGAATCTCAATGAATTCAAGACTGCGATTGGCCTAGCACCCATTGTGAATATATCTCTTAAAATTCCTCCTACACCTGTTGCTGCGCCTTGAAAAGGTTCAATAGCAGAAGGATGATTATGACTTTCTATTTTAAAAACAAGTTTTTGATTATTTCCAACATCAATAACGCCAGCATTTTCTCCAGGTCCAACTAAAACATTTTTACCTTTAGTGGGAAACTTAGATAGTAAAGGTTTTGAATTTCTATAACAACAATGTTCGGACCACATAACGCCAAACATGCCTAATTCCGTTCTGTTAGGTTTTCTCTTTAATCTTTTGCAAATTTCTTCGTAATCTTTAAGTGTTAAATTTTCAACTTGTAGTGCTTCATTAAGATCATATAGATCATTATTTTCTTGATTTATCATTATTTATATCCAAGGGTCATCTTCTTTTTTTTCACTAAACGGTATAGATGTTCTGTCATTATTATAAAAACTTTTTTGTTTAAAATCTAAGTTTTGGCTAATATCTTCATCTTCTTCAAGCCATTCCTCTAATCTATTAGAAGCAATATTTTTCATATCATCAAATCTATCAAAAATTTTTTTCCCTTTTTGCATAAATTCATTTTTAATACTTGATTTTATTAAAGGTAAATCATCTAAAGAATTACTTTCACAAAATACCAATCCCGGTTGTTGGTCATTGATATTATCAATAGTTAATTTCCATCTACTAGAACCTGGAATCTTAGGATTAGATCTAGAAACTAAGTAATATTTAATTTTTCCCGTTTTCATTTCAAATAAAAAATCTGCAATGACTCCTATTTTTGATCCATTTATATTTATAAGATTAGCTTCTATTAAAGTTGGGAACCTATTTAAAGTTGCTAAATCCGAAATAGCTGGATCGCCTTTGACATAAATTTCATTATCTATTATTTGAGTAATTTGATTTAATCGCCAAACATTTCTTTTTAAATCAAAATTTGAAGGACGAGAGTACCATCCTAGAATCCGGTGAACTGGAGGATGCATCCAAACATTTTCACCATTTCCATAATTAAGGACCATATTACCCTTAACACTATAATTTAGTAATTCACTTAATAAAATTTCTTTAGGTAATTTCAAATTAAGAACGAACCTGCACAGGCATAACTAAATAAGTAAAAGAATTAAGATTATCTTCTGGTACAAAAACAGCTGGAGTAGTTGCAATATTACACTTTAAAAGTACATTTTCAGAAGCAATAACTTTTAAACCTTCTAACAAATATCTTACGTTAAATGCAATATCAAAATTTTCTCCAGAATAAGAAACAGGTATTGATTCATTTGCATTTCCAATATCTTGAGCATCTGCGCTGATTGAAGCTAAATCTGTATCATCTAATTTAATCTTTACAACACTACTTTGCTGATCAGCTAAAACAGCAATTCTTTCTAATGCATCAATTAATTTTTTTGTATTAAAATTTAGAATTTTAGAAAAAGAATCAGGAATTAATTGTGAATAATTAGGATAAGTACCTTCTAAAGTTCTTGTAGTAATTATTTGATTAGAAGATATAAATACTACTTGACCTTTGTCATAGAAAAGCTTAATTGAATTTTCTGAGCTTCTCAAAGATACTAGTTTTTCAATTTCTCTTAATGATCTAGTTGGGATAGTTACCGATAAATCATCAACATTTGAAGATAAGTTTTCTTTATTTTCAATATGTTCTTCATTACCAATTAAAGCAACAGCCAATCTATGGCCATCTGTAGAAGCAGACTCTAAATAATTTGGTTTAAAAGTAAAATTAACACCTGTTAGTAGTTGCTTTGAATCATCATTACTACTGGCAAAAACAGTAGATTTTAAAGCCTTTAAAAAAGAGCTAGGATCAATATTTAAAGAAGTACCGCTTTCAACAAATGGCAAATTAGGATATTCATCAGAGGGGATCCCTTTTAGATTAAAAGAACCTCTATCACTTTTTATTAGGATATTATCTGAATTCTCGTCTACTTCTAGAGAAACAGGAGTTTCATTAGGTAGTTTGTTTACTATTTCGGATAAAAGTTTTGAAGGTATAGTAATAGCTCCACTATTTTTAACAGTTCCATCAAAAGAAGTTTGAATTCCTAAATTCAAGTCAAATCCTGTGACGCTAATTTTATTAGTTCCTTCGTCAGCTGTTAAAAGTATGTTTGCAAGAATTGGATGCGTTGGCCTTGAAGCAACTGCCTTGCTTACTAGTTGTATAGCATTATTTAATTCATTTTGATTACAAATAATTTCCATCAGAATTTGGAACTTTTTACAAATACAATATACTTTTTTCGTAAATTAAATTCAATAAATTTATTTTTTACTTTTTTCTAATATAAAAATAAATAATAAAATAAAAAATTTAGTAGTAGTAGTTCTTGTGGGAACTGTGGAATTCTTAAATTAATCAGCTTGTCTTCCTAGTTTACGAAGAAAAGAATATGTGTAAAAAATTTTTTATTTGTTGAATATTTTTTACTTTTTTCGAAAATTTTAAATTTATTCAACAAATAGAATTTCTTGTTATGTACTTTTCAACAAATGAGGTCTATTTTTAATTGATTTCCACAGACACTATTTTTTTTGGATTTTAATATCCTAAGATTTTAGTTATATTTTTTAATGAAGGTTCAATATTTTTCCTAAAAATAGCATCGTTGTTTTTTATAGCGCAATCAGGATCTTTCAATCCATTTCCAGTCAGAACACAAACAATAGTCGATTCTTTCTGAATTCTATTTTTATTTTTAATCAGTCCAGCAACTGATGCTGCACTGGCAGGTTCACAAAATACTCCCTCTTTGGCAAGAATTTTATAAGCATTGATTATTTCTTCATCTGTAACTGATTGAAAGTCTCCTTTACTCTCTTTCCTTACTTTTTTTGCTTTTTCTCTATTTACAGGATTTCCAATTCTTATTGCAGTTGCAATTGTTTCTGGATCTTTAACTATTATATTTTTTACTAATGGAGCAGAGCCTTCGGATTGAAAACCCATCATTATTGGTAATTTTAAATTTCTTTTTATTTTTGAATATTCTTTAAATCCCATCCAATAAGCAGTTATGTTTCCTGCATTACCCATTGGAATACAAAGCCAATCAGGAGCATAACCTAAGTCATCAACTATTTCAAAAGCTGCCGTCTTTTGTCCTTGTATTCGATATGGATTAACAGAATTAACAAGTTCTATAGGATGTTCTGAGGATAAATCTCTAACAATTTCAAGAGCCTTATCAAAGTTTCCATTAATAGATATTATCTCAGCGCCATACATTAATGCTTGCGCAAGCTTTCCTTGTGCAACAAATCCTTCTGGGATTAAAACATAAGGTTTTAATCCTCCTCTCGAAGCATATGCAGCAGCAGCAGCAGAGGTATTTCCAGTACTTGCACAAATTACTGCTTCACGGCCTTCTTCTTTTGCTTTGCTAATTGCCATAGTCATACCACGATCTTTAAAAGATCCTGTTGGATTAAGGCCATCATATTTTAAAAAAACTTTTGTTCCATTTCCAATTAAGTTGCTAATTGACTCGCTTAGAATTAGTGGTGTATTTCCTTCATTTAGGGAAATAATAGGAGTTTTCTTTGTAACTGGAAGATATTGTTTATAAGCTTCTATTAGACCTGGCCATCTTTTTTTTCTGTAATTAATACGCAGTTTATTTTTTATTTTATTGAATAACACCATAGTTGTTTAATTCGTTTTGATTTTTTCTAGAGGAGAATTGGTGAAAAAGGTTAATAATTCTGAAATTGATTCTACTTTATTCATAACTTTGCTCAAAGCGCTGACATCTAAAATTACAGTTTTAGTTGGATATCCTTCAAAAAAATTTACTAGATTTATTTTTCCATTTCCTATGTTAATTCCATACAAGTTTGCTTGCAATGGTAATAGGAATTTCAAAATCTTTATTTAAAACTGTTCTAATTTCTTTATCGGGAGACCCGGTTGCCTTTAATATTCTCTTTAATTTTTTTGTGGATTTACCTTCTTTAGCAAAAGTTTTTAATGAATTTACTTTAATTGTTCTAGAAAATATGCTGTAAGTGATTTTAATTTCTTCTGCACTATTAACTTTTGGAATGTGAAATGGTAATGGAGAAATTACTAAAATAAAAAATATTTTAAATTTTAAAAATTTATTAAACTTCATTTATATATTTGCACCAGCGGCAATCTTAACAAGTCTTACTACTCCTTTTTCAGTTACTTTTTTTGCAATTTTTATACCCATTTCTTTTGTATAGGGCTCATTAATAAGTCTTGGCACTCTTTTTAGAAAAATGTCAATTGAATACCCCGGTACTTTTTGTAAAATCTCTAAAAAGTTTCTTAATGGCTCAACATAAATAATAAGGTCACTCAAGTTATTATTTTCGTTAGTAGTATTTAATTTAATTGATTGTGGAAGATAATTATTTAAACTTTTCAATATTTTTAGACTAAGTAAATCTATCTGATTTGTTAAACCTTCAACTATCTCATTTCTAAGAAATCCTCCATTTGGAGAAAAGAGAAGATTTATAACTTCGTCTAAAAGTTTTTCTAAATCGAGATTTGTTTGCTTTGCAGCGTTAGAAAGCAGATCTTCTAAACGGTCCCATTTAAATTTTTTATTATCAAAAAGCATTTCTTTAAGGCTTTCCCTTAATTGTGGATCAGGATCTTCCATCAATCTTCTTGCAAAATATGGATAAGCTGCGCCTAATATTTTGAAGTTTGGATCTACGCTTAAAGCTATTCCTTCTAATGTAAGTAATGATCTAATTATAAGAGCATAATACGGGGGTAGTCTGAAAGGGAATTTATACATAACACCAGACATATCGTCAGTAACGCTCTAAAATCCATTTTCGAAACTCCTTGTTCAACGGCGTTAATGAAAACATCTTGAAATGCTGGAACAATGGGTTCTAGATTAACTTCCTCTGATAAAAATCCTAATTTTACGAAATCTTGAGACAATTTATCGAAGTTTTTATTTACTAAGTGAACTACTGCTTGAATTAATCCTGATCTAGATTCTCTGGAAACCTCGCTCATCATTCCAAAATCTAGATAACATAATCTTCCATCTTCTAAGGCTAATAAATTACCTGGATGCGGGTCTGCATGAAAAAAACCATGTTCTAAAAGCTGTTCTAAACTGCATTGCACCCCTATATCAATCATTTCATCAGGATTAATTCCTAATTTTTTTACGTCTTCTAAATTTGTTAATTTTGTACCGTCTATCCATTCCATTGCTAAAACTCTTCTTGAAGTTATTTCTTTATAAATTTTTGGTACGGCAATCATTTTGTTATGTTTATGCATATCTCTAAATTTTTCTGCATTTGCAGCTTCGTTTAGATAATCCATCTCTTCAAAAACTCTCTTGCCTAATTCATCAATCAAAGCAACTAGATCACTTCTTATTAATCCGATATTGTTTTTTAGCCAATAAGCAATATTTCTAACTATGTAGAGATCTAAGGTTATTTGTTCTCTCAATCCTGGCCTTTGAACTTTTATTGCAACGATCTCTTCGTTTTTTAATTTAGCTTTATGTACTTGCCCTAAAGAAGCAGCGGAAATTGGCTCTTTATCAATTTCTAAAAAAATCTCATTTATTTTGTATCCTAAATCTTCTTCTATTAACTCCATAGCTTTATTGCCATCAAACCCAGGGAGTTGATCTTGCAATTCAGATAATTCTTCTAGAAGAATCCCTGGGATTATATCTGGTCTTGTTGATAAAGCTTGGCCTGCTTTAACAAATGCAGGTCCAAGTTCTACTAACAAATTTGTTAATTCTCTTGCTCTAAATCTTGCTTGCTGTTCATTTTTCAGTCTTCCAGTTAATTTATCCCATCCAACGGAAAAGATGTAAGCAAAAATAGGTAGGAGTGTTTGCCAAAGTCTTTAATTTAAGAGTCCAGATACCTCAATAAAATCAGTAAAATCTTCTTTCATAACTTTATATATTTAAAACCTTTATTTTTTTAAAAAAGAAGTTAATTTTTTTATATGGAAGATTTATCATGTTAATACAACTAAAAATAGAAAATATTGCCTTAATAGAAATTATAGAAATTAATTTCGAAAAAGGTTTGAATATCATAACTGGGGATTCAGGTTCAGGAAAATCATTAATTTTGGATTCCCTAAATGCTTTATTTGGTGGAACTAATATACCTCTAAAACATTTAATACGTCCAGGAAAAGATTTTTGCGTTATTGAGGCGATATTTTCTTCTTCTTTTCAAATTAATAATTGGTTAATTAGTAATGGTTTTGAAATAACTTCTTCAGAACTACAAATTAAAAGAAAATCTTATAAAAAAAATAATAAAATTTTATCCAAATATAGCCTTAATGATTTACCAATTAATAGACAATCATTAGAAAAACTTGGAGGATTTTTAATAGATTTTGCAGGTCAATCTGACACTTTTATCTTTGATTCTTTAGATAAGAGAAGACTAATTATTGATGACTTATGTTCTCAAGAATTTAGAGATACTAGCGAAAGGATTAAAAGTATATGGAGAGAAAGTGAAAAGTTAACAAGATTATTGAATGAAAAAATAGAATTTTCTAGGAATCAAGAAGAAAAAAACTTGGCAATTAAGCACATGTTGAAGAGTTTAGAAGAAGCTGATTTAAATTCAAGTGAAGAAATTTTAGAATTAGAGTTATTAGAAAATAAACTAGTAAATAATCTAGAAATTAATAATTCAATTAAATCATCATTAGAAAACTTAAACAATTTCAGTCATGATGAACCGTCAGTAACTTCTTTTATCAATCAATCACTAAAGATTTTAAATAAAACAGCAGATTTCGATCTAAAGATTCAAAAATTTAGAGAGAAGTTATTAAATATTCATGCTGATGTTGAAGATTTAATTTTTGATCTAAAGTCATATTTGCAAGAAATAGAAAATTATGAATCTAATCTTCCAGAAATACAAAAAAGATTATTCTTTTTAAAAAACTTAGAGAGAACCTTTTCATTGGATTTAACTCAATTAATTGAAAAGCGCGATCAATTAAAGACGTATTTTCAACAAAATGATCAAGGTAATGAGA
>LULV01000228.1_pt1 | contig 11963 bp, 9 predicted proteins | sample 728081 | NCBI WGS metagenome assembly LULV01 (sample SAMN03860280, study PRJNA289734) | marine metagenome | biome: seawater column; feature: ocean; material: water; isolation source: Red Sea water column Station 108 - depth 25m | place: Saudi Arabia: Red Sea | collected 2011-10-15 | depth 25 m | reverse complement strand
AGACGATACTCTCAGGAAGATATAGACAAATTAATCCAGATTCAAAATTTATCACAAAGAGGAATCAACTTAGATGGTATAAAAATTATTTATATGAGTAATGATGACTCTAAGGCTATTTATTTTATTTCAGTAGCCTCTACACTCTCAGGTATCCACCAACAAACAATACGGACCTATGAGCAAAAAGGTTTAATTAAGCCATTCAGGACTGGTGGAGGAACAAGGCGATACTCTCAGGAAGATATAGACAAATTAATCCAGATTCAAAATTTATCACAGAGAGGAATCAACTTAGATGGTATAAAAATCATTTATGAAATGAAAGATAAAATAGAAGAATTACAAAACAAACTTATTTACTTAGAAAATGAAATTTCAAATCAAAAAATAGATTCCAAAAATAAAGAAAAAGAAATCCACCAAAGCTATAAAAATGAAATTGTTAAAAAATCAAACAATTCCTTAAAGAAAAACATCTAGAATAAAATCAATGGATACTGGCAATATAATAGCTTTTTTAAAAAAATTTAGCTTTGTAAGACTGATTGGTTCTGGAATTGTTCTCAGAGTTTTAATTGCTATTGTTGATGGAATTTTTAATCTTGAAGTTAACGAACTTCCTAATTTTAACTTGTACATATTTGGAATTGCATTAGCTTACACCATTCTTTGGATGTTTAATAAAAGCTACTCTGAAGAAGAAGATTAGTATAAATTTTTAATGAACTCTGTTCAGAGAATTACAAATTTAGATTTTATTAGAGGTTTTGCTCTACTCGGAATACTTGTAATAAACGTAATAGCATTTGGCCTTCCGATTACTGCAACTACAAATTCATCAACATACGGACTTGATAATACTCTTGATTGGATAGTTTTGGTAATTTCATCAGTATTTTTTGAGCAAAAAATGATGGGTTTATTTTCAATGCTTTTTGGTGTTGGCATAATGATATTTTTAGATAATGCAGAAAAAAAGACTTCAAAACCAAAAATACTAGCTATTTGGAGAAATTTTTTATTATTTTGTTTTGGGCTGATTCACCTATCAATTTGGGAAGGTGACATACTTGCACCATATGCAATTTGTGCTTTTTTGCTAATCATATTTCCCAAAGTTGAAAATCCGAAATTCATATTTGCTGCAATAGTTTTTTTGATGATAGCATTTATTTTAATAACAAACTATTTCTCTTCGTTATACGATACAAGTGGAAACTTGATTTCGCAGGAAGAGTGGGTTCTTTTAGCCAGTGAAGGCGGTACATTATCATATGGTAAGTTTTGGTTTCCAGATTCAGAATCTTGGGGCATTCTTGTTGCCATGTGGTGGTATATTGGAGCATTTTTTAGAGCAATATCTTTAATGCTATTTGGTTTTTTGTTATACAAATTAAACATTATTCAAGGTAAGAAAGAAATTTCATATTATAAAAAAATCTCTCTTTTTGGATTTTCAATAGGTTTACCCTTGGCTATTTACAGTATCTATTTGCTTATTAGTTCAAACTATGATCCATCTGTTCTTTTCATCAGCAATATTTTTAACACTCTATCAGTCATACCAATGGTTTTAGGATATACAGGACTTTTGACAATTCTTAATTTGAAACTAAAAGATTCTATAAGTAAGAGGTTACGAGCATGCGGTAAGTTGGCATTAACAAATTATATTACTCAGACAATCTTTGGAGTTTTTATCTTAGGTGCATTTGGTTTAGATACGTTTTCAAGATCACAATTAATAGTCTATGTATTTTTAGTTTGGATGATTCAAATATCTTGGTCAAAACCAATTTTAGATAGATTTAATTATGGACCTCTAGAATGGTTTTGGAGAAAACTAACTTATCTTTTTGTTTAGCTTTTATATTTTGCAATAAAGGAGTTAATCTTATTTTCTAAAATTGGAAGGGTAATTCCCCCGTCGCATAAGACTTCATCGTGGAAGTATCTAATATCAAACTTATCGCCAAGTTCGTTTTCAGCTTTTTTTCGTAGTTCTTCAATCTTTAACTGACCCATTTTATATGAACATGCTTGTCCTGGCCAAGCAATATATCTATCAGTCTCAATTTCTGAATTTATTTCTTCAATTGGAGAGTTTGCTCTAAAAAATTCAATTGCTTTATCTCTTGACCAACCCATTCCATGCAAACCTGTGTCAAGCACAAGGCGACATCCTCTCCATGCATCATTTCCTAATCTTCCAAGCTGCTGAACATCGTTAGAATAAAGTCCCATTTCATTTGCAAGCTGTTCTGCATAAAGCCCCCAGCCCTCTACAAATGCTGTTGATGCTACATAGCGTTGAAAATCTGGAACATCTTGTAATTCAACTGCAATAGTTCTATCTAGATGGTGACCTGGAATAGCTTCATGAAATGCAACAGACTCTGCCTCAAAAATACTTTTAGTTTCAGGCTTATAAGTATTAAGAAAATATGTTCCATCTCTTGAACCATCAGGTAGTGGCGCTACATAATAAGCTGGAGGAGCATGTTGTTCAGATTCAGGAGGTGCAGGTAAAACTTTACACGGAGATTTTGGAAATACAGTGAACCACTTGTTAAGAGGTTTGTAAGATCTTTCAATAGTATCTTCAGCTATCTTAAGCATCTGTTCTTTGCTTTCATACCGCATTGCCGGTTCCGTCTGCATTTTATAGATTACCTCTTCAGGTGAATTTGCATCAGAAAAGACATTTTTTCCAATCTCAAAAAACTCAGTCTTTAGCCTTTCTATCTCAGAAATTCCTATATTATGAACCTCCTTAACAGTTGTATTTTTATGACCTGTATATCTTCTTAAAGCTCTGAGATAAGTCTCTTCTCCGCCTTCAATCCATAAGATTCCTGACTTTTCATCTGTACGACCTTTAGGGAGGTGCTCTTCCTTTAGCTGGTCTAAATAAGTTAAAACAGCAGGCCTTACATTTGTTTCAATAATTTTCTTTGCTTTTTCTTTCCAATTGGATATTTCTAGCTCTCCTACATCAGTCGAAAAGTTAACCAACAATAAAGTGTCCTTTTCTAAAGGGGTGTTGAGATAGTTTTCTAATTGATCGATTGTTCGCAATAGGTTTCGTTTTGTAGCAACTCTATTATTTAAAAGACCCTCTTTTTGAACTTGAGCAATTTGTGTAAAAAGTCTATCGTATAGTTCTAATCTTTTCAATAACAGGTCAGCAGACTCAACATCGGGAATAAATAATCGCTGATTGTAATCAATCAGATAACCAGTGAATCCAGATACACCTGCACCAAATTCCCAATTCTTATCGAGCAGAGCGTCTTTATTAGAGCTCAAGGCAAATTCAAGCATCCCATGTGTTATTTTTTCTCTATGAGATAGGGTGTTTAGGTCTATTTTTTCTAGTCTGGAAATAAATTTATTTACTTGTTGTTCTTCTTTATTAAAAGTTTCCTCAGAAAGATCTTCTATTTGATCAAAATACTCTTTGTATCCTCGCATAATTGCGGATGTAGGAGATGAAGCTAGAGAATTTTGAAAAAAATCATCAGAAAGCTGAAGTAGTTGATTATCTTTCATTTATTTCCTTTTTTAAGCTTTTTATTTCTTCTTCAAGTTTATCTAACTTCTCACCTAGTTCATTTATAGTAACCTCTTTATCGCTAAAGCTAGAAATAAAATAAGAAGAAACAGCAGCTGTAATCGTTGCAATAAAACCAATACCCATAATCATCAAAGAGCTGGCAATTATGCGACCAAGATTTGTAAGAGGGGTGATATCGCCATAACCTACTGTGGTAATTGTAACAAGTGCCCACCATAGACCATCGCTGTATGATGTGACGCCAGGTTCAGAAATGTAAAAAAGGAAGCCAAAGAACAACACTATGCCAATAGTTGCATACACAATAAATCTGAGTCCCTTTGAATTAAAAATAGACTTTACAGTTGTCCCAAATCTTCCGAGCAAAGCAGCAAGCCTGAAAAATCTTAATGCGTTCAATAATCTTGGAAGCCTCGCAAACCTCAAAAATCCAGAAGATTGTAAACCCTCTGGAACAATTGGAAATGAGAATATAACAATTACTAATTCGATCTTATGACTTTTAACAAACTTTAATTTGTCATCTGCAAAGTAAAATAAAATCACATATTCGAGTAAAAAAACTATCCAAATTCCCCAATTTAAATATAAAGCTACAGAGCTAAGTGTTTGTTGTGTGTATTCGATAATTAATACCGGTATGAGCATAAGCACAGAAATCATTACTGGTATCTCAAAAAACTTTTCAGCTCTCAAATAATTCTGATTGTTCATATAGGTATTATAAAACTAGCTATGAAAGATTAGTATAAGTAATCTAAAATATGAGTATGAACAGGGTCTTTTTCATAATTTTAATTTTTGCATTTTTGGTTGTTCCCTTAAGTATCAATAACGTAAACGATGATGGAATAAGTTATTTTGATTTAGTGGTTGAAATTAGTGAAAACTTATTTGAAGACACAAAAGTTGAAGAGAAAAAAACCATTTCTCTCACAGAGGATCAAAAACAATTAATAAGCGAAAAATTTCAGGTTTTAATTAACAGCAATAATTACTTATTTAATAATTTTGAAGAAATACAAAACGAAAATTTGAAAGAAATTAATGAATATATCGCTATAAACAGATGGGAGGAATTCCGCGCTACTAATAGTGGTATTAAAGGAATATATCTAAGTGGTTATCATTTTTTAGAAGAAAAAAAAATAGACCCAATCAAAAATATTTTGTCAAACACTGTTGTAAACACAATAGTTCTCGATGTTAAAACGGATAATGGCCATTTACTCTATGACAGTCAAATACCAGAGGTTGAAGAATTAAAAAATGAAAGAATTAAATACAATACCCAAACTTTAAAGTCCTTTAAAGAAGAATTTAATATTTATTTAATTGGACGAGTTGTTGCTTTCCAAGATCCTATCTTTTCAAAAACATATCCTAAATCAGCAATCACTGACATTTCAACAAGCAAGCCCTACTCCCAAGACGGTCAATATTTTCTTGATCCAAGTGATAGTACAAGCAGAGAATACATTCTAAATGTTGCTCTTGAAGCGTGTTTGCTAGGTTTTGATGAGGAAAGTAATTCTGAAAACAGGACAAAAAATATTAATTCATTTCTTCAAGACGCTACGAACCTGTTGCATGACAGTGGATGTTTAGCTTCTGCTGATATATTTGGGTATGTCTTAAATGCAAAAAATGATAACGGTATAGGGCAGTACTTAGAAACAATTGTTAATACTGTAGATTTTATTTCTCCTATGGTCTATCCATCTCATTACTCTAAAGGCTCATTTGGATACAGTTATCCCAATAATTTCCCTTATGAAGTTGTTACGGCGGCATTAAATGATGGGCTTTCTAGAGGGGTACAGGAAAAAAGCTTGCGACCTTTTCTTCAAGGGTTTTGGCATTCTTCAGAAGATGTAAGGTTGAATATTAAAGCAGCAGAAGATAAAGGCCTAGATTGGATAATTTGGAATAATTCCAGTGTGTACGATGAAGATTACTTTAGTAGAATCAATTCATGAGCTATAAAAATGATTTTAAAAATTGCTTGGATGGTTTGTTTGAAAGCTTGTGTGACGTCAGTGATTGGATGTATGAAAACCCAGAATTAGGATTTGAAGAATTCAAAACATCAAAATATTTAGTTGACTATATTCAAAAAAATTCAAAATCTGTAAATTATCCTTCTCATGGTCTTGAAACAGCTTTTGATATTACATTTGGTGAAGAGGGCCCTCTTACAGTTATATGTGTTGAATATGATGCCTTGCCTGAAATTGGCCATGCATGTGGACACAACATTATTGCAACAGCGTCTATAGGTGCAGGATTGGGTTTAAAGGACATAGCTTCAAAATTAGGTATTAGAGTAAAGCTCCTAGGAACTCCTGCTGAAGAAGGTGGGGGTGGAAAAATTATTCTTATTAACGAAGGAGCATTTGAGGACGCTTCATGCTCAATGATGATTCATCCTGGCTATGAAGATGTGGTGAATCCTACATTTACGACTATTCAACAATACACAGTTGAGTATTTTGGTAAAGACGCACATGCTGCTGGTGCGCCTGATCAAGGAATCAATGCCCTAGATGCACAAATACAACTGTTTGTTAATGCATCGACCTATCGACAGCAAATGGTACAAAGCAACAGAATGCACGGTGTAATAAAAGATGGCGGTTTTAAACCAAATATAATTCCATCATATACAAAATCAGAATGGTATTTAAGATCGCTAAATGAAGAAGGGTTAGACCAGTTAGAGCAAGACTTTTATAACTTTGCTAATGCTGCTGCATTATCAACAAAGTGTGAAGTAAAAATTACATCACCTGATTACAGATATGAAGAAATTAATAACAATGAAACAATGTATAAGCTCTTCATGGAAAATGCACAAGATGTAGGTAGAAAAATGATATTGCAAAAAGATGCCACTAGACCAGGTTTGGGTTCTACTGATATGGGAAATGTATCTCAAATCTTTCCATCAATACACCCAATGCTTGGAATTGGAGAAAAAGAAGCTGTTAATCACCAACCCGAATATGCTGCAGCTACATTAACTGAAGGTGGTCATAAAGCCATATATGATGGTGCGTATGCAATGGGTGCCTCCATCATTGATTTAGCTGAAAAAAATCTTTGGGATCAGCTTTAAAGTATTTGGCTTAGGAATAATTTAGTTCTATCACTCTTTGGATTATTAAAGAATTCTTCTGGAGTGTTTTCTTCAACTAACATGCCTTCGTCAAATAACATTACTCTATCTGCAACTTCTTTAGCAAAGCCCATTTCATGAGTTACAACAATCATAGTCATTCCAGACTTTGCTAACTCTTTCATTACATCTAACACTTCTTTAATCATTTCAGGGTCTAACGCTGATGTTGGCTCATCAAAAAGCATAATTTTTGGTTCCATTGCTAGAGCTCTTGCAATTGCAACTCTTTGTTGCTGACCACCAGATAGTTGTCCTGGAAATTTTTGTGCTTGCTCAGGAATTCCAACTCGCTCTAATAATTCCATTGCTTTTTCTTCAGATTCAGCTCTATTCTTTTTTCTAACCCATATCTGTGCAAGGGTAATGTTTTGCATAACAGTTAAGTGTGGGAAAAGATTAAAGCTTTGGAAAACCATTCCAACTTCAGATCTAATTGCTTCGATGTTCTTTAAGTCATTTGTAAGCTCAATGCCGTCAACAATTATTTGGCCTTCTTGGTGTTGCTCAAGTCTATTAATGCATCTAATAAATGTAGATTTACCAGAGCCTGAAGGTCCACAAACAACAAGAACTTCTCCTTCTGCTACATCCATAGTGATGCCTTTTAGAGCCTGGAAGTCTCCGAACCATTTTTTGACATCTTTTGTTTGAATTATGCTCATAAGTTATTACCTCTCTCCTAATCCTAACTTCTTTTCAACTTTCATGCTTCTTCTTGAAAGCGTAAATGTAAATATCCAATATACAATTGCTACGAAAATTAAATTCTCTCTATCATGACCAACAAAGTTTACTGGTATAGATTGATTTCCGATAACAGTTTTTCCTATAGTAAGGAAGTCAAATAATCCAATAATTGTCACAAGGCTTGAGTCTTTAAAGGCTGTAATAGCACTGCTTACAAGAGTAGGTATAACTGCTCTTAAGGCCTGCGGCATAATAATTAAAGAAATCTTTTGAAATGGACTCATTCCTATTGCATCAGCAGCTTCATATTGACCTTTTGGAATGGATTGAAGGCCTCCTCTGATATTTTCTGCAAAGTATGCTCCACTGAAGAAAGCTGTCACCATTAGGACTCTTACTATTAAGTTGAATTCAACTCCTGCAGGTAAAAATACTGCTAACGTAACACTTGCAAAAAATAGCCAAGTTATATAAGGCACAGACCTAGTTAATTCAATGATTCCAGTACACACAATTCTAATTATTGGTAGTTTTGAGTTTCTTCCTAGTGCCAACAAAACTCCAAGTGGGAATGAGACATATGTTCCAAATATGGCTAGTAGCCATGTTAATGAAAACCCTCCAAAAATACTTGAACCAGGAACAACTATACCAGTATCTGATGCTCCTCCTCTAAGTAAAAAGGTAAGGGTAACTAATGCAACCGCCCACACAATCAAAAGACTTCTTTTACCCTGTGAGGAAGTTGATACCGCTGGTACTACAACAGAGAACAAAGCTATCAAAAGTAAGCAAGTTTTAGCCAACATTGGTAAACCGGAAAACACTCCAACAAGTGTTAATAAGAAAGTTACTCCTAAGTAAGTTGAGTAATATTTTTTAAATATAGAGTTGTTTACAAAAGTAATTACTAGAAAGCCCCAAAGTAAGAAAACACCAAAAATAGGAAGGTCGCTGCCAAGCACAACTGACATATCAATTTGTGGTTTTTTGAAAATCCAAGAAAAAATTAAAAGAGGTAATAGAAACCAAGACAAAGACATGATTGACTTAATACTTTTTATGTTTTTAAGATACATCCCAATAAAATAACTAACTAAAAATGACACAAAAATAACTGTCCAGGGAATTTTTGTAGTATCAGCTATAGGCATAACAGGATCAGGAATAATTCTTTCATTATTTTGATCAAGTTGAATAGTAGGAAGTTTCACAAACCAAAGAAGTGCTACTGGAATAAATAAATAAAAGAAAACCATGTCAGAGCTATTTACAGTAAATTTAACATTTGTAAAGCGAATACTAAAAAATATTACACAGAAAACAGCAACCGGAATTAAGATTCCTAACCTTGTATCCATAGAAAAGACTTCTTCTGTTATGACCGATCCGTCATTTCCCATGAAGCTTGCATTTGTTGGAGCAATAATTGTAAAAAACAGTACACCAAGGCCACCTTTGAAAAATGAATTAAATACCTGTGAACTTTTTACCCTATCATCACTTCTCCAAATGCCAATAGATAATCCTGCAAGAACAAAAGTAAGTCCAACTGATAGCCAAACTCTAATAAAATCTTCCTCTGGATATGCTTGAACCATGTAGAGCTGCATATTATTTAAAACCGCAAGCCAATCTTTATCCGATGTTAATGCAAAACCAAGCATGCCTCTAAAAAAATTAATTACAAGATAAGTTGTAGCAATAGTTAAAACTGCAGATCCAACTGAGGAGAACAAGCTCTCTTGTAATGACTTTGCGTTCTTTTTTATTAAATCAACCATTACCTCTCCACTATCTTCATTTTTCTATTGTAATAATTGATTATTGTTGAAATAGTCAAGCTTACTGTACTGTAAAACGCCATCCAGATTAAAAATACTGGTAGTGTCTGTCCCTCTTGGTTATATAAAGTTTGACCCACTGCAACAATTTCTGGATATGCTACTGCTATACCTAAAGACGTGTTCTTGGCAAGGTTTAGATACTGATTGCCCATTGGAGGAAGCATTACTCTGATTGCCTGTGGTAAAACTACTAGCCTCAATAGGGCACCACGTCCAAGCCCAAGAGAAAGACCTGCTTCAGATTGTCCTTTTGAAACTGCCATTATTCCAGCTCTTACTACTTCAGAAATAAATATCGCAGTATAGAGAACGACGCCAAGCCAAATAGCAAAATACCCCACAGAAAGGCTCTTGCCGAATCCTTCAGCATATCTTTTAAACTTAGTAGTTCCAATTTGTTCGACTTTTGGTCTTGATAACTCTAGTGGCTTGCTGTCTGTTACTCTAATGTCGTATGTTTTATCGTTAATTTTTATAGTATCTCCGTTAGAGACAAAAACCTCTTCAATTACACCTGTATATTTTGCATTAATGGATATCTCTTGATTTAAATCACCTTTCAAATCTTTTGCAGTAACTATTGCTACCACATCGCCCTTTGTGACTTCTGTTCCTGGAACTGCAATCCAATCAACAATTTCCGCTTTTTTCATACCATCTAATTCAGCTTCTAATACAATTTTTGCTTCAGGGTTCCAATAAAGTTTATTATTTACACCATCAAAAAATTGAGGAACCCCCCAATCTGCTTTGAAAACAATTTCGTCACCAACTAAGAAGTTAGAAAGTCCTAACCCTACAGAAGAAAACATTAAGACAACGACTAGCAATACAACTACTACATTTAATATAATTTTAAAGTAATCGTCATCGCTATAAATTCCCTGTGCTTCTTCTGATTTTTTGCTATCAATAAACTTCTTTGTAGACCTAAAACCAATGAATACTGCAACCGAAGAAAAAAGTATCTGATAAAAAATAGCAGGTAAAAGATCAACGCCAGTTGAAATATATCCAGCTAAGAATCCAATAACGCCCATAACTCGATATCCTCCATACCAGCCAGCAACCAGTAATCCAAAAAAGATTCCAACTGACCAAAGAAAAGGCCTAGTCTCTCTACCTTCTCTTTCAAGAATTTGCACTCTCCACTTATAAATTTTGTTAGCCAAAATTAAAATGGCTATTAAATATACCCAAAATAAATATGCTGTAGGTTGCCTATTTAACCAAGGAAAGGCAATGCCTTTTGCACTTACATGAAGATTGTATGTTCCTACATCAAAAACTTCTAATCTAGGAAAAGTCAATACAAAAGCTTGGAAAAAGAAAATTTGTACTAACAGAGGAACATTTCGAACAACTTCTAACAAACCTGTTGAAGTTTTTTCTACTATATAGTTTTTTGATAAACGAGCAATACCAAGAAACGTACCCAAAAATGTTGCTGCAAATATGCCTGTAACTGTGACCCTTAACATATTCAACATTCCGACTTGAATCATCTGACGACCTGAATTAGGGAGGGTATACATTCCTTCTGCAATTGAAACGCCTGGTGTTTCTCCTAACCATCCCCATGAAAAAGCAATATTAGTTTGTTCAAGATTAACAACTGCATTTTGGATATAGCTCCAGATAATATAAAGAAGGCCTACTAAAAATACTATTTGTGAAGCCCACTTAAGAAATACTACGTTCCTAAAAAACGATAGAGTCTTAAGCGCATTTTTCATAAATAAATCCTATCAGATTCAGTTTTCATATTCAAAGTAAAAGGGGCTAAAAGCCCCTTTTACTAATTATAAATAGGTAAAAATTACCTTGCTGGTGGTGCGTAAACTAATCCGCCTTCTGTCCAGCGAGCGTTAGCTCCACCTTCTCTGTAGAGACCTAATGGATTTAGGTTTCTTGAGAAGATTTCGTCGTAGTTACCGATTTGCTTTACAACGTTGTAATACGCATCAGCACTAAGACCCATCTTTGTTTGAAGCTCTCCGTCATTCTTACCAAATAATCTACCCATTTCTGGTGCAGCATCATAGTCAAATGAGTCGATGTTAGCTCTTGTAACTCCATACTCATCAGCAATGATTGTTGCATAAACAACCCAGTTAATGATGTCAGCCCATTGGCTATCATTTGATCTGTATGTTGGACCTAATGGTTCTTTAGAAATTGGTGATTGTGGGAAAATTGCCCAGTCATTAAGAGCATCATTAACTGCTCTTCTACCAACTAATCCTGAACCGTCAGTTGTAACAATATCACACTCACCAGCAATGAACTTGTCAATTGCCTCTGAGAATGCTTCAACTGTAACGAGCTCAATTGTAGCTCCTACAAGTCCAGCACCTTCTGTAATATTCTTTTCTGTGGTTGTACCAGCATTTGTACATACTCTTAGTCCGTCAATATCAGCAAGAGTTGAAGATGATGAAAGTCCATCAGAAACTCTTCCCATTAATTGCTGACCGTCAAAGTAAGTTGTTGGTCCAAAATCGTTACCAAGCTCTGTGTCTCGGCTTTGAGTCCAAGTTGTGTTTCTTATCAACACATCAACTTCTCCAGCGCTAAGTGCTGTAAATCTTTCAGCTGCAGTAAGTTGTTTAAATTCAACTTTACTGTAATCACCGAAAATAGCAGCAGCAACTGCATAACAGTAGTC
>LULV01000852.1_pt1 | contig 12101 bp, 10 predicted proteins | sample 728081 | NCBI WGS metagenome assembly LULV01 (sample SAMN03860280, study PRJNA289734) | marine metagenome | biome: seawater column; feature: ocean; material: water; isolation source: Red Sea water column Station 108 - depth 25m | place: Saudi Arabia: Red Sea | collected 2011-10-15 | depth 25 m | reverse complement strand
ATATTCATTATGATTTTCTTGTTGAAAATGGAATAGATTGTTTAACTTGGAAATTTTTAAAACTACCTTTATTAAATCAAGCTTCTATAGAAATTTCTAAGCAGCCAAATCATAGACTTATATGGCTATCCAGGATAGAACATGAACTTTCTGATAATAGAGGTTTTGTAAAAAGAATTGATCATGGAATATTTAAAAACGTTTCTACAGACTTGGACTCTGAAAATTATCGATTCATTTTGGATGGTGAACTTCTTTCTGGTTTGTTTGAAATTTCGGCTAATTCTTGTAGATTGAGCAAAAATTATTAATATTCATTTATAAATAAACGTAATATTTCTATTGAGAATTTTTGCAAATTAGTTATTCTTATTTAGCTATTGAGACTTGAGATTGGTACATATCAATCAGGTCGAGTTTGAAAATTTTAAATCTTTTGGGGGAAATGTAAAAATTCCTCTTGAAGAAGGCTTCACAGTGGTTACGGGCCCTAACGGTTCTGGGAAAAGTAATATTTTAGATGGAATTTTATTCTGTTTAGGTCTAGCTAATAGTAGAGGGATGAGGGCTGAAAGATTACCAGATCTAATAAATAACTCCAAAGTTAAAGAGGGTAAGTCATCAGAAACATCTGTATCGGTAAAATTTAATATTCAAGATTGGTCTCCCAGAGAGGACCTTCCGCCTTTGGAACTAGAAGAAGAAGAAATTGCCCTTAATAAAGGTCAAAAAGAATGGGTAGTTTCTAGAAAATTAAGGCTTATGCCAGGTGGTTCTTATGCTTCTACTTATACTTCTGATGGAAAACAATGTACCTTGCAACAAATACAGAGAATATTAAGAGATATCAGTGTTGATCCTGAGGGCAGCAATGTTGTTATGCAGGGTGATGTAACAAGAATAGTATCAATGAATAATAAGGAGAGGAGAAATCTTATTGATGAATTAGCAGGAGTCGCACTTTTTGATACAAGAATAGAACAAACTAATGCAAAATTAAATGACGTTTTCGAAAGACAAGAAAGATGTGAAATTTTAGAAAATGAATTGCAATCTAGTAAAAATAAGCTTGAAAAAGAATGTGAAAAAGCAAAGCGATATAAAGAGTTAAAGGCAAAACTATTACAAATAATAGAATTAGAGAAAGTTCTTATTTTTGAAAAACAAGTTAAGCATGTTGAATCTATAGAAAAAAAAGAAAGTGAAATTGAAAAAAATAAAATCTTATTTAATAAACAAAAAGAATCTATTAGTAAAGAAATATCAGTTTTAGAAGATGCTTTGAAAATACTTGTTGATGAGCTTAAGGAGAAAGGAGAGGATAAATTGATAAAAGTTAATTCTGATATTGGAAGTATTAATTCTAGCTTGAGAGAACTTGATAGGATATCAAGTCTGAATAAAGAAGAAGGTATTAAATTACAAAAACAGAGAGATGAAATTGCAATTTCTAAGAGGAATATCGAGTCAGAAAAGATGAGACAAGAAAATTTCGATGATAATTTTTTAAATCAATTGAACTTGCAAATTGATGATCTCACTTTAAAACACAAACTATCCAGAAAAAAACTTTCTGATGCGGCTGGAGAATCTGGAGAATTCTCAAAACAAAGTATCAAATTAAATGCTGAGCTTGAAAGTATAAAAAATCAAATTAATCCTTTGGAAATAAAAAAAAGGAAAATTGAAGAAGAAACTATTCAAAATAATATTCAAAAAGATGAGATATTGTCACAGATCGAATCCTTAGACTTAGAAAAGCAGAAACTTTTTCAGGGAAATCAAAGAAAAAAAGAGACATCCGATACAAAGAATAAAAACTTGGCAAGTAATAGCGCAGAAATTAATTCTTTAAAAAATGAAATCGATTTATTAATTAAAACTAAATCAAGGCTAAATAACGAGCAATTAAGGCTTGAAAAGGATTTATCTAGATTCGAAAGCAGGAAGGAAGCTTTAAACGAATCTAGAGGTTCATATGCTCTCAGAATTCTCTTAGAGGCAGGGTTAGAGGGTATACATGGTTATGTAGCTCAACTTGGAGAGGTCAGTGAGAAAAATAGATATGCATTAGAAATTGCTGCTGGAAATAGGTTAGGACAAATTGTTGTTGATAATGATCATATTGCTGCAAAAGCAATTGAAATTCTTAAAAAGAAGAAAGCGGGAAGATTAACTTTTTTACCTTTAAATAGAATTAAAAGTCAAAAAAAGAATTATGCAATTTCAAGATTTGAAAATAACAGGGAGAATGGATTTATTGATAAAGCTATTAATCTAATTACTTTTGATGAAGTTTATTCAGATGTTTTTCGATATGTTTTTGGAGATACTTTGGTTTTTTCAGACTTATCCTCAGCTAGGTTATCTACACAAAAAAATAGGTTGGTTACCTTAAGTGGTGAATTATTAGAAGCAAGTGGTGCTATTACAGGAGGCAGTAAGTTAAATAAAGATTTGGCTTATAGGTTTGGAATTAATAATGATATTGATGATTCCAGTCCTATAAAAGAAAGATTATTAGTTATCGAAGAAGCTTTAAAAGAGTCAAATAATGATTTGATACTAAAAAATAATAGACTTAGTATATTAAATTCTAACCGCAGTCAAATAATTGAGGATTGTGCCTCATTTAATAAAGAAATTGAAGTAAATCAAGATTCTCTTAAAGCTGTCTCGCAAAGAATTGAGGATTGTAAATCGAGATTAAATAAACTTGATACTGCTAATAATTTATTAGTTAACGAGTTAGGTCATTTAAAAAATCAATTGAAGCCTTATCACGATAAGTTTGATCAACTACAAACCATTCAAAAGGCAAATTATGAAAAAAATCAAAAATCATCATTAATAGCTTTTAATGACGATTTTAATAATCTTGATAAAAAACTTGAATTACTTATTAAAGAGAGAAATACATTACTAGATAAAAAGAATCAATTTGCTTTAAATAAAGAGCGTATCAATAATTCATTAAAAATTACTTTACTACAAGAAAAAAACTTGCAGGAATCTATTAAACAACTCGCAATTGCTCATAGTGAATGGATAGAAAAAAGAGATCAATTTAAAAAAGAGCTTTCAGATCTCGATAATCAAAAAAATTCTCTAGAGAAGAATTTAGGTTTATTGAGAAGGAAAAGAGATGAATTAAACTCTTCAATTTCAAATAAAAGGCAAGAATATAATAACTATCTGTTAAAGCTTGAATATCTTGAAAGGGATATGCATTCCCTTAAAGAAGAGATGAGGAGCGAGAAAATAAAATTAGAAAATTATAAAAAAGATCTACCTAATCCTTCCCCGGAGTTTGGAGAATATGAAGGGAAGAGTCTTGAATCTTTGCAATCAGAAATTTCGATTATAAATGCAAAACTAGAAAGCTTAGAACCTGTCAATATGTTAGCTCTTGATGAACTAGAAGAATTAATTGAGAGATTAAATGGTTTGCGAGAAAAATTAGAAATTCTATCTAATGAAAGATCTGAATTATTGCTGAGAATAGAAACTGTATCTACGATGCGTCAAGAAGCTTTTATGCAAGCATTTACAGAAGTTGATAGACATTTTAGAGAAATTTTTGCAAATTTATCTGATGGAGATGGATTTCTTCAACTTGAAAATCCTAATTCTCCTTTAGAAGGAGGATTAACTTTAGTGGCTCATCCCAAGGGAAAAAATGTCAGAAGATTAGCGTCTATGTCAGGTGGTGAAAAATCGTTAACTGCTTTAAGTTTTTTATTTGCTTTGCAAAAGTATAAGCCTTCACCTTTTTATGCATTAGACGAGGTTGATAGTTTTTTAGATGGTATTAATGTTGAAAGGTTGTCAAAACTAATATCAAATCAGTCATCAAATGCTCAATTTATAGTCGTAAGTCATAGAAGGCCTATGATTAGTGCATCTGAACGAACAATTGGGGTTGCGCAAGCAAGAGGTGCTAATACTCAAGTTCTTGGGTTACCAAATGCTGCATAAACACACTTTTTTAAATTTATACGTCAGAATGATAAAAAGAAATTTATGAGCTTGTCTAACACATCTGCTAATAAGAATCTCCCTAACTCGGTTCCTAGTGAACGTTTATGGTTAAGGTCAGAATTAATGGGAACACAAGTGATAACTACTGATACTGGAAGGCGGCTAGGCGTAGTTGGCGAAGTTGTTGTTGATATTGATAGAAGAGAGGTGGTCGCTTTGGGACTAAGAGATAATCCACTTACAAGATTTTTACCAGGTTTGCCAAAATGGATGCCTTTAGAAAGTATAAAGCAAGTTGGAGATGTCATATTAGTTGACTCCCTAGATTCTTTGAGTGAAAGTTTTTCTCCAGAAAGGTATGGGAAGGTAATTAATTGTCAAGTGATTACAGAATCTGGACAACTTCTGGGAAGAGTTCTTGGCTTTTCTTTTGATATTGAGACTGGGGATTTGATATCTCTTGTTATGGGTGCTGTTGGTGTTCCGCTTTTAGGCGAGGGAGTTTTAAGTACTTGGGAAATACCTGTTGAGGAAATTGTAAGTAGTGGTACCGATAGGATTATTGTTTATGAAGGTGCGGAAGAGAAATTGAAGCAACTAAGTAGTGGACTACTTGAGAAACTTGGAGTCGGGGGTTCTTCATGGGATGAAAGGGAAGTAAATGGATACTCAGCAAATCTTGTACCTGTTGAGAATCAGTTACTTTCAGGTTCTGAATCAGAACAGCAAAACAATTTGGTCGAGGAATATGAAGAAGTTGTTGAACAAGATGATTATGAAGATGATTATGAAGATGATTATGAAGATGAACTTGAATATGTTGAAATAAAGGGTTCTGAAGAAGAAATAAATAATAGAAAAAAGCTATACATGGATAATGATGATTCTGATCAGATCCAGAATCAAAATAGTGTTAATCAAATAGATGAAAAAAACAATATTGATTTAAAGCAAAAAAAACAATCAACTACTAATTTAGCTTCGAAAAGACCAATTCAAAATGCAACTGAAACTTTAGATATTGAACCACTAAACGAACAAAATTTAGTTCAAGATAATAAAAAATCAGAAAAGTTTGAAATTGATGATCCCTGGTAATTGTTAAAGTTTTTTTATTGAATTAACAATTATAGAAGCAAGTTTTTTTGCAGCACCTTTATCGCCTCTTTCTTTGTTTAGATTATCCCTAATACTTTTTAATTGATCTCTATTTTTAATAAGAAATAATACTTCTCTTGCAATTTTTATTGTCGAAATATTACCTATCCTTTCAGGGACAATCATTCTTTTAGCTTTAATATTTGGCCAAGCAAAAAACTTCTTTTTTTTAAAATAGAAATTTTTAATTATAAAAGTTAGGAATCTATTTATGATAATTGCAAGATCACATTCTTTTAATATTTCATAGCAAGGATGTTTCTTGATTAGATAAATCTTTGTTTTTTTTGATGTTTCAATTACATAATCAAAACTAGAGTCTTTGAAGTTTTTAATTGTTTTGATTTTTGATGAGTAATATTTAGCAATTGGATTTTTGTTGCTTTGAAAAAATAAATATTCACTTTTATCAGTAGTTGGTGCAATGGGGATTATAAAATTTATATTTTGATTTTCTTTAGCGATATGATCTGCAACTTCTAAGAAGAAAGGAATTCCAATAGAAAGCTTTGCTTTCTTAGAACCAGGCAATAATGCAATGTAGTGTTTTTCTTTATTTCTTAGTGATATTTCGCTATTAAGTTTGATATCTGCCATCAAATCGCCAATTACTTTACATTTATATTTATATCTTTTAGGTATTAACTCTTTTACTTTTACATTCATAGCAGCAATTTCATTGGTCCATTTAGGCCATCGTGAAACCCATTCAGCATATGTGATATTTAAATAACCTAATCTTTTAGCTAATAAAATGCTCCAAAATTGATCCCCACCAAGGAAAATAACTATCCCTTTTTTTGGCCAATCAGCAAAAGAATGTGGCTTTATTAATAATTTCCAAAAACTTTTGGATTTTGTAATTAATTCGAATTTATTCCATGAATTTGCAACTAAAAATTCTTTACCAGTGGCATTTGGGCAAGGAACAAGGACTAACCTAAGAGTGAAATCTTGTTTATCTTCATCACATAGTGATTTATTTATTTTGTTTAGCTCATCCACTACAGGATTTACCCATGTAGTTAATTCACCAGGACCATTGGAAATTATAACTACTGCAACTGATTCTTTTTTCATTGCAGTTAAACCAGAATACATTAAATGCGGACGGCGAGACTTGAACTCGCAAGGCCGAAGCCACACGCTCCTTAGACGTGCGCGTCTACCAATTCCGCCACGTCCGCAAAGGGTTTTCAGCAGCCGGGGGATGCTTAAACCTTAAAAATATCATACATTATTGGCTGAATTAAGCATGTAGTTCGAAAAGAGTTTTTTTGAATATGATGAATAATTTTTCTATTGCATAAAACAAATATTTATACATATATAACGTTTTAGGTTGTATTGTAAAAAATGTCCTCTGATCACTAAAAAATTTTGTTGAATACTTTGGCAAATAATTTTTTATTTTAAGTCATTTCATTTCTTCAATTTTATTTTCATAATGGTTGAAAAAGTTTTAATTGCTAATCGTGGAGAAATAGCTTTACGAATTGTCAGAAGTTGTAGAGAACTAGGTATTGCAACCGTTGCAGTTTTTAGCACTGTAGATAAAAAAGCATTGCATGTTCAGCTTGCTGATGAGGCGGTTTGCGTAGGAGATTCATTAAGTAATAAGAGTTATTTAAATATTCCAAATATACTTGCTGCTGCTACATCGAGAGGAGTTGATGCTATTCATCCTGGTTATGGATTTCTTGCGGAAAATGATAAATTTGCTGAGATGTGTAATGATCACGGCATAGTTTTTATTGGCCCATCTCCTAAAGCTATTAGATCTATGGGAGATAAATCTACAGCTAAAGAAACTATGGAAGCAGTTGGAGTTCCAACAGTACCTGGTAGTAAAGGCTTGTTATCAAATGTTGATGAGGCTTATAAATTGGCAGATGATATTGGCTATCCGGTAATTATTAAAGCCACTGCTGGAGGAGGTGGAAGAGGTATGCGGTTGGTTGAAAACTCTGATAATCTAGAAAAAATGTTTAAAGCAGCTCAAGGCGAAGCAGAAGCAGCTTTTGGTAATGATGGTTTATATATGGAGAAATTTATAAAGAAGCCAAGACATGTAGAAATTCAAATTTTGGCCGACAGGTCGGGTAATGTTGTTCATTTAGGAGAGCGAGATTGTTCAGTTCAAAGAAGACATCAGAAGTTACTAGAGGAGTCTCCTAGTCCTGCAATTAATACTGAGCTAAGAAAAAAAATGGGGAATGCAGCTATTGCTGCTGCAAAAAGTATCGGCTACGAAGGGGCGGGGACAGTTGAATTTTTAGTTGATGATGATGATAATTTTTATTTTATGGAGATGAATACTAGGATTCAAGTTGAACATCCTGTTACTGAAATGGTTACAGGAGTTGATTTAATAGCTGAGCAAATTAAAATCGCAAGCGGAGCAAACTTGGAATTTAATCAGGATGATATCCATTTAAACGGTCATGCCATTGAATGTAGAATCAATGCTGAAGATCCTTCTCACAATTTCCGACCATCACCTGGAAAAATAACTGGGTGGCTTCCTCCTGGTGGCCCTGGTGTAAGGGTGGATAGTCATGTTTATACAGGCTATGAAATCCCTCCTTTCTATGACTCATTAATTGGTAAATTAATAGTCTGGGGAAAGGATCGTAATACTGCAATTAAACGTATGAATAGGGCTTTAAATGAATGTGCAGTAACTGGTATTCCTACAACAATTAACTTTCATCTAACCTTACTGAATAAATCTAAATTTAAGCAGGGTAAGATACATACTAAATATGTAGAAGAAGAATTATTGCCAAATTACTGAGAAATAATTAAAAGATTTCTATGAAATATGTGTATGCAATGCAAGTTTTATAAGCCCTTGCTGACCGACTAATATTTCTCTTAAAAAGCTTATAAATCCGATCCAAATTACGGGTCCAACATCAACGCCTCCAATAGGAGGAATTAGTTTTCTTGTTAAATTAAGAATAGAGCTTGATGGTATTGAAACTAATAACCATAAACCTTTACTTAAATCAATTTTTGGGTACCAAGTAAGTATTAATCTTATTAGAAAAACTATAGTTAGATATGAAAGAGAAATTCCTAAACTAATATCTAAAATTTGAAGAGAGTTTACAAGCAAGGAAATCACAATTATTTAATTCATCTTAATAAATAACCCATTGAAACGTATTTAATTCGTATTATAAATTGAGAATTTAATATTTAAAAAGTGTTTCAAATCTCAAATTTATTACTAGCCGCAGATTTTTCTGCTGAAGTTGCAAATAATTCCGCAGTGGGAATGATAGGTAGTTTTATTGCTGCTGCCTTACTTATCGTTATTCCAGCCACTGCATTTTTGATTTTTGTCAGCCAGAAAGATTCCCTCGATCGTACTTCTACTGGAAGACGCTAGTTTTTGTAGAAGTTTTAAGTACACTATATATATAGGGGATATAAGTAACCCTTTAAAAAATAAATTTTTGGAGAAAGAATGTGGTCAATGCTAGTCTCAATTGGGCCAGTATTGTTGGTATAGTTCTCGCGGTATGTGGAGGAGGCCTTTATTTTTTGAGGTCCTTTAAGCCTGCCTTGGCGCGGGATTATGATGTTTTCTTCGCAGCAATTGGACTTTTGTGCGGAGGAATATTATTTTTTCAAGGCTGGAGGTTAGATCCTATCCTTCAGTTTGGTCAGTTTTTATTAGCAGGAACTACAGTTTTTTTCGCATATGAAAGTGTGCGATTGAGGGGAGTTGCTACTGATCAAGCTAGAAGGTCATCTTATTTTGATGATGATCCTATTTCTGATGTTCCAAGAAATTCTAGAGGTCGATTTAATGACGATTATGATAGGTTTGAAGAATCTGAAAGACCATCCAGAAGATTTAAACCTCAAGAAGATGAATTTGAAGAAGACTATATGGAGGGGAGATCTCGTAGGAGGAATGTTTCAAGAGCCATACCCTCTGCTGCAGCAAGTAGAAGTAGGCCATCTACAAGGGAAATAAGTCAGTTTGAAAATGACGAACCTATAAGAAGGAGAAGACAGACTTCTGAAGATAGAAATAGGAAACAACCAGAAACAAATAACTTTGGTGAAAGAAGAAATTTATCTCGCGATGAAGTTAAAACAGGGTCAAGACCCAGAATGAATCGTACAGTTTCTAGACAAGATAATATCTCTCCTCCTGCTGATTCTTCTCCATTAAGAAAGAAACCTACTAGATCCCCTATTAGGCAGCAAACTTCAACAGCTCAAGTAGAAGATGCTTCATTTAAAGATGCTAATCAAGCTAAAAAACCACGTGAGACTCGTAGAGTAAGCTCTTCAGCTAGATCAAGTTCAAAAAATCAAAATAGTAGATATAACGTTGGAACAAACAAGAAAAAACCTAGAGATAACAGTTCTAGATTTGATGATTAATTATAGGATTCCTGCCCATTTTAAAAACGATTGTTTACTAAATAGTTCAATCAATATTATTCCAAATTTATATTCATCTTTAATTTCTATCGATTTTTCATCTAATTGATTATCTCCAATTTGTTCATTGATATAATTTGGATCTTTCTGCTGTTCTATAAAACTCTCATTCTCTAGATTAGTGACTTCTGAGTTAGTTTGTTCTTCTTTCGAATTCATTTTTTTTGTTAATCCTTAAAATTATACTTATCAGACGTCAATAATTTCCAGTCTCCCTGTCCATTTAATTCTAAAATATTCTCGTGAAAATCTTTCAAGCTAGGTCTATGTCCAACACTAATAAGAGAAAGTTCTCTTTCCTTAAGTAAACTATATAGTTTTTTTTCAGTGTTAATATCTAAAGCACTTGTTGCTTCATCAAGTACTGCAAATCTTGGAGAATTTAGTAAGAGTCTTGCAAAAGCCAATCTTTGTTGCTCGCCTAAGGAAAGAATTCGTGGCCAATCTTGTTTGATATCAAGATTAGGATACCGATCCACTAAAGTTTTTAAATTTACTTCATGAAGTACAGAAGTAAGATGTTCATCACTAAATTTCTTGACTTCTGTGGGATAACATAATTGTTCCCTTAAAGAACCAAGTAGCATATATGGTTTTTGAGGTATGAATAATAATTCCCCAATTTTTGGTTTTTTAATTACTCCCTGATCGGGTTCCCATAAACCACTAATCATTCTTAGTAAAGATGTTTTTCCGCACCCAGATGGTCCTACTACCAAAAGTGATTGATTATTGTCGATGCTCAAATTTAAATTTTTAATTATTGTTTTATTTGATCCTGGTGGGCAAAGGTCAGCATTATTAATAAGAATTGAGGGGTAATCTGAAATAACGTTTTGATTGCTTGTTGGGTTGGTTTGACTAATGGATTCAACTTTTGATTGGAATCCTTCTAATCTGCCAATACCAGCAGTAAATTTTGCAAGTTCTTCGATTTGATTAACAATGAAAAATAACGAACCTTCAACCATTCCAAATGCAAAGCTTGCCTGAATAAAGCGTCCATAATCAATATCACCTTTAAAGTAAGGGATTGCCATTATTAAATATGGAAAGAAATTTCCAGCATAATTAATGGATCTTCTCATGACGTCTATTATTACTCTCCATATAATCAGTAAATTAAAGTTTCTCACCACTTCTCCTAAGCGTCTTTCAGTTTCACTTCGCTCAGGATTCTCCCCAGAGTAAAAGGCTATTGATTCAGCATTATCTCGAATATGTACTAAGCCATATCGAAAATCTGCTTCATATCTGAGTTGATCAAAGTCAATCTTTACAAGATTTTTTCCAGCAATTAAGAGGATAGAAGTTGCAAATGCGGCGTAACCAAATAAAGAAAAAGTAAGTGTTGTACTAATACTCCATAAAATAAGAATATTAAGTGAAAATGTTAGTAGGGCATCAAAAATACCTAATGTGAAAGAGAGACTTTGCCCGGTAAAAGCTCGGGTATCATCTGTGATTCTTTGATCGGGATTATCTACATCGGTTTGTTCTTCATCATTGGGATTTAACTGGTAATAAGCTTTATTAGTCATATAATCTTTGACTAGACTTTTTGAAAGCCATTCTCTCCAAATTATTCCTAACTTATATGTAAAAAATATTTGGGAAACCCGTATTGGTAGAGCCACAGCGAAACAACAAGCGTAAATCCCCAATATCCGATAAAATCCATCTTCTTGTTTTTCTACTAAAGCATTTGTTAAATCTCTTGCAATGAATCCAATACCTGCGTTTATTCCGTTTACAGCTAAAAGCATTAATACAATTATCGCAAGGAATAACCAATGTAACCATCTACGGTTTTTTAATTGACGTCTTAAGCTAAAAAAGCTTCCTGATCCAATTAGAAATAATGCAGAGAAAAGCAATCCCCAACTCCCAGCCCAAATTGAATTGACAGTACTTACTACACCTCCGAAATACTTTTCAAGAAAAATTGGTTGAAAGCTTTCAAAAAAACTTATTATTCCTGTAAGACCAACAAGTACTACTCCACCTGCTTTATTCATTACTCGACTAGTGTTATGAAATAAATTATAACTTTTAGCAGTCTATTGACCAAAGCCAATAAATGAAAGTGCCCAGTCAGGTAAATTTAAGTAATTCAAGATTGTTGTATCAAATTTATGAACTATTGGAAAAGATTTATCCAATACCCACCATAAAAGAAAAGGTAGATTAAATAAAATTTGTAATTGCCATTTATAAGTTAAAACTCTCCAAATTTTTATTAACTTAGTTTTGAGTGAATCGTCTAGCTCTTCCCAATTTTTTGATATTAAATTGAATAAATTTTTGGATTCTGTATTTAAGGAATCTGGGGTATTCATTGTGTTTTTTCTTTATTTATAACCCATAAACATTTCTTTCGAGAGTTTTAACCTGGGGGCCAATTCATTTTTCTTCCAGATAAAAAATGAATATGTAAATGAAAAACTGTTTGTCCCGATTCTGCTCCAGTATTAATTACTGTTCTCCAATTAGTT
>LULV01000529.1_pt1 | contig 12103 bp, 10 predicted proteins | sample 728081 | NCBI WGS metagenome assembly LULV01 (sample SAMN03860280, study PRJNA289734) | marine metagenome | biome: seawater column; feature: ocean; material: water; isolation source: Red Sea water column Station 108 - depth 25m | place: Saudi Arabia: Red Sea | collected 2011-10-15 | depth 25 m | reverse complement strand
ATAAAAATTTATACTCCAGAAAAAATCAGGGGCAATATAGATTTTATAAATGAACTTAAATCACTTTCTTGTGATTTATTTATTGTTATAGCTTACGGGAAAATTTTACCCAAAGAGATATTGGAAATCCCAAAATTTGGTTGTTGGAACGCACATGCTTCATTACTTCCAAGATGGCGTGGTGCCGCCCCAATTCAATGGTCCCTAATAAAAGGCGATGAATTTACTGGTGTAGGAATTATGAAAATGAATGAGGGACTAGATACTGGCGACATATTGTTGGAAGAAAAAATTAAAATTAATAATAACGATAATTTAAATACACTATCGGAAAAACTTAGTATTTTATCGGCAAAATTATTTTTAAATGCTACATCTATAATCGAAGAAAATATTAATAAAAATACTAATCCTCAATTAACAAAACAAAATACCCTTGGAAGAGAAATTACTTACGCAAGAATGATTGAAAAATCAGACTTTAAAGTTGATTGGGGTAATGAGGCAATTAAAATTTCTCAAAAAATAAAAGGATTATACCCACGAACAAATACAAATTTTAGAGGTAAGAACCTTAAAATACTTAAAATCAAAGTTTTGACTAGTGATGTAATTAAAAATGAAAAATACCTTTTCATGAGCAATTATTCAAGACCAGGTATTATTCTTGCTGTAATAGAAAATGAAGGAATTATAATTTCAACTAAAACTGATCCGATTATTTTGTTAGAAGCAAAACTTGAAGGCAAAAACATTTCTAGCAAAAAGCAATTGATTCAACAGTTAAAGCCATCAGCAGGTGAATATCTCTCAGATTAAGTTTTAGATTCTTTTTTAGAGAATCCCCAAATGAAAGCAAAAAGAATCAAAAAATAAAAATAATAGTCTGGAAGAATAGATTCTTTAATTAACGTATTTAGTAAAAGTTTAATCCCAACTATTAAAATTGCTACGTAACCGGCTGTTTCTAATCTAGAAAATATATCCAGAAGTTTTAGAAAAATCCCCGATGTAAATCTTAAGGCTAATACTCCAATCACTGCTCCAAATATAATTAATATGTATTGATCACTTATAGCTACTGCAGTAGTGATACTGTCTATGGAAAAAGCAAAATCAGTAATTGAAAGAAGCGCTACAACCCTTAAAAACCTAAAATTATTTTTATTATTATCTGTCCCATTTTCAGCGTTTTCTATATCTGAATTTAAAAAAACATTAGAGAAGAATAAATAAATTAAATAAAAACCAGCAAAAACTCTAATGAGAATAAACTTTAGAAGAACATTAGATAATATGATTAGAATAATTCTAAATAATAAAGATATTGTTATACCAATATTTAAGGCTCTTGACCTTAATTCTGAACTATCGAGGGATTTAGTAAGAGAAGCTAGTGCTACAGCATTATCTGCCGATAATAATAATTCTAGAGCAATTAATATTGGTAAAAGTGTAAAGATTTCGTACCAACTGTCTACCTGATCTAGTGTGGGTATAAAAGAATTTATTGCGGCTGAATCCATCAAATATTATTCACAATCAGTATAAAATCTAATATAATGTATCGGATATTTGTAATCAAGATTGATAGTTATAAATGAGTTTAAATACTTTAGTTGATTATATTTCGAACTCACAAATTACTTCTGAATTAATAAAAAGAATTTCAAAAAATAATGAATTAAATATTGTTGGTTCAAGTAGATATGCAAAATCAATAATATTAGATAGCATCGCAAAAAAAGAGGAAAAAAATATATTATTAATTTGTCCTAATGTAGAAATTGCCTACAAATGGATTGGTTATTTTGAAAGTATAAATGATAAAGCAGTTTTATATTATCCTCCAACAGAACATCTACCATACTCATCAATTAATAAATCCAAAGAGATTGAATTTAGTCAGCTTACTGTTTTATCCAAATTAATAAAAAAAGAGAAAAATGAACTTAATATTGTTATATCAACTGAGAGATCACTACAACCTCATCTAATAAATAAAAACCTATTAATTGAAAACAAGTTAGATTTGCAAAAAGGGGTTCAAATCGAGATTCAAGAATTAGCAAATAAACTTACTTTGCTTGGTTATACGAAGGATAATGTAACTTCAACAGAAGGATTCTGGAGTAGGAGAGGGGAAATAATAGATATTTATCCTGTCAATAATGAGTTTCCTATAAGATTAGAATTTTTTGATAATGTAATTGAGAAAATAAGAGAATATGATCCCCATACACAGAAAACATTAGAAAGTATAAATAATATTGAAATAATACAGGCTGGATTTGATTTGCTAATAAAAGATAAGTTAAATAATTTATCTAAGAACAATCTTTTTAATTCAGAAGATATAAATAAAAATAATCTTGATCGTTATTTAGGAATAATTGAAGAAGAACCCTCAAACATAATAGATTTTATAAATAGGGAAACAATTCTTGTAATTGATGAATTAGAAGATTGTAAAAAATTTGCAAATAATTGGTATCTAGATTCAGAAAGTAATTTTGATAATTGTACGTATGAATTAAATGAGAACCTTAAAAATAATGACATTAATTTAGAGGCCAAACCTAATTTGCATTTAAAGTTTGACGAAATATTAAATTCACTAGGAAATTTTAATTTAATAAAATTTTATGAATTTGAATCTAAAATCAATATTGATAATAGATTTTTGTTAAACGATAAAAGATTAAATTCATACTCTAAAAATGTAGGGAAATTATCCAATGATATAAATAAAAATATAAAAAATAATGAAAAAGTATGGATATTATCAGCACAACCATTGAGAACAAGGACTTTACTTTTTGAGCACGAATGTAATGCAAACTTCTTAAACAATCCTAATGATATTGATGAAGCATATAAGTCAATTAATAATTCAACTCCTCTAATTTTAAAAAATAAGAACAATTACGAAATCGAGGGGTTTTATCTTCCGATATGGAAAGTTGTCCTGATAACAGATAAAGAATTATTTTCACAACAATCTCTTTTTAATAATGTATTCATAAGAAGAAAAAAAAGAAGTGTCAATTCAAATATAAATGTAAATAAGATTAGTCCCGGTGATTTTATAGTTCATAAAAATCATGGAATAGGAAAATTTTTAAAAATAGAAAAAATAAATATAACTGGAGATTCAAGAGATTATTTAGTCATTCAGTATCAAGATGGAAAGATAAGTGTTGCCGCTGATCAACTTGGTAGTGTTAACAGATATAGATCAAGCGGAAAAATAAAGCCGAAAATAAATAAATTAGGAGGGACAGAATGGGAAAAAATAAAAGAAAAAAATAAGAAACAAATCAAAAAAGTTGCTGTCGATATTTTAAAACTTTATGCAAAGAGAGAAAAATTAAAGGGTTACATTTACCCAGAAGATGGTCCTTGGCAAGATGAATTAGAGGAATCATTCCCTTATCAACCAACACCTGATCAAATTACTGCTGTAGAAGAAATAAAATCTGATATGGAAAGCGATAAGCCAATGGACAGGCTAGTTTGTGGAGATGTAGGATTTGGCAAAACAGAAGTAGCTGTTCGGGCTATTTTTAAGGCTATTACATCAGGCAAACAGGTAATATTACTAGCACCTACAACAATCCTAGCTCAGCAACATTGGAGAACAATAAGTAATAGATTTTCACCTTACCCAATAAAAGTATCATTACTCAATAGATTCAAAACTGTTAATGAAAGAAAGGAAATCTATGCAGGTTTGAAAAATAACAAAATTGATTTAGTTGTAGCAACGCACCAAATTTTAGGAAAAGAAATAGAAATTAAAAACTTAGGACTACTAGTTATTGATGAAGAACAAAGATTTGGAGTAAGGCAAAAGGAGAAAATAAAAAAAATCAAAACCAACATAGACGTTTTAACTCTCTCGGCAACTCCAATTCCAAGAACTCTTTATATGAGCTTATCTGGACTAAGACAAATGAGCTTACTAAATACTCCTCCTCCATCAAGAAGATCAATAAAAACATATTTATCTGAAATAGATATGGATGTTATAAGAACTGCAATTAATCAAGAACTTGATAGGGGAGGTCAAATTTTTTATGTTCTTCCAAGAATTTCTGATATAGATCAAGCTGTAAACAAATTAAAAAATATGTTTCCCAGCTTAAAATTTATTGTTGCTCATGGGCAAATGAACGAAACAGAGCTTGAAAATGCAATGATTGCTTTTAATAATGGAGAAGTAGATCTAATGATATGCACAACGATAATTGAAAGTGGATTAGACATCCCTAAAGTAAATACAATCATTATTGAAGATTCTCACAAATTTGGCCTTTCACAACTTTATCAACTTAGAGGAAGAGTTGGTAGAAGCGGTGTACAAGCACATGCTTGGTTATTTTATCCAAATATAAATAAAATTAATGACGCTGCAAAACAAAGATTGAAAGCGATAAAAGACTTTTCAGAACTAGGTAGTGGATACCAACTTGCAATGAAAGATATGGAAATAAGAGGTGTTGGTAGTTTACTAGGAGAAGAACAAAGTGGAAAGGTTAATGCTATTGGATATGATTTATATATAGAAATGCTCCATGAGGCTATTTCAGAAATCAGCGGGCAAGAAATACCTGAAGTTAACGACACTCAAATTGATCTACCAATAAATGCATTTATACCTGCAACATGGATATTAAACAGAGAAGAGAAGCTTGAAGCTTACAAATCTGTTACTGAATGTTCAAATAATGATGAATTAACTGAATTAGCTACAGACTGGGTTAATAGATATGGAAACTTACCCAAACCTGTTGAGTCCTTAATTATGATAATGAGACTAAAATTACTAGCTAAAAAATGTGGTTTTAATAAGATCAAGCTCAAAAAGCCAAACATCTTGATAGAGACAAAATTAAAAAATTCTACTTTTAAAATTCTTAAAAATTCTTTGGCAAGTAGTGTTCAAAATAAATTTAATTTTAATGAAGGCGAACAATTTTCAATCATCACTATAAGGGGCTTAGGTGCAACTGAAATTCAAAATCAAATTGATCAACTAATGTTGTGGTTCGGGTCTTTTGAAAGAGAAATAAAGAATTTCGATAAAGAACTTATTAAAAGAGATTAAATTATTAAATAATTATTTAAAATCCGCGAATCAGTTTGATTTCGGTTAGGTTTATAAAAATTTATTTATTTTATGGGTGAATATATAGACGTCGGAATCCAAACTTCGATTTTACCCTTATCAATTATTCTTTCATCAATTGTATTAGGCATATTTGCATTATTTGGAGAAGAAACAGAAAATGATGATGATGATTCTGATTCAGGAAGTGGTGGCTTAATGCAACCTATTTGAAATTATTTATAAACAATTTGTTTTGACTTTCTCTTAGAGACTTTAAATAACCTATTAAATGAACCTATCATTAAAATAAGAGCAGTAAAAGAAGATACAAAAATAAAAATCACCAAAAATATCTCATACAGATATGAAAAGAGATCAATCAATAATAAAAAAGATTTATTAAATGTCGAAGGTAGATTTTGTAACAGCAAATTTTTATTAGGAATTAAATAATTTATATAAACTAATAAAACACTCAAAATAAACAAAAAGAAAGATTCAGTAAATAGTCTTCTTTTAGATTTTCTTCTTAAATTTAATTTTTTTTTAAAAATATATTTATCAGGTTTAATATTCAAATTTGGGATGTTTAAATCTGCCATAAATCAAAGCTCAAAGAAAAAATTTGAATAACTCTGAAAAGAAATTAACCTATAGTATCGTGTTTGTATTTAAGATGCTAATTGCTCTTTATTCAGGATTTGTTAGTTCTTTTTTTTCTATATTTTCAAAAGGACTATAAAAATAAATAAAAGAAGAAGAGAATAGAATTAAAGAGCAAATTGCAAAAAACGGTGGAATAAAGAAATTGAAAAATTTAACTTTTTTATTTAACCCAAATTTTAATTTTTTTGGAATTTTAGTAGGTATATCTGTTTTTTTTATTCTTACTTTTGGCGATTCATTTAACTGATCAAAACAATTTATGGTATCTGAAAGCAATGAATTACCAATCTTTAGAACTAAAGGCTTTACATTTGCTTTAGAGCTCTTGAGAACAATATTATGTATGTGGAGATTATCGGCTTTTATATCGATTAATTTAGACTCATATATTGGAATTTCGTTTTTGATTAAAAGATTTGAATAAATATAAAAAGCATCCATAATAGGCCCTAAATGTTCAATTTTGCCTTCAATAAGTGGTTTATCAACTATGGTTAATTTCCATTGAGAAATTATAGATATTTGATCTTTATTTTCATTATTGGAATAATCTGGCAATCCGATTATTTCGAGACTTACTGAAGATTGATGAAATGACAATTTATTTTGCATCATATTAAAAATCGTATAAAAAATTCTTCAACTTTTGATAACCCTGATTTGAAATACAAAAAGATAAAATAAGCAAAGATTTTATGATAATCTCATCATTTTCAGCTTGATTTAAAAGCTTTTTCACTCTCATACTATCTACATTAAATCTCTCTTTAATCAACTCAATAAATCTCTTATTAAAATCATTCCAAATAATTGAATTCTCTTTAATATCTTCTTTAGATTTCAGTATCTCTCTGATATAAGGATATAAATATTTAGACATTTCAACGGTGATTTTAATTAAGGCATCGAATTCGTTTACTTTAATATTGTTGTTAACATAAGATTTTCTCAATGGATTATTATTCCTTAATTTCCAAATAGTAATTTTATTTGGCAGAACATCATTTAAATCAAGTCTATTTGATAAAGCGTAAAGGGATTGAATACCATTTAAATCAATAGTTTCTAGGATTAATAATAATAAATCAAGCTTCTCTATAGATTGTCTTGATACCTGATTTCCCTTAGTTAAATCTGTAATTGTTCTCGATTAAAATATAGGAGAATTATAACAGAATTATTAATCCATTTTTTGAAATAAAAATGAATATAACTTATCTAGTTCTTCAATAGTTAGCATTCCATAACTCCATAATAATATTGGTAATGGAGTGTTATTTTTTATAGATAATTTTATACCAAGTTCAATAGTAGATTCATCTAAACCTAATACATTAAATAAATAAATTATCATTTCTCTAGATAAATAATTATTCATGAATTCTATTTAATACTTGAGTAAATGAGAGATTTAGTCATTTGATTAAGGACTAATTTTCTTGTAAAAAGAAATTTATTTAAAAGTAAAAATGAAAATTTCCTTATTGGAAATAAAAAAACGTTTCGATTAGCAAAAATTGATATCAACGAGTCAGTTATAAAAATAGTGACAATAATATCTAAAATTCTGCTTGAAAAATACTTAAATTTAAATAATATCAATTGCAATTTAGTAATAGCAGTATTTTTATTAAAAAGATCATAAATAGTATTAACATCTCTCCAGCAAGTATTTAGACCCTGACCACCAACAGGATGAAATGTATGAAATGCATCTCCTACAAAAACTAATTTTTGCAGAACTTATATCATCATCTAAGTCAGAAGTTGATAAATTGGTGAAAGCAGAAGTTACGCTATCTGAAATTGAAAGGGTATCAAAGCCAAATAAAAATGGTTCTAATTTTTCCCAAAGTCTGAATTTAGATAAGATTTTTCTTGTTGAGTGAGTAATTGCATAAGTTTTATCTTTATCAATTAATCTATCTTTTGTTAATAAATCAGTTAAAAAAATATTGCAATCAAATTTTGAAAGTGCAATTGAAAGTAATAAACCTGTGGGACCTGATCCAACAATTTTAAAATTGAATTTATTTTTCATCAGATTATATAAGCATCAACTATCTATTCAAATAAATATAGCAAATTTCCTCAAATGCTGGTCTTAATAAATAGGGGTACTCACCAACCCATAAGTTAATTTCAGGAAGCCAAGCATCGGTCAAATAAAAATCTCTGTCAAAATTACGGTTATCAGATGTTATTAAACATCTAATACTCGAACCAACCCTAATTTGACTGTGCTTATTTTCCATAGGAAAACTTAATTTTTCCAAATAACCATCTTCATCTTCTAATTCAAGTACTAACCAAGTCCTTTTGTTTTCGATAACTTCTAATCGACCTTGCCTATTAGATTGTTCTCTTGAACTTTCAATCTTTTCTGTTTTATAGATATCTGATACATAGCCATCAAATATAGAAAAAAATTTATATTTTCTTAATTGCAAATTTTTTCTACTTGATTCAAGAATTGGGCCCCAGATGATATACAAAAAGAAACCTACACATAGGAATAACCAGAAATTATTAGTTTGATCTCCAGTCGAACTAATAATTAATGAGATAAATCCACCAATTGAAGAAACTATTACTCTTTGAAGAATTTTTCTAGGATTCCCCAACGCGTACTTAAATTGACTTCCTGTACCAACTGCAGGAATAAGTTTTGAAATTTGACTTGAATTAATTGGAATTATCATTTTAAAAAATCAATTTTTCAAGTCCGTAAACTAAAGTTTCATAATTACCAATTTTTTTAATAGCCTGTAAAACTCCTGGCATATATGCCTTTCTATCAATAGTGTCATGTTTAATTGTGTAAGTTTCACCTGGAGATCCCATAATTACTAACTGATGAGCGAGTAATCCTGGTAATCGTACAGAATGTATATTAATTCCTGAATCTCTGAGCCCACCCCGTACACCTTTCAATGACTCAGACTCTTTTACTAAATTCTGATTAAATTTCTTTGGATATTCTTCAATCATTTCTGCAGTTTTTATACACGTCCCACTAGGAGAATCAGCTTTTTGATTATGATGCATCTCAATTAATTCAATATTGTCGTAAAACCTTGCAGCTACAGATGCCGCCTGCTGAAGAAGAACCATACCTACTGAAAAATTAGGAATTATTGCACAACCAACCGATGCTTTCTGAGCAAAAACAGACAAATCTTGTATTTGCGAAGGGCTTAGACCTGTAGTTCCTACAACTGGTGATACACCATATGCAATAGCTGATCTGGTATTTTCATATACAGAATCAGGATGAGTAAAATCAACCAGTACAGGTTTGATATTTTCATTTCTATAATTTTGACTAACAGAACATAAAGTTCCTTCAAAATCATTTGAAACAAAAACATCACAATTTTTTACCTTCAATAATTCAGAAATATTTGAGCCATTGTTCTTTTCGTTTATGTCGATTGCTGCAACAAGTTCACAATCTGTAGAATTTAATACAGTATTAACAACTTCGCTACCCATTCTGCCTAAAGCTCCGGATACTAGTACTGGTATGGGTTTTTTAGAATTTTCAATCATTTTTTTAAAAAATTTTTTTTTAAAGGTTGTTACACGCTATTTATATTGCACACAATAACGTCTTTTCATTCGTAGGCTGGTAGAAATACTTAAAGAAAATCAATGTTTACGCAGGTCCGCTCAGCAAACCGCAGAGTATCTCCTGTTGAGGATAACAAACACAAAGTTGTAATAAAAGCAGTTTATGTTGTCCTTGAGCCACAATACCAAAATTCCTTAACGGAAGCTGCAAAGTCAATAAATAAGATGAATGGGCCAATAGGTATAGACCTTAGCGGCTATCTTATCGAAGAACTTAGGAATGATAGTAATTTTGAAGATTTTAAAGAAGATATAGCTAATGCAGATATATTCGTTGCTTCTCTAATTTTCATTGAAGACCTTGCTCAAAAAGTGGTTGATGCAGTATCTCCATTTAAAGACAAACTTAAAGCATCAATTGTTTTCCCCTCCATGCCAGAGGTAATGAGATTAAATAAGCTAGGTTCATTTAGTATGGCCCAACTTGGTCAATCTAAAAGTATTATTGGAGATTTAATAAAAAAGAAAAAAGAATCTGATGGAGCAAGTTTCCAAGATTCAATGTTGAAGTTATTAAATACACTACCTTCAATACTTAAATATCTACCAGTAGAAAAAGCTCAAGATGCTAGAACATTTATTCTGAGTTTTCAGTACTGGTTAGGTGGTACCACTGAGAACTTAAAAAACTTCTTGTTAATGATTTCTGAAAAGTACGCTGTTTCAGAGATCATAAAAGATCAAATAGAAGAATTCAAAATTCAAGACCCTGAAACATTCCCAGATTTAGGAATTTGGCATCCTCTTGCTCCTTGCATGTTTGAAAGTCTTAAAGAATATCAAAATTGGGAAAATAATAGGAAAGATATAAATCCTAAAGATGACAAAACTCCAACAATAGGTTTAGTGCTTCAAAGGAGTCATATCGTTACGGGAGATGATGCTCATTACGTTGCTGTTATTCAAGAATTGGAATACAGAGGTGCGAGAGTACTACCTATCTTCTGTGGAGGTCTAGATTTTTCTAAACCAGTTAATGAATTTTATTATGATTCCATAAATAAGGATCAACCTATAGTAGATGGAGTTGTATCTCTAACAGGATTTGCACTAGTTGGTGGGCCAGCAAGACAAGATCATCCTAAAGCTATTGAAGCCCTAAAAAGGTTAAACAGACCCTATATGGTTGCACTTCCATTAGTCTTCCAAACCACACAAGAATGGGAAGATAGTGATCTAGGTTTACACCCTGTTCAGGTAGCACTTCAGATTGCAATTCCAGAGCTTGATGGTGCTATTGAACCTATTATTCTCTCAGGTCGTGATGATGCTACAGGTAAGGCGCATACGCTCCAAGATCGAGTTGATGTAATAGCTGAAAGAGCAATAAAATGGTCAACTTTAAGAGTTAAACAAAGAAAGGATAAAAAATTAGCCATCACAGTATTTAGTTTTCCACCAGACAAAGGAAATGTTGGTACAGCAGCATACTTGAATGTTTTTGGTTCAATTTATAGAGTACTTCTTGAAATGAAATCGAAAGGATATCAAATAGATGAACTTCCAAGTAATTCAAAAGAATTAATGGAAAAAGTAATTAACAACCCTGAAGCGATGGATGGCTCTCCAGAGTTAAATATTGCTCATAAGATGTCAGTAAAAGAATACGAAGAGTTCACACCATATTCTCAAAGACTTGAAGAGAATTGGGGTAAACCTCCTGGAAACCTCAATAGTGACGGACAAAACCTTCTTATTTATGGAAAACATTTTGGAAATGTTTTTATAGGTGTTCAACCTACATTCGGTTATGAAGGTGATCCAATGAGGTTACTTTATTCAAGAAGTGCTAGTCCTCATCATGGTTTTGCCGCTTATTACACCTATGTAGAAAAAATCTGGGGAGCTGATGCTGTTCTTCATTTTGGAACTCATGGATCACTTGAATTTATGCCTGGTAAACAGATGGGCATGAGTGAAACTTGCTATCCGGATTCTCTCATTGGATCATTGCCTAATTTGTATTACTATGCTGCGAATAATCCATCTGAAGCAACAATTGCGAAGAGAAGAGGATATGCTTCAACTATTAGTTATCTGACTCCTCCAGCGGAAAATGCAGGACTCTACAAAGGACTTAAAGAACTAAGTGAACTCGTTGGTTCTTATCAACAATTAAGAGAAAATAGCAGGGGTATTCAAATTGTTAATGCAATAGTTGAGACTTCTAAACAATGTAACCTTGACAAAGATGTAGAGCTTCCTTCAAAAGACGTAGAAGAACTTTCAATAGATGAAAGAGATTTATTTGTTGGTAATGTCTATAAACAGTTGATGGAAATTGAAAGTAGATTGTTACCTTGCGGTCTTCATACTATTGGAGAAGCTCCAACAGCAGAAGAAGCTGTTGCAACACTTGTAAATATTGCATCTTTAGAGAGAGAACAAGAAGGATTAAGATCTCTTCCTGGATTACTCGCAGAATCCATCGGTCTAACTATTGAACAAATTTATGATGGTAATAATAAAGGTGAACTTAAATTTGTAGAGTTAAATGAAAAAATCATAAAGACAGCAAGAGAGTCGATTTTTGCGATGGTCAACTCTTTAAAAATTGTTGATGGCAGAGTTTATTTAGAAAAATCACTTCTTTCCAAATTGTTTGACTTCCTTAAAGTATTTGGTTTGAATTTACCTACCCCTTGGCTAAGGGTCTGTACCTTAAATGGATTTAATGAAGTTAATCAGAAG
>LULV01000296.1_pt1 | contig 12148 bp, 8 predicted proteins | sample 728081 | NCBI WGS metagenome assembly LULV01 (sample SAMN03860280, study PRJNA289734) | marine metagenome | biome: seawater column; feature: ocean; material: water; isolation source: Red Sea water column Station 108 - depth 25m | place: Saudi Arabia: Red Sea | collected 2011-10-15 | depth 25 m | reverse complement strand
CTACTCCATTCTAGATATTTTCCTTTCCAAAAATTGACCTGATTATGGAGCAAAGGCCCATGACCAACAGCTATTGTTTTTAATTCAGGTAGCTTATCTATTCTTTTAATTGCCTGCATAACGCTTCTAGCGTTTGGACCCATAAGGCAATCGTAATAAAAACGGAAATCATCGTATATTTCTTTTTGATCAGTGTCAAAAAATTCGTCAGAACAATAATGGAGTCCAAATGCATCGCATGTATAGAGAACATTTGTGCTGTGATCATATGAAAATATGGTATCTGGCCAATGTAAATTTGGTGCACTTATAAATTCAATATTATGTTCTAAACCACTATTAGGATTAGTTCCGAGATTTAAAAACTCTCCACTCTTAACCTCTAGACGTTTAAAGGGAATATGTATTTGGTCTTCAATAAATTTAAGTGCTAATTTTGATCCAACTACTGTGATATTTTGGTTTAATTCTAAAAGATTACCTATTAAACCAGAATGATCAGGTTCTGTATGGCTAGTAATTAGATAATCAACTTCTTGCGGATTTACCTTTTTCAGTAATTCTTCAAACCATAATTCTTCGAACTTTGCGTGACTAGTATCAATAATTGCTAGTTTCTCGCCTTTAATAATAAAACTATTGTAAGTAGTTCCATTTCTTAAACCAAATTCAATATCAAATCTACTGCGATCCCAATCCAAAGATCTTATGGCACAAGAATCATCAGCAAAGTTTTGAGATTGAACCGTCAACTTGTTATTAGTTTGTGCCAATTTAGAATTACTTGTCTGGGCAGAGGCTATCATAGAATAATTAGCTTTATAAATTAACTTTAGTTATATAGAATATAAATTCGCGTGATTATCTTTGCGAAATAACCGAAATTACGCTTTTCTTTAATTTTTAATCTTCTTATTCTGGATAAATGACATCTCAATTAATTAAAAAAATAGTTACTGGAGATGAGATAAGAAATGCTTTTTTAAAATTTTACAGTGAAAAATTACATAAAATCATTCCAAGTGCATCTTTGATTCCAGATGACCCTACGGTTATGCTCACAATTGCTGGAATGCTACCTTTTAAACCAGTTTTTTTAGGTTTAAAAGAAAGACCATCAAAAAGGGCTACATCTAGCCAAAAGTGCATCAGAACAAACGATATAGAAAACGTTGGAGTTACAGCTAGACACCACACTTTTTTTGAAATGCTTGGTAATTTCTCTTTTGGAGATTATTTTAAACGAGAGGCTATTCAATGGGCTTGGGAATTAGTTACTAATATTTATCAACTTTCTGTTGAAAATATAATTGTGAGTGTTTTTCACGAAGACGAAGAGTCTGCAAAAATTTGGAGAGATGAAATTGGTATTCATCCAGATAGGATAGTGAAACTAGGTGAGGAAGATAATTTTTGGTCATCTGGCAAAACAGGTCCATGTGGACCTTGTTCAGAACTTTATTATGATTTTCATCCTGAAAAGGGTCTGCAGAATATTGATTTAGAAGATGGAGATCGTTTTATTGAATTTTATAATCTTGTTTTTATGCAATATAATCGTGATCCTAATGGAAAATTGACAGATTTAAAATTTAAAAATATTGATACAGGAATGGGTCTTGAAAGGATGGCTCAAATACTACAAAAAAAGCAAAATAATTATGAGACAGATTTAATTTTTCCTATTATTCAAAAAATTTGTGAGATTGCAAATATTGATTATTTTTCTTCAGATTTAATGCAAAATAATTATCCTGATTTAAAAAATAATAATGATTTAATTTTGAATGAGATAAAAATTGAAGAAATAAGATTTAGGGAAACTCTTGAAAGAGGAGAGAAATTGCTAGATGAGTTAATTTCTTCAGGGCAGAAATTAATTTCTGGTTTTAAAGCTTTTGAACTTTATGATACTTATGGATTTCCTCTAGAACTTACTGTAGAAATTGCTGAAGAAAATAGTATCAGTGTAGATGTAAAGGGTTTTGAAGAAGAAATGAATGCACAAAAAGAGAGAGCTAAAGCTGCTTCAAGTAATATTGATTTGACATTAGAGGGATCATTAGAGCGAGAAATAGATCTTTTTAACAAAACTGTTTTTAATGGTTATAAGTCACTCCTTTCGGAAGCTGAAATAAAGGGTATATTCTTGGATTCAACATTAGTTAAGGAAGCAAGTGAAGGTCAGAAAGTTTTAATTGTTCTTGATCAGACAACTTTTTATGGAGAATCTGGCGGGCAAGTTGGTGATATTGGAACGATATTTTCAAAAGATGTAGAGGTCTTGGTTGATAATGTTATGCGAAAGAAAAATGTTTTTTTACATTATGGAACGATCAAAAAAGGAATATTAACTATTGGACAAAAAGTTAAGACTAATGTTAGCTCCTCTAATAGAGCTAAGGCTGCTGCAAATCATACAGCTACTCATTTATTACAATCTGCACTTAAATCAGTTATTAATGAAAGTGTTGGACAAAAAGGTTCATTAGTAGCCTTTAATAAATTACGATTTGACTTTAATTCCTCTAATCCTATTTCTAAAGATCAAATTTCTAAGATTGAGACTTTAGTTAACTCTTGGATTATGGAAAATCATGCCCTAGAAATAAAAAATATGTCTAAGAGTGAGGCTCTTGAAAAGGGCGCAGTCGCCATGTTTGGAGAAAAATATGATGATGAAGTGCGCGTTGTTAATGTACCAGGAGTTTCAATGGAACTTTGTGGTGGCACACATGTTAAAACTACATCCGAATTAGGTTCTTTCAAAATAATTAGTGAGGAAGGAATCTCAGCTGGAGTCAGAAGAATCGAAGCATTATCAGGCCAATCAGCATTAGACTATTTCAGTGATAGAAATGCATTAGTAAACCAACTAAGTGATTTGTTAAAAGCAAATCCTAATCAACTTTTTGAAAGGGTTAATAATTTGCAAGCAGAGCTTATTAATAAGAATAAAGAGATACAAAAAATGAAAGATGAAATTGCATATTTTAAATACTCTTCTATAAAATCATCCGCAGAAATAGTAAATTCTTTTTCAATTTTAGTAAATCAGATTGATGGCTTAGATGGGAATTCTTTGCAATCTGCAGCACTTAATTTAACTTCTCATTTGGGAAATAAAGCAATAGTGATTCTTGGGGGAATACCAAATCCAGAAAATAGAAAGTTGTTATTTGTAGTTTCTTTAGGTGATGATGCAGTAAAAATAGGATTGCATGCAGGTAAATTAATTAATGAGATTGCAAGAATTTGTTCGGGAGGTGGAGGAGGAAAGCCTAACTTTGCTCAAGCAGGTGCTAAAGATATTGATAAGTTAAGTGATGCTTTAGATTATGCTAAAAATTATTTGCAAAAAACATTAGCTAATCATTCTGATAAATAACTACTTTTTCTGAGACTAATTTCGATTTGATCCATTAATTTCCTTGCTTCTTCAATAGTTAATTTTTTTTGATCAATTGCTGATTCAGTATTAATTCTTATAGATTCAACCAAAGAAGCTGAACTGTAATCTAATAATTGTAAAATTTCAGATTTACTGTCCTCTTTAATAATATTTCTGACCTTATATGAATTATCTTGATTTATGTCTATATGAACAACGTTGGTACTGCCAAATAAATTGTGCAAGTTTCCTAATGCTTCTTGATAGGCTCCAGTCATAAAAATTCCAATTAGGTAATCTTTATCTTCTTCTGGCTTATGCAAATTTAGTAGTGATTTAATTTTTCCATTATCAATAAAATTATTTAGTTTCCCATCTGAATCACAAGTTAAATCTGCAAAGTTGCCTTTGCAGAACGGCTCCTCTAAGTGCCTATGTATTGGTACTATTGGAAAAATCTGATTTATTGCCCAGCTATCGGGAATAGATTTAAAGATAGATAAATTTGCATAATAAGTTGATGCAAGAGTTTCTGTAATTTCAGATAAATCAGGGTGATTGATTTCATCATTATTCAGGTTATTAGAAATTTCTTTTGCGCAAGCCCAAGTAAGTTCTTCGGCATAAGCTCTTTCTGCCAAACTTAAAAATCCTAATCTAAAAGCGACTAAGCAATCTTCTTTAAACTTTTTTGCATCATTCCATAGTTCAATTATTTGAGATAAATTTATTTTTTTATTTTTAAGTTTTTTTAATTCATAGAAAGTTTCAAGTAAATTTGAAATTATTAATTGTTGATTTTTTTTATCAAAAATTTGTAGTTTGGAACTGACATGACTTGTTCCTAAGACATTAAAAATTAAAACTGAACAATGACTAATTATTGCTCTTCCACTTTCTGAGATTATGGTTGGATGCTTGATATTATTTAATTCACATGAATCCTTAATAGTTGCAATTACATCGTTAGCATAATTTTGAAGAGAATAATTAGTAGAGGTGTTGGAGGAGGTTTTAGTTCCATCAAAATCTATTCCTAATCCTCCCCCAACGTCGATATATTGCATTGGGGCTCCTAGTTTGCATAGTTCAACATATATTTGACTCGCTTCTTGTAATGCGTCTTTGATCACAGCAATATCACTTATTTGACTGCCTATATGAAAATGGAGCAATTTCATTTCGTTGATAAGATTTGCTTCTTTTAGTTCTTTTATTGTCAACATAATTTCTGGGATTGATAATCCAAATTTGGAATTATCTCCAATAGATTTACCCCACCTACCACTACTTTTACTTGATAACTTTGCTCTAATTCCTATCAATGGAGTCGCGTTAAGTTCTTGAACTGCTTGAATAATTCTTTTTACCTCATCTCGTTGTTCAATAACTATTATTGGATTTTTGCCGAGTTTTCTGGCCAAAGTAGCAATCTCAATATATTTTTTATCTTTATATCCGTTGCATATTAATAATGAATTTTGGTTTTCAAGAAGTGCAAGGCCAATTAATAGTTCTGATTTACTTCCTACTTCTAAACCAAAATTCCATTGGCTACCAAACTCTATTATCTTTTCTAGGACATTTTTCTGTTGATTACATTTGACAGGAAAAACGCCTTGATAAATGTTCTTATATTTATAGGTTTTTATTGCTTTTAAAAAAGAGTCATGTAATGCATTTATTCGATCTTTCAAGATATCATTAAATCTTATGATTAATGGAGGATTTATTTCTCTACTCTTAAGTTCTTTGACAAGCTTAAAAAGATCAATCTTATTTTCAGATTTTATATCTTTAGTTACTGATATATTTCCTTTGGAATTTATAGAAAAATATTTATCTCCCCATTTGTCTATGTTATAAGTCGAAATACTATCTTCAATAGTCCAAATATTCTTTAATTTTTTCGGCTCAAAATTGGTCAATTTATGTCTTAGTGATTAATAAATGTTTTTGAAAATAACTCAAAACAATATCTTTTATTTTAATGATTACTTGCCAAGTTACCACCCAAAAGTTGAATATACATAGAGTGATTATTAACTAAATGACCAAAGAGAGAACCTTTATTGCAATTAAACCAGATGGAGTTCAAAGAGGATATGTTTCTGAGATTATTGGCAGATTTGAAAAAAAAGGATTTAAATTGGTTGGATTAAAGCAATTAATTCCTTCAAAAGAACTTGCTCAAAATCATTATGGAGTACATAGAGAAAGACCCTTTTTTGGTGATTTAGTAGACTTTATTTCAAGTGGTCCTGTTGTAGCAATGGTGTGGGAAGGCGAAGGAGTTATTTTGAGTGCTAGAAAACTAATAGGTGCAACAAAACCTCTGGAAGCAGAGCCTGGAACAATTAGAGGTGATTTAGCTATTGATATTGGGAGGAATATTATTCATGGTTCTGATGGAGAAGATACAGCAAAATTTGAAATTGATCTATGGTTTAACGAAGAGGAATTATGTGAGTGGGAAACTTCTGATTCGAAATGGCGATCTGAAAATTAAAATTTAAATCGCAAATCTATCTAAACTAAATTTTTCTAAAAAGCTTTTTTCTATTTCTTTGAGATTTTTATTTTGAACTATTTTCAAAAGAAGATCACTTGTTATTGCAGAAAATAAAACTCCATTTCTGTAATGTCCTGTAGCTATAAAAAGATTTTCAATTTTTGATTTTCCAATTATTGGTTTTAGATCTGGTGTGCAAGGTCTAAATCCCCACCAATGTTCCATTTGTGGCCAATTAATAGCTTCTGGCAATAAGGAGCGAATGCCTTCTTGCAGTTGTTTTATTCCATTAGGAGTATTACCCTGATTAAATTTTGAATCTTTTTCAACTGTCGCTCCAACTATAATAAGTCCATCATCACGGGGAACTAGATAAGTTTTTGGACCAAAAATAACCCTTTTCAAAAAATTTGTTGGACCTTGTATTGATAGCATTTGTCCCTTTACAGGAAAGACTGGAATCTTATTAAAAATTTTTTTACTCCAAGCACCGCTGCATATAATTGCTTTTTCGCAGTTAATTTTTTTTATTTCCCCAGTGGCACATAAAACTGTTGCACCTGTAATTTTGTTTTTTTCGAATGTCAAATCCTCTACTTCTGATCCCTCTTGAAATTCGACTCCATGCAAGGAGCATGCTCTCTCAAGAGCACGCATCAGTCTTCTTCGGTTATCTATTTGACCATCTTGTTCAAAAAGTAAACCATGTTTCCAAATAGAATTCATTCCATTAATTTCTGTTTGAAGATCTTTGTGATTTAAATATTTTCCATATTCATAAGTGGGAAACTCTTCAAGATCTTCTTTGTTTTTAAAAGGAACTACTATGCCACATTTTTTTAAACCGCATTTAATATTACTATCTTGTTCAATACTTTTTATCCACTTTGGAATTAGATTTTGACTTTCTTGGCCAAATTTTAGTAATTCATCTTCGAGCCCTTCGGCATGAGTAGCTAACATTCCTGCAGCAACAAATCCAGCTGATTCATTTCTGTTTTTGCTTAAAACTAAAACTTTGAAGTTATTTCTAGAAAATTCATAAGCAATAGATAAACCTAAAAGTCCACCGCCAATGATTAATATTGAATTTTTGGTTTCTTGTGCCATTTAAAAATTAATATTTTTATTTGTGTTTTGGTCCTCTTTTCCTTTATATCCAATAATATTAATAAAGAGACTTTTAATAATGAACAATTTGGAATCTTGGGAAGCTGTGATTGGTTTGGAAACTCATGTACAGCTTAATACGAAAAGTAAAATATTCACATCTGCGTCAACAGCTTTTGGTGATGCACCTAATACGCATATAGATCCTGTAGTTTGTGGGTTACCAGGAACTCTTCCAGTTCTGAATGAGACTGTTCTTGAGTATGCTGTAAAAACTTCGTTAGCATTAAATTTAAACGTTGCAGAACATTGTAAATTTGATAGAAAACAATATTTTTATCCTGATCTTCCTAAAAATTATCAAATTTCACAATTTGATGAGCCACTAGCTGAAAATGGTTGGTTAGAGGTTGAAATAATTGAAAAGGACAAAGAACCTTATATCAAAAAAATTGGTATAGAAAGGCTACATATGGAAGAAGACGCCGGAAAACTAGTCCATTCAGGAAGTGATAGATTAGCTGGCTCTAAGTATTCTTTAGTTGATTACAATCGTGCCGGAATAGCACTTTGTGAGATTGTAAGTAAACCAGATATTAGATCAGGTAAAGAGGCATCTGAATATGCTTCAGAGATTAGAAGAACAGTTAGATATCTAGGGGTATCAGACGGAAATATGCAAGAGGGTTCATTACGCTGTGATGTCAATATTTCAGTTAGAAAAGGACCTAATGCTCCTTTTGGTACCAAAGTGGAAATAAAAAATATGAATTCATTTTCTGCAATTCAAAAGGCTTGTGATTATGAAATAGCCAGACAAATAGAAGTTTATGAAAATGGAGGAAAAATTTTCCAAGAAACAAGGTTATGGGATGAAGCTAAGCAATTAACGAAAAGTATGAGATTAAAAGAAGGTAGCAGTGACTATAGATATTTTCCTGATCCTGACTTAGGTCCAATTGAAATAACAAAAGCCCAACAAGAAATATGGTTTAAAGAACTACCAGAATTACCTTCAAAGAAAAGAAATAAATATGTAAGTCAATTTGGGTTGTCTGCATATGATGCAAGGGTAATTTCTGATGAAATAAGCATGGCAAACTTTTTTGAAGAAACAGTAGCAAATGGTGCCGAGGCCAAACTAGCTTCAAATTGGGTAACAAGTGATATTGTGGGCTATTTAAAATCAAACAAACTAAGTTTTAGTGAATTAAAGCTTAGTCCTGAAAATCTTGCTGAAATGATTAACATGATTTCAAAAAATATAATTAGTGGAAAAATTGCAAAAGAAATTTTACCTGAACTTATTCAAAAAAATATTTCCCCGAAAAAATTAGTTGAAGAAAAAGGGTTGGCAATGATATCTGATTCTTCAAGTATTTCACCAATAATTGATGAACTTATAAATGAACATCCAAATGAAGTTCAAGCATTTAAAAATGGCAAAACTAAGTTACTTGGTTTTTTTGTTGGTCAACTTATGAAAAGAACAAAAGGTAAAGCTGACCCTAAACTTGCAAATAAACTTCTTATGGAAAAATTAAATAGCTAAAGCTTAAAGAAGCTCTTTTATCGTATTGATCCATTTATTTTGATCATCCGAATTCTCTAAAATAATATCTGAGAATTTTCTTTTTTCTTCAAAACTTAATTGAAAATTTATCAATTCATATGCTTCTTTTTCGCTAATTTTATCTCTTGTGATAAGTCTGTTTTTTTGTATTTCTTTAGGACATTTAACTAACCATATTTCAGTGCAAATATCTTCAAATTTTGCTTCAAACAATAATGGAATAACCAATACTATAGTTTGATTATTTCTGTATTGACTGCATTCTTCTATCATTCTTTCTTTAATTAAGGGGTGAAGTAGTTTTTCAATCCATTCCTTGCTTGCTGAATGTTTAAAAATAATGTTCCTTAAAAGTTTTCTGTTTATTTCCCTTTCTGAATTGCTTTTATTATCAATAATTTTATTTCCAAAATAATCTAAAATTTTCTTATATCCATATGTGTTTGGTTTGATTAATTCTCTTGAAAAATGATCTGCATCTAATATTGGTATGTTTTTATGTTTTCTAATGTAATTAGTTATGGTTGTCTTCCCACTTGCAATACCTCCTGTTAAACCAATCCTTCTTTGGTTGTTTTTTAATTTTTGAAGAATATCCATATAATTAATAATAATCTAATTACTTAGTTTCTTTAGTATTAAAGAGTAGTTAGTATGAATTAAAATACCAAAAAGTTTGAGCCAGTTAGATTCCAATTGGTCGTTTGTTGATGACAGTAAGGTAACACCCAAGGGGTTTCTTTTTGCTGGGATATCTGCTGGTTTAAAAGCTTCTAATAAAAAAGATTTAGCACTAATACTCGCTCCAGAAGGAAGTATTTTTAGTGGGATGTTTACCCAATCAATAGTTCGAGCTTCTTGTGTGGATATTTGTGAGGAAAGGATTAAAACAACTTCAGGTTTTGTAAGAGCAATACTAATTAATTCTGGTCAAGCAAATGCATGTACAGGAAATCTTGGCATTCAACATTTTCAAATTGCTACAGGAAAGATTGCGGAACTTTTAGGAATAAAAGAAGAAGAAGTTTTAATGTGCTCAACTGGTGTAATTGGTGTTCCAATACAAATAAATGATTTAGTAAAAAATTTACCGAATTTAGTTAGTGATTTAAAGGGTAATAATTTTGAAAATGCAGCAGAAGCAATTTTAACTACTGATTTGACTTTGAAAAAAGTGTCAATAGAGACGATTATTCAAGGTAGAAAAATAAAAATAGCAGGATTTGCAAAAGGTTCAGGAATGATTTACCCCAACATGGCTACAATGCTTGCTTTTCTAACCTGTGATGCGGGTATTCAAAAAGAAGAATGGGACAAAATGATTGCTATTGCGGTTCAAAAATCTTTTAATGCAATATCAGTTGATGGAGAGACAAGCACAAATGATTCTTTTGTTGGAATAAATGCAGGAGAGAAAATTGAAAAAAGGTTTTTTCCAATTATCCAACAAGGGATTGATATTGTATGTCAGAACTTGGCAAAAAATATTGCAAGGGATGGAGAGGGAGCAAATTGTTTATTAGAAGTTTTGGTTCAAGGAGCAAAAAATACAGATGATGCAATTATGCTCGCGAAATCTATTTGTAATTCTGCCTTGGTAAAAACTGCGATACATGGTTGTGATCCGAATTGGGGACGAATCATTTCTGCTGCAGGTAATTCTGGAGTTAAATTTAATTTAAATGACGTTGACTTGTATATAGGAAACGCTCAGATTTTGGAAAACGGCAAGTTAAATAAATATGATCCACAAAAAGTCACAGACTATATTAAGTCCAGAATGAAAGGTAGATATTTGGTAGATGATATTGTAAAAATTATGATTAATCTAAATTCTGGCGAATCGAAAGGCACAGCTTGGGGGTGCGATCTTTCTAAAAAATATGTTGAAATAAATAGCGAATATACTACTTAAGTTTTAGTAAATCTAATGGTAGATATTCATTCATATAAAGAAACAGTATTGTTAAAGTTCCAATTACAGAGCCTATAAAACCTCCAAAAAAATTAACTAATAATCCAGATTGTTTAATTATTGCTTCTTCGTTTTTTTCTTCTTCAAAATTAGGAGAATCAACTACTTTTAAGCGCTGATTGGTTGTTGGTTGTTTAAGTTGTTGGTGTCGGATGAGGGCTTCGAAATCAGGCATGGAATTTGTGAGGCAATTGAACAATAAGCAGACCAGCCCGTCATTCGACGAGGATCTGATCTACCTAAATCGTCTACAGCTTCAAATACAGCATTGCCCGAGGCTTCTGCTTTATCAAATGCTGAAAGTAAGGGTATAAATGTATCAAAAACATATAAACCAAAATTTTCTAGAGCTGCTTTGGCTTGTTGCGCTGCTTTTTGCTGTCTAAAATCAACTTTTACTATTACTACAGCATGGTTAACTTTTAAGTTGCTTAATAAATTAGCTAGTTCAACAGTTAATTCTACTGATCTTGCTTTTGCAGTTGTAGGTAAGATAACTAAATCTGAACCATACGCTAAGTGTTTAAGTTCTTCTTGATCACTGCTAGCCTGGCCATCAGTTATTACAATTTCTGATGATCTTGATGCTTTAGCAGCTGAACTGACGGGGAAAACTGGAAATGGAAGATTGCCTCTTGATGCGTATGCTAAAGCAGATCTATTCTTGTCGGCATCGACTATGCAAACTTTTTTACCTTCAGAATGCCAAACACTAGCAAGGTGAATACTTGTACAGGTCTTGGCCACCCCCCCTTTTTGTCCGCAAACGGTAATGAACAATTTTTTATTTTTATTTCTCTTACTTTGGAGAATAATTTCTTAATGTCAAGAGAAATTGATTTTTAATGCTTTAAAACTTATTTTTTGAAATATTTTAAAGAAGTTAATATTTTTAGATAACCTTATAAAGTTCCTTATTTAAATTGGCTAGTGAAGAAAAGAATTGGATTAGGTACGTGGTCTTGGGGGAATAAGCTTTTCTGGAATTACCAATCTACAAATGACGATGATTTACGTGAGACATATGATGAAGCGTTACGAAGAGGTTTCGATCTAATTGATACTGCAGATTCTTACGGTACTGGGAATCTTCAGGGTAGAAGTGAATTGTTGATAGGAAAATTTTTACTAAATACTCCTTCAGCAAAGAAAAAAAGAATTCAAGTAGCAACCAAACTTGCACCTTATCCCTGGAGAATAGGTAACAGAGGTTTTAATAAACCTTTTTTGAAAAGTTTAGAAAGACTTAATAACAAATTAGATATAGTGCAATTACATTGGTCAACTGCAAAATACAATCCTTGGCAGGAATTAGGGTTTTTGAATAATCTTTGCGATTTAAAAGATGAAGGCTTTGATTTTCAAATAGGCTTATCAAATATAGGCCCTAAAAGATTGATGAAATTAATTAATTTCTTAGCAAAAAGAGATCAGAGCCTAAAGAGTGTTCAAATACAGTTTTCTTTGCTTGCTCCCGATTTAGGAAAACAATATCAGGTAAAAAAAATTTGCGACGAAAATAATATTGATTTCTTTGCTTATAGTCCTTTGTCCTTTGGAATACTTTGTATTGATCCAGATAAAGAA
>LULV01000376.1_pt1 | contig 12325 bp, 15 predicted proteins | sample 728081 | NCBI WGS metagenome assembly LULV01 (sample SAMN03860280, study PRJNA289734) | marine metagenome | biome: seawater column; feature: ocean; material: water; isolation source: Red Sea water column Station 108 - depth 25m | place: Saudi Arabia: Red Sea | collected 2011-10-15 | depth 25 m | reverse complement strand
AAAAAAATGTGAATTTTTTCTTCTGAGATCTTTGAATAGAAATTGTTCATTTCTCTCAGTAACTAAATATTTCAATTTTGATGAACCTAAATCCGATACTGCGGGTATCCGATGCCTAGCAGCAAATTCTTTCAGTTTTAAACTATCGTCAAGCTTATCAATTACTAAATCCACAGAATTCCAACTAATGTGATCGATAGGATAATTCTGTACAAAACAAAGGGAGTGAATCCTATTTTTTGTATGAAAGATAAAAATAAATTAATGCAAAAAAGCGATACAGCGAAGGAAATTAATCCGCCAAGAATTAAAATAGACCAGTCAATGGTCTCTTCTGATTGAATTGCTTCCAAAGAGCTTCCCAACAAAACTGCCGACAATGTAGGTATTGATAAAAGAAAAGAGAATCTAGCTGCATCTTCCCTGCTATAACTTAATATCAAAGCTCCGATCATAGTGATGGCCGATCTTGAGACCCCTGGCATGAGAGCAAATATTTGAAACATGCCAACGATAAAAGAATCTTTGAGATCAATGGATTCAATTGAATTCGTTTTTCTACCGTATTTATCTGCAATGTATAAAAAAATTGCAAATAAAAAAGTGGTGAAAATTAGAAATTCCAAAGAACGAAAATTCTGTTCAATAAAATCCCCTCCTAAGAAGCCAACTAATGCAACAGGTAAGGTTGCTACTATTAAACACAAAAATAGATTTTGCTTGTAAGGGGAAAATGCTCTTTGAATTAATACACTGACTTCCTTTCTAAAGACGTAAATTATCGCAAAAAGGCTACCGCCATGGACATATATGTCAAAAAGTATTCCTTGATCCTGCCAGCCAAACAACTTTGAAATTAGGATCAAATGAGCTGAACATTCGGCACTATAAAGCTATCATCCTGTGGAGACATTTCATCACTGATGGTAATAAACTCGAACATACTTTTTGCCTCAGGCTGTATAAAAGAAGAGTTTTTACTTTTAAGAATATTCATCATATCTGTATTTTCTGACGAAGTTATCACATGATAATCTTTATGCTCATTTAAGAAAGTTGCCAGGTCCTCATTTTGCAAAATAAATTCCTCAGTTTTGTTATCTAAAAGACTTTCTTTGTCATTAAATTTTGAAGCAGCAAATTCTCCCATACCTAAGCTAATTAAACAGACTACTTTTCCTTTTAATTCATTTTGATAAGCAGTTGAAGCTAGAACTTTGAGGCTAGAGATTCCGAAACATTTAATTCTATGAATTAAATTAAAAGATTGAGCAACTCCACATCCGATTCTCAAGCCCGTAAAAGATCCTGGACCGTAACTTATTAAAATTTTATCTAATTGCTCCAGGGATAATTGAGATTGGTCCAAAAGCTCATCGATCAATGCAAGAATGACTTTTCCATGCTGACTTTTGTTCGTATCTTCTTTAAAAAATATTTGCCCATCTTTGAAAACTGCAATTGAGCAATATATTGCAGACGTTTCGATTGCAAGTACGTTCACTTATTTCTGAAGAAATTTAGAATAAATTGACTGATTGATTCAACGCTCCCGGAACCATCAACTGTAAGATAATCAAGATCATTATTTGTTTGCTTGGCTTTGTAGAAACTTATTAATGGCTCAGTCTGATTTCTATAGACAACCAATCTCTCTTCAACCACCTCTCTTTTATCATCATCTCTTTGAATTAACTCTTCCCCAGTTAAGTCATCAAAACCTTCCTTTTTTGGTGGATTAAATTTAACGTGGTAGTTCCTGCCAGACGATATGTGAACTCTTCTTCCGGACATTCTTTCAATAATATTTTCATCATCTAGCTGAATTTCAATAATTAAATCAATTCCTATATTGGCATCATCCAATGCTTGGGCCTGAGGAATTGTTCTTGGAAAACCATCAAATAAGACTCCATTTGAGCAGTCAGGTTTTTTTAATCTTTCCACTACCAATCCTACAATAATGTCATCAGAAACAAGTGCTCCTTTATCCATGACCTTTTTAGCTTCAATTCCTAAAGGCGACCCCTCCTCAATGGCTTCTCTAAGCATATTTCCGGTGGAGATATGAGGTATATTGAGAGCCTGTATTATGTTTTCAGCTTGAGTTCCTTTTCCTGCTCCTGGTGGCCCAAGTAAAATAATTCTCATTAGGTATCCTCTTTTATGGCGTGAGCAACGGCAACGGCAAGAGAATCGGTATCACTTAGACTTATGGATATTTCAGTTAATTTTATTTTTTTAGCGATATCTTTCGCTTTCCCTTTAAGTTCTACTTCTGGGCCGCCATAACGTCTGTGAATAATAATATCTCTAGGACGAACTCCGTTCGTGAAACCATACCCTAAAACTTTTGAAACAGCTTCCTTTCCAGCAAAATTTTTAGCAAGGTACCTCGCACCGTTGTAACCTTTTCTTTTTGAAAAAATATCAATTTCACTTTCATCATAAAGTCTTGTTAGCATTCGCATTCCAAATTTTTCATAAGATTTTTCTAGTCTTTTAATCTCGATGAGATCTATACCACTTCTCAGCTTTTTATTAATTGAAATATTTTCTTGCATTCAACTCTTTACCCAGGATCGCTTCCAATGATTCTCTAAAAATAGATTTTATTACTTTCTTAGTCATATTATTTGAAAACTTTCCAGACATAAAATCTAATAAATGCTGCCCTTTAAAGGATGATTCTATTTCTCCTTTATCCAAGGAATATATTCCTCTTAATGGACTGAATAGATAATCCTGATCGGGTTCAATTGAGCTTCCGACATCATTTTTAGTCAAATCAAAACCATAACCTAAATCTGTAATTAATCTATATTCAAAATTTCTTAAAGATAGTTCTAGGATCTCATCTTTATTATCTGATGTCATAAGGCTCATTAATTCATCATAGTCTTTAAATACGACAGGAATATCATGTTCTTTTTCAAAAATTTTTAAAATCAGTTCATTGAGGTAAATAAGAATTTTAAGATTTTTGGGAGCTATTGGAATTTGCTTATTTATTTCACATTCGAAGATGGTTTTCAAAGCATTTTTATCAGAGTAACTGATATAAAGTTCTGAGCCTGGCGATAAGATATTTGCAAATTTACTCCCTTTTCGTTTAGCGCCTTTTAACAAAGCATTGAGGATTCCAAAATCCTTTGTCAAAAAACTTGCTATAACGCTTGTCTCTGAATAATCTCTTGCATGCAGGAGAAAGGCTAGACTATTTCTAGTTTTCATATTTTTTCAAGTCGTAGCCAAGTTGAGAGATCCAGTTAACATCATCGGTCCATTTTTTTTTGACTTTCACCCATAATTCTAAAAATACTTTTTTATCGTACTCAAATTGAATTTCTTTTCTTGCTGCCGTTCCAATAGATTTCATCATATCCCCTTTTTTACCCAGCAATATAGGTTTATGTGACTTACTATCCACGTAAATGGTTGCAGAAATACTGAGTAATTTCTTATCTTCCTTCAAGGCATCTATGATGATGCTGATGCTGTAAGGTAGTTCATCGCCCAACCTATTTATGGCCTTTTCTCTGATTATCTCTGAGATAAAAAATTCCTTAGACAAGTCTGTTACAAAATCTTCCTCGTAATGCGGTTGACCATGAGGTAGATAATTAATAATTACTTCATAAAGCTCTTTTGGAGCATTTTTATTTTTCAGGGCTGACATAGGGATGATCTCTTCAAAATCGAACTTTGCTTTTAATTTTTCTATTGTTGGTAATAAATCTTCTTTATTCTTTATCCTGTCTATCTTATTTATCACCAGAATTACGGGGATTTTAGATCCGTTTAATTGCTTGATAATTCTTTCTTCTTCCTCACCCCATCTATCTCGATCGACAATGAACAAAATAAGGTCAACATTCTTTAAAGCATGCATTGCCACCTGATTCATATATTTATTCAGCGCTTTTTTATGTCCAGTATGAACTCCGGGTGTATCAAGAAATATTGCCTGCATATCTTTATGATTCCATGCTCCAAGAATTCTATTTCTTGTGGTTTGAGGCTTCCTTGATGTAATCGCTAACTTTCTTTCCAAAATTTTATTGAGCAAGGTAGATTTACCAACATTAGTTTTTCCAACTATTGATATAAATCCAAACTTACTCATCTTTCATCAGGTGTTTCAAATAATTTTCAGCAGCATCTTTCTCTGCCTCTTTGATACTCGAGCCTTTACCTAAAAAGTGTTTGTTTTGTTCAGATACTATGGAGCTTTCGAATAAACCTTCTTTCGGAGAAGTATTCAGATATTTTGGTAAAGGTAGTTGCCTTTTTTGCAGGAGCTCTTGGAGCTCTGTTTTTGAGTCTTTTTCCAGAGATAAATCCATCAAATCGCTGTATTTTTCAAAAACTTGAGACAACCAATTAGAAGTATTCTCAAAGTTTGAATCGAAGTAGATGGCGGCAACTAATGACTCAAAAGTATTCCCTAAAATTTCTGTTTGATGGATTTTTTTTCTACTAATTGAATTTCCCAGTATTACAAATTCCTCCAATTTAAAATTTTTAGCAAGCCTTCCTAGATTTTTTCTGCTAACAATTTTTGATCTTAGAGAACTTAGCTCACCCTCACTTAAATCTTTATTTTTATTCATTAGCCAGATTGATGCGCACAGATTAATAATTGAGTCGCCTAAAAATTCATAAATTTCATTATTTTCTTGGGAAAAACTCCTATGAGTTAGTGAAAGTTTTAATAATTCTCTTTTAGAAAATTTATATGAGAGTAGTTCCTCTAAAGAATCTAAATTATTTGATAAGTCCATTTCTTGATAATGACGGCAAACACGAAAAACATTCCCAATGCATCCAGATTAGTGAGGCTTTACCGGTAATTTCTTCTTGTGGAACTAGTCCCCATCTTCTGCTATCGAGGCTGTTATCTCTATTATCTCCAGCAAGAAAATAATATCCTTCAGGAACATTCCAGGAACCGTTCTCAGGTTTTCTAGAAAGTTTTCGAACAATATATTCCTTGCCTTCGTTTATTTCCTCGATTAATTCCTCTTGATCTCTCTTATCAAGAATTTTTTGATCAAGTTTAATGCCGTTAATGATGAATTCTTTATTTCTGTAGATAACTTCATCGCCCGGTTCAGCTATTACCCTCTTAATATATTTAACACCCTGTGATGTGCAATTTTCAGACAAGATGCTCCAGTAATACATTCTCTGATTTTTCTCTCTATCTGATGAATAAGATCCTTTAGGATTAGCAATATCAAAATCAGAGCTACATTTAGTGTGTTCTGGAACAAAAATTACCACATCACCTCTTTTTGGTTTTCCGGTAGGAATGAAAGTTTTTTGATTTACTGGGTTTCTTAATCCATATGTAAATTTCTCTACTAACAAAAAATCTCCTATTTTCAATCCTGGAAACATAGAAGATGAAGGAATTTGGAAAGGTTCATATAAAAAAGAACGAAAGATCGTTATTGCTAATATGATGATAAAAAAACTTCTACTCTCTTTGCTTGCTCTAGGAATGGCTAAATATTTGGCAAGCAGCCAAATCAACAGGGAGCCAAAAGTCAAAAAAACAAGAACTACGCCAAAGTCTAGATTCAGTCTAAACCAAGCATAAATAGCAAAAAATGGAAAAACAAAGGTTATTCTGTTAATTAATTTTGAGTGTCGTCCTTCGTATTTAGCCTCGGAAACTAACCAGCCAACGATACCTAATAAAGAAATCAGCAAAGAAAAATAAAGAAGAAAATAATAATTCATTATTTATTTACTTTCAGGACAGAAAGGAAAGCTTCTTGAGGAACTTCAACCTTTCCAATATGTCTCATTTTTTTCTTCCCAGCTTTTTGTTTCTCTAAAAGTTTTTTCTTTCTAGTAACATCTCCTCCATAGAGTTTAGCAGTAACATCTTTTCTAAAAGCTTTGACTGTTTCTCTTGCAAGAATCTTTCCTCCTATTGCAGCTTGGATAGCGACATCATACATCTGACGAGGAATAACTTCTCTTAACGATTTAACGAGTTGCCTTCCTTTAAAATCAGATTGGGATTTGTGAACCATAGAGCTTAGGGCATCAACTTTTTCTCCATTTAATAAGATATCCATTTTCACCATTTGGCTTTCTTGAAAACGATCAAAATCATAATCAAGAGAAGCGTATCCTTTGCTAGTTGATTTTAGCCGATCAAAAAAATCTAAAATTATCTCATTCATAGGTAAGTCATAAACTAATTCAATTTGCCCACCGACATACCTTAATGATTTCTGTACGCCTCTTTTTTCAACGCATAATTCGATTACATTTCCTACATAGGTTTCTGGAGTAAGCACGGTAGCTTTCGCAATAGGTTCACGAATCTTTTCGATAGAAGCAGGATCAGGAAATTTGCTAGGGTTTTCAACTTCCTCAATCTCTCCTCCCTTGTTTTCAATTTCATAAACAACCGTAGGAGCAGTAGCTAGAAGCTCTATGCCATACTCTCTTTTAATTCTCTCAATCACAATTTCCATATGAAGAGTGCCTAAAAACCCACATCTAAAACCCGACCCTAAAGCTTGACTCTGCTCTGGGTGAAAAGATAAAGCCGCATCATTGATGGCTAATTTTTCTAAAGATTCTCTAAATGATTCAAATTCTCCAGAGTCTAAAGGGTATAAAGCAGCAAAAACCTGAGGATTAATCTTTTTAAATCCAGGAAGTATTTTTGTATCTTTAGGTAAACATATAGTGTCACCTACTGGAGCTCCTCTTACCTCTCTTACCCCCGCACAAATAAATCCAACATCTCCTTTGGAGAGTGATTTTCTATCTTCAGGTTTTGGAGTGAATACACCAATTTTTTCAACAGTATGAATTTGATTATTTGAACTAATTTTTACTTTTTGACCTAGGTCTATTGATCCAGAAAAAATTCTTATCAGAGACACTACCCCAAGGTATTGATCAAACCATGAGTCAATTATGAGAGCTTGTAGAGAATCATCTGTATCATCTGGGGGCGGAACTTGAACTACTAATTGTTCAAGAAGATTATCAATACCCTGTCCATTCTTTGCACTGATTTCAGGGCAATTAGACGCATCTATTCCTATAATTTCTTCAATTTCCTTCCTAACCTTATCTGGATCGGCTTGAGGAAGATCGATTTTATTCAATACAGGAAAAATATTAACGCCCTGCTCTATCGCTGTATAACAAGTTGAAACTGTCTGAGCTTCAACGCCTTGTGAAGCATCAACAAGAAGAATTGCTCCTTCGCATGCTGCCAGAGATCTCGAAACTTCGTAAGAAAAGTCTACATGTCCCGGAGTATCAATTAGGTTTAGTTGATAATTTGTCCCTTCTTTAGTTGAGTATTCAAGAAAAACAGATTGAGCCTTGATTGTTATGCCCCTTTCTCTTTCAAGCTCGAGAGAATCTAAGACTTGCTCTTTCATCTCTCTAGAAGATAAGCCTCCACAGTGTTCTATGAGCCTATCAGCTAGAGTAGATTTGCCGTGATCGATGTGAGCTATGATCGAAAAATTTCTTATGTTGTCCATTATTTAGTGCTTTTTAAAAAAGCTGGACAATTATCCCTTATTTTTTAATTTTTATCGTAACAAATGCACCATTTTTGTTTCTTACAAACCTTAAAGGGATAACATTTTCATTATTCAAATCTTCAAGAGCATTTTCATATTCTGTTTTGGACGAAACATTAGTCATGCCGATTCTTGTGATCACATCTCCTCTTCTCAGCCCTGCATCAAAGGCAGGCCCAGAAACTACCCTGCTTACCACTACGCCTTCTTTAACGCCAAAATTTTCTTTTATCTTTTCAACGTCCGTATTTCTTCTCTCAGCTATGTCTTCAAAATCTTCAACCATCATGCCAAGTCTGTTATTTTTTGGTGCTGAAGCAATTGGGTTACTATCCTCTTCAGGTTCTTCTAGTTCTCCTACAGTCACCCTGATAGATTTTTTTCTACCGTCTCTGTAAACAGTAGCCTTGACTTCCTCTCCAGGGGAGATTCTACCGACAACCATTGGTAGATCACCTGAATAAATAATTTCATTCCCATCAAAATCTACAATCACGTCACCATCTTTAAGGCCTGAAGATTCAGCAGGGCTATCGGTTAAAACGCTTCCAATTAGTGCTCCTCTAGGTACATCCAATCCAAAAGAATCCGCTAGATCCTTTGTTACTTCTTGAACGCTTACTCCTAACCAGCCTCTTTTAACAAAGCCATCTTCTCTTAATTGATCAATCTTTGCATGGATGGGAAGCAAGAGGCTACAGTAACGACTTATGCGTAGTTTACCATCAAGATTTATTCCTTTAGATTCAATTGTCTCGATCTCTTCGAGCAATGAATCCAATGACAAAATTACTCCTTGGCCAATAAAGCAGGAAACGTGATCATAGAAAATCCCAGAGGGAATTAAATGCAATACAAATTTTTTCTCGTCATTGTAGATGGTGTGCCCAGCATTATGCCCACCTTGAAATCTACATACTGCCGAAAATTTTTCTGAAAAGTAGTCAACAATTTTTCCTTTACCTTCATCTCCCCACTGTGTTCCAACAAGGATTAGGGAGTTTTTCATGGGCTATTGTTGATCCGATTTATTCAAATATTTAAAGTAATCGCTATCAGGATCTATCAAGAGAATATCGCCTTGATCATTAAAAGTGCTTTTATACGCTTTTAAACTTCTGGTAAAGTCATAAAATTCAGGATCTTGATTAAATGCTTGAGCATAAGTACCTGCTGCAATTGCATCGCCCTGCCCTCTAATTTTTTCTGCTTCTCTTGTAGCCTCAGCAAGAATAATGGTACGCTCTTTATCAGCATTAGCTCTTATCTCTTCAGCTAACTCTCTACCTTCAGCTCTTAATTCTTCTGCAATCCTGTTTCTTTCAGTTTTCATTCTTTCAAAAACTGAAGATCTAATTTCTCTCTCAAAATCTATCCTTTTCACTCTGAAATCAACTATTTCAACCCCTAATTCTCCAGAATCTTCGCCTAATGATTTTCTGAGTGCGAGCATTAAGCCGTCTCTATCTCCAGAAACAACATCTTGAAGGGTTCTTTTACCAAATTCATTTCTTAATTTATCTCTGACACGTCTTTGCAATGTATCCTCAGCAACTCTGTCCTGACCACCGTTAGTAGATGTGTAGAATGTTTCAGCATCAACAATTTTATATTTCACAAATGAATCAACAAAAAGTGGCTTTGATTCTTCAGAGAGCACTCTATCAGGTTGAGTATCTAAAGTCCTTAACCTTGCCTCAAACTTCATGACGTCATCAATGAATGGAATTTTGAAACTTAAGCCAGGCTCGATTGTTCTCTCGAATGCTCCAAGTTTAAGTAAAATAGCTTTTTCTGTATCTCTAACTATCACAATGGTCTGTGAAGCGAGAAATATTAATACTAATGTTAATAATAGTGCTAGTGAACCTTTATTCATCTTCATCCTCTTGTTTTTTAATTAATTGATCTAATGGAAGGTATAGTAAATTATTGCCACCTTCTACATCTATCATGACTTTAGTGCTTGATGAGAGCACCTCTTCAAGCGCATCAATGTATAACCTTTCTCTAGTTACCTCTGGTGCCTTTTGATACTCTACTAAGAGTGCAAGAAATCTTTCAGATTCACCTTCTGCAATTGCTATCACTTTCTGTTTATAAGCCTCTGCATCTTGAAGAGCTCTCTGTGCATCACCTCTTGCAACTGGAACAATTGAAAGGGCATATTTCTGCGCCTCGTTTCTAAGTCTCTCTTTATCTTCTCTTGCCGCAACAACATCTCTAAAGGAATCAATTACCTCCGCTGGTGGCTGTCTTTGTTCAATATTAACTTGTTGTACAGAAATTCCTGCATCATAAATTTGTAAATACTCATCCAGACGCAACTGTATTCCTGAACTAATAGCAGCTCCATATTGTTTTCACCAACAACATGACGTAGCGCACTTTCTGTTGCCTGTCTTATTGTAATCTCTGGATCCTCGACGTTTAATGCATACTTTTTAAGATCACTTATTGTGTATTGGACGTTCAACTCAACGTCTACAATATTCTCATCTTTTGTAAGCATATTTGTTGGAAGGACAAACGTTCTTATTTTTGAAATATTTTCTGAGGCAAAAACTTCCTCAAAGAAAGGAAAATGGAACTGTAATCCAGGGCCTAAAACTCTATTATATTTGCCGAGTGTGAAAACTACTTCTCGATTTGCCTCATTTACTATTCTGACACCTAAAAATATATACAAAGCTAATAAACCAAGGATTAAATATGAGAAGAATTTAAAATTAAATTTAAATGGCGCACCTTTACCTCCGCTGCCGCCAGAAAACATTTTTCTAAACTGATTTATAGCCTCATCGAGGTCGGGTGGGTTATTGTTTCTTTTACCCCATGGATCGTTTTCATTTGGATTCCAATTCATTTATTAAAGCTCCTTAAATAAGTGTTTATTGTATCAGAAAAAGTATCTGAATCATCGGCATACTCTGCATTCATTGAATTATTGAAATTAAATTTTTTCATCCAAGTAAGCTGAGTTTTTATAAGGTTTTTAGTAGCATCAAAGGCTTGTTCATAAGCTGATTCTAATGAAACCTTACCATCAAGATGAGCTAAGAACTGCTTATAGTTGATAGCATTCATACTTTGATGGCCTGCATTTAATTTATATTCCTTTTTCAGAATTTCAAGTTCATTTAATATTCCCTGATTTACCATAATTTCTAATCTTTTTTTAGCTAATGATTCCAAGGTTGATTTTTTGTTAAATATTCCTAAAACCAGACACTTGTTGTAGTCAAAAAATTTTTCCATTTCTTGTTTTTTTAATATAGATAATTTAGTTCCAGTGATTCTAATAATTTCAACTGCTCTCTCTACTCTTCTTAAATTTTTTAAATCTATAGATTTAAAGGTTTCCTCATCTTTGAGTCTCAATTCATCAATAAGGAAATCGATTCCATTCTCTTTTTTATCTTTTTGAATTTGTTTTCTAATATTTTCATCACTAGGAAAGTCGTGTATTCCATTAAGCAATACCTTTTGAAAAAGCATCGATCCTCCAACAAATAAAGGAATATTTTCATTTTTTAAGATTTCTTTTGTAGCTCTATGCGTTTCTTGTAAAAATAATCCTAAGTCGAAATTTCTATCAGGTGAAACAATATCGATTAGATGGTGTGGAATTCCTTTTCTCTCAAACTTTGTTGGTTTAGATGTTCCAATATCCATTCCCTTATATACCATTGCACTATCAACACTGACTATCTCAATTGGAAGATTTTCTGCTAAAGCAATGGAAGTAGCTGTTTTGCCGCTCGCGGTAGGTCCAACAAGAAAGATCGCTGGAAAGTTATATTTATAATTCATCTAAAGCCACTAAAACTGATTCATAAGAGCCAGAAATTTTTTCTAGTGCAATCTTTTGTTCATTTAATTTTTTTTGTCTTAATTCTGAATTTGTATATTTTTTTAGTAAAACTGAAAGCTCATTCTCTGTTTTGAAGGTTTCAAAAATTCCTGTATCGCAAAGCTTCACTTTCAAATCTTTGTAATTTTCAAGATGTTCTCCTGTTATTGAGGGGATATTTGCATAAACAGGCTCCATAAAATTATGTCCTTTTTTGAATATTATGCTTCCACCGACTATTGCAATATCAGCTTGAGAGTAAAGATCAAATAGACTTCCTACCTTCTCAAAAATATAAACGTTTTTTTGATTTTTAAACAATTGTTTTACATATGCAATCCGTTCAGGATGTCTAGGAGCTAAAATGAGTGCTGAATTTTTTAGATTTTTCCAAGCATTAAAAACAAATTCTTCCTCTCCCTCATGGGAGCTACCCAAAACAACTTTAAATAAATTTTTATCATCAAAGATTTCATTAAATTTAAAATCTAAATTTTTATTAATTTCATAATTTTCTGGATTGATCTTGATATTACCTAACAACTTTATTTTTTTTGCATCTAATAGCTTAAGTCTATCTACTGTTAACTGTGATTGGGCTAGATAAAGGTCGACTCTTCTAATCATTTTTTTAGCAAGTCCTTTTATAAGATTTAGCCTAGAGAAAGTTGAATCAGAAATAGAAGTATTTAATGACATGATTTTCAGTTTTTTTGGTGACGAGTTAAGAAGGTTTGGCCAGAATTCACTTTCAAATAAAACCAGCTTCTTAACATTAAATTTCTTTATAATTTTTTTGTAAATAAATCCTACATCATACGGAAAGGTTAAAATGCTAATTTCTTTTCCTCTAAATACTTTGTTAACTTCTTCCCTCCCTGTGTTTGTAGTTGTACTAATT
>LULV01000512.1_pt1 | contig 12392 bp, 14 predicted proteins | sample 728081 | NCBI WGS metagenome assembly LULV01 (sample SAMN03860280, study PRJNA289734) | marine metagenome | biome: seawater column; feature: ocean; material: water; isolation source: Red Sea water column Station 108 - depth 25m | place: Saudi Arabia: Red Sea | collected 2011-10-15 | depth 25 m | reverse complement strand
GGATAACTCCAACCCTTAGACATGATCCAAGGAGACTAGCAAGAGCAGTTATGTTTATTTACCGTAAATTAAAAAAATTAAACTAAAAAGCATCTTGAAGTTCATAGAAATCTGGCTGAATATAATCTTTTCGCAATGGCCATCCTCTCCAATCTTCAGGCATTAATAATCTTTTGGGATTGGGATGATCAATAAAATTTATTCCATACATATCAAAAGTTTCTCTTTCTTGCCAATCACTTCCTTTGAAAATTTCATACAAACTAGGGATTGATAAATCAGAATCTCTTTTTAAGAAAACTTTTAATCTGACTTCTTTGATTTTTTCGATTTTTTGTAAATCATCAACAGTTATAAAATGGTAGAAACTAACAAGATTTTTGCCTGGTCCCTCATCATATCCTCCTTGACATTGGAGATAGTTGAAACCGTAATTGACAAAGATTGGCTTATAAAGCCTTCTTTGTCTATTGAAGTGTCTGAGGATTTGGCTAAACTGTCTTTTTCCATTAATTTTCTTCAGTATTTATAATTTCAGTTTTTTCATTCTTCTCAGGTAGTTCAGTTATTTTTTCTTTTTTGGAGGAAGGAATGGCGTTAGCTGAAGTTTTGTTTAGATATTCACCTGTATTTTCTGAGAAAACAAGATTCATTTCGTGATCAGATGTTATGTATCTGTGAGTTTGCTCTGTTTTTGTGCGCTCTAAAATTGATTCATTACCAACTTTTTTTCTTAATTTAATTACAGCATCAAAAATTGCTTCTGGTCTTGGTGGACATCCTGGAAGGTATAAATCAACTGGTATCAATTTATCAACTCCTCTTACAGCAGTTGTAGAATCTGCGCTGAACATTCCCCCTGTGATTGTGCAAGCACCCATCGCAATAACATATTTTGGTTCAGGCATTTGTTCATAAAGTCTCACTAGGGCTGGAGCCATCTTCATAGTTACTGTTCCTGCAACTATTAGCAAATCTGCTTGCCTTGGCGAGCTTCTAGGTACTAATCCAAATCTATCAAAATCAAATCTAGATCCGATTAAGGCAGCAAATTCTATAAAACAACAAGCTGTTCCGTACAAGAGAGGCCATAGACTGCTTAGTCTAGCCCAATTATGAAGATCGTCTAAACTTGTCAATATAATATTTTCGCTTAAATCTGTAGTAACTTGGGGTGCACCAAGAGGATTGCAAGTTCCTTCTCGAATTTCTCTTATTGCTTTTGGGGATAATTGTGGATTCAATTTTTTAACTCCATTCTAAAGCACCTTTTCTCCATGCGTATGCCAGGGCAATAACAAGTATTGCAATGAAGATTAAAGCCTCAATAAAAGCTAATAAGCCTAATCTATTGAAGGCAACAGCCCAAGGATAAAGGAATACTGTCTCAACATCAAATATAACGAAAACCAAGGCAAACATGTAATAACGAATATTAAATTGAATCCATGCTCCTCCAATAGGCTCCATTCCAGATTCATATGTAAGTTTTCTTTCCCCTGTTCTGCCTTTTGGGGCAACGATGAGATTAGTAACTAGAGCTAATATTGGTACAGCTGCGGCAATTAGAAGGAAACCTAAAAAATATTCATAGCCAGTTAATAAAAACATCTTAAAAAATTAATTTTGAATAAAAGTCGCTTAATTAAGCAAAATCTTTTAAAGTTCTTAAAGAACAATAATAAACCGTGAGTGAAAACATTCAACCAGCCTCTGAGGAAAACAAAATAGTTGAAGACTTTGAGAAAGAAAAACTTTCTGAAAATTCCTCAGTAGTAAATGTTGAACAACCTACCCTTAATCTAGAACAAAATAGATTCGAATGTAGAAGTTGTGGATATATTTATGATCCGTCTGAAGGAAATAAAAAATTAAACATACCTAAAAATACTCCTTTTTCAGAGTTGGATGGGAATACCTTTGCTTGCCCTGTTTGTCGAGCTGGTAAAAATTTTTATAAGGATATAGGTCCTAAATCTAAACCTAGTGGTTTTGAAGAAAATTTAGTTTATGGGTTTGGTTTTAATAGTTTACCTCCTGGACAAAAAAACATATTGATTTTTGGAGGTCTGGCGTTTGCTGCTGCTATGTTCCTTTCTTTGTACTCTTTGCATTAATATATACAAATGAAAAAAATTATTACTAGTATTCCCAATCTTCTTTTATCAGTTCTTCTTTGTTTTGTATTGAGCAGTTGTTCATCTACAGGAGTAAAGATGAGTGATAGCAGCCCTTGGAAAACAATTCAGTTTGAGGACCAGGCTAATGCTTTAGATGTTGATTTTATAGATGATAAAAATGGATTTTTAGTAGGTTCTAATAGACTTATTATGGAATCTAATGATGGAGGAGAAACTTGGGAAAAAAGAAATTTAGATTTACCAAGTGAAGAGAACTTTCGTCTCCTAGATATTGATTTTAAAGGTGAAGAGGGATGGTTAATAGGTCAGCCTTCATTAGTTATGCATACACTTGATGCAGGAAAGAATTGGACACGTTTATCTCTAGGTAACAAATTACCAGGCCAACCATTTCTAATAACAACTGTCGATGCTGGTGTTGCAGAATTGGCTACCACTGCAGGTGCTATTTATGAAACATCAGATAGTGGTGAATCATGGAATGCAAAAGTTGTAGATGCATCTGGTTCTGGAGGTGTAAGAGATTTAAGAAGAACTAATAAAGGAGATTATGTCAGTGTAAGTAGTCTAGGTAATTTCTTTTCTACTTTGGAAAAGGATAGTGATGCATGGATAGCTCATCAAAGAGCCAGTAGCAAAAGAGTTCAAAGTATTGGTTTTAATCCAGAAGGAAGTTTATGGATGCTTTCTAGAGGAGCAGAAATTAGATTTAATGAAGATACTAATGACCTAGAAAATTGGTCAAAGCCTATTATACCAATTCTTAATGGATACAATTATCTAGACATGGGATGGGATCCAAATGGTGATATATGGGCTGGCGGGGGTAATGGAACTTTAATAGTAAGTAAAGATCAAGGTAAAACTTGGAATAAAGATCCTATTGCTTCTGAATTGCCAACAAACTTCATTAAAATAGTTTTTCTTGATAAGGAGGCTTTAGACAATCAAAAAGGATTTGTACTTGGCGAGCGTGGTTATATCCTTAAATGGAATAGCTAACTTTGAATAACTTGAGTTAATAGTAAAAAAAAAATTAATTTTTGAAAGATTTAGCAACTGTCTGTAACCAACCTGTTAATTTCTTCGCGAACTTATGATTTTACACTGTAAGATCATAGGGTAAACATTTGTGATTATGGCCGCAGGTTCAACGGGTGAACGCCCATTCTTTGAAATAATCACCAGTATTAGATACTGGATTATTCATGCAGTAACATTACCAGCTATCTTTATAGCAGGCTTCTTATTTGTATATACAGGCTTAGCCTACGATGCTTTCGGAACTCCTCGTCCAGATAGTTATTTCCAATCATCTGAATCTAAAGCACCTGTCGTAACACAAAGATATGAAGCTAAATCTCAACTAGATTTAAGAACAAAATAACAATGACTAATTCTCAAGCTCCAATGCAGGCTGCGGAAGTCCGCGTTTATCCTATATTTACTGTCCGTTGGCTAGCAGTTCACGCTCTAGCTATCCCATCAGTATTCTTTTTAGGTTCTATTGCTGCTATGCAATTCGTAGCCCGATAAATTTAACTATCATGCAAGTAAACGAAAATCCTAACAAAGTTCCAGTTGAACTTAATCGTACAAGCCTTTATTTAGGCTAAAGAAGATGGACTGAAGGAACTCTTCCTCTATGGCTTGTTGCTACAGCAGGTGGAATTGCAGTTATCTTCGTTTTAGGTATATTTTTCTATGGTTCCTACCAAGGGGTTGGAGCTGGAGGCTAACGAATCCTTACCTTGACCTGTTAATCACTTATATCAAATAAGCCTAATAAGAATCAGTAAATATCCTTAGTTTCTCTTTTGTGGAGCTTGGGATATTTTCTTTTTGGGTTATCAATCCATCTTTTAATGAAAAATGAGACTTACTTTTTGGTCTTTCTTTTTCAATTAATTTAGCTACTTCAAATATTATTTTATTAGCCACTTCAGTATTTGATCTAAGATTATCCAAAACCATCTCTACAGAAACTTCTTGATGAGTTTGATGCCAGCAATCATAATCAGTAACCATAGATAAGGAGGAGTAAGCTATTTCAGCTTCTTTAGCTAATCTTGCTTCTGTGTGGTTCGTCATTCCAATTATTGAACATCCCCAACTCCTATATAAATTAGATTCTGCTCTAGTTGAGAAAGCGGGACCTTCCATTGCTAGATAGGTACCCCCTCTATGCAATTGTCTACCGCCAGGAATATTTTTTTCTCCGATTTCACTTAATATACGTGATAAATTTGTGCAGAAGGGATCTCCCATAGTTACGTGAGCAACAGCTCCCTCGTTAAAGAAGGTTGCAGGTCTATTTTTTGTCCGGTCTATAAATTGATCTGGAACCACTATATCAAGTGGCCTTATCTGTTCTTGTAATGAACCAACTGCTGATGGAGCAATAATCCATCTTACTCCTATTGATCTTAGAGCCCAAATATTAGCTTTGTAAGGGATTTCAGAAGGATTTAAACTATGTGTTCTGCCATGTCTAGGAATAAATGCTATCTCTAGGTTTCCAAGATTATATACTTTTATTGAATCAGAAGGTTTACCATAGGGAGTATTGATTTCTAGTTCTCTTAAGTACTCTATTTGATCCATTGAATAAAATCCACTTCCACCAATCACTCCTAATCTTGATTTTTCAATTGGTAATAAATGTTCTTTATTCATAGTGATGTAAATGACTTTTAATCATCTGGTACTAATTGGAGGAGGACACTCAAATGTTTCTTTATTGAAGAAATGGTTAATGTTTCCGAAATTAATGCCAGAAATTCCTGTTTCAATTATATCTAGAGATTCTCATTTGGTTTATTCGGCTATATTCCCATCGGTGATTTCAAAATCAATCACTTTAGAAGAGAGTTTAATTGATATAAAATCTTTAGCAAAAAATGCAAAAGTATCTTTTATAGAAGAAGAAGTAAAGGATATTGATTTCAATTTAAAGAAAATTGTTTTAAGTAATAGACCTTCAGTTAATTATTCGAAGTTGGTGCTTAATTATGGAAGTCAAACAATAATTCCAAAAGAATTTGAATCACTAGTTAAAAATCGAAATGCTTTTTCAATTAAACCTTTTTTAAGTGCTTATGACTCAATATTAAAAGAGGACATTTTTGATTCAGTTGATGAACTTCCATTTGTAGTTGTTGGGAGTGGCCTAGCTGCAATTGAAGTATCATATGCTTTGAGAAAAAGATGGAGATATAGACCTTTAAAACTATTATGTGATTCAAGAAAAATTAATAATACAATTCTAAAAAGTTTACGGAATTCCAATATTGATTTAGTTGAAAAACTTAATTTTGATTATGGCAAGATTCTTTTATGTACTGGAAATACATCTCCGTTATGGGCACAAAAAAAATTATTAGATTCGGATTCTTATGGCAGAATAATTACAAATCAGAATTTACAGATAAAAAGTTTCTCTGGAATCTTTGCTGTCGGTGATTGCGCAGTTGTAGGTTCAGCAAAAAGACCAGCATCGGGAGTTTTTGCAGTAAAAGTTGTAAATACATTAGTACAAAATCTAAAAAAAGATATAGAAGGGAGATCATTAAAAAAGTGGTTTCCTCAAAAGATCGGATTGCAAATAGTAAATATATTTCCAAGCCATCATCCAAAGGCTTTTGCTATTTATCGCAATTTTGTTTTCGGCCCTTCTTTTATTTTTTGGATTTTAAAGCATAAAATTGATCTCAACTTTATTAAAAAGTTCAGATCAAAAAGGCTAATTATGAAAAGTAGTGAAAAAAATATTTCATTGAATGATTGCAGAGGATGTGCAGCTAAAATTCCTCAGTTTGTTTTGAATAAATCATTAATAAATTCTAATTTAAATTCTTTTGCCTCATCACCTGAAGATTCAGTTGAGATATATCAAAATGGTCAAGATATTATCTTGCAAAGTGTAGATGGATTTCCTGCTTTGGTAAGTGATCCTTGGCTTAATGCAAAAATTACTACTTTGCATGCTTGCTCAGATTTGTGGGCATGCGGAGCAAAACTTTCATCCGCGCAGGCTTTAATTTCATTACCAAAAGTTGAAAGGGAATTTCAGAGTTACCTCTTTTCTCAATCACTTCAAGGTATTAAATCAACAGTTGAGGATCATGGAGGTGAATTACTTGGAGGCCATACTTTCGAGGCAAGAAGTTTAGTAAATAAACCTTATTCATTAGGAATAGATATTTCTTTAACAGTTCAAGGTATTTTAAAAAATGGAGCAAAACCATGGCTTAAATCTGGAATGAATATTGGAGATATTCTCATGATGTCTAGACCTCTGGGCGTTGGGATTTACTTTGCCGGTCAAATGCAAAATATTAATATGCTAGGTAGTTCTTCTGAAGTAATTAATAATTTAGTAAAGAGTCAGCAATATTTGATTGATGAAATTTATCTTTTTCAAAATCAATTTAAAGAATCATTAGTCAATGCTGCGACTGACATTACTGGATATGGATTTATTGGACATCTTAAAGAAATGGTTGAATCATCTAATTTATATAGGCAAAGCAATAATCTTGAGCCACTAAAAGTTTTATTAGATTTATTTGCATTTAAAGCTTATCCTGGAGTATTTGATTTAATAAGAAAAGATGTTAAAAGTACTTTCTTTGAATCTAATAAAGAAATTTTTGACAAAATTTATAAAGTAAATAAGCAAAAAAGAATAATTAATTTTTTAAACGAAAATTCATTAGATCAAGAGACTTTTAACGAGAGAATATCATTACTATTAGATCCTCAAACATGTGGACCCTTGTTGATTAGTTGCAATCGTAAATATGAAAATGTTCTAAAGGATAAATGGTACAAGGTTGGAGAGGTTGTAAAAATGTAATTAATTTCTATTTAATTTGTCAATTTCCAAATATCTTAATCTTTTGATTTCCTTTCCCATCTCCTTCCCTGGATCCCATCCTTCTTTTTTTAATGTTTCTCCATCTTTTTTTGATTTTATGAATTTGTAAATAAATAACCACTTAAACAATTTACGCCAGTATGGTCCTCCATCACAAATTAATAATTTGACTGTCTCATCATTAAGGTTTCTGTCCTCAATAAATTCTGTCCAACTTGATGGAGAAAAATGATTGAAATTTTTTTGGTTTGTATTTAATATCTTTTTGATATTTATATAATCTTCTAATATTTTTATCTCACTATTATTTACCAAAAATCTTTGACATGCTTTTTCTAAATCTTCTGAATCTTTTAATAAGTAAAGCATATGATTTCCCTTTAACTTCTTAATCCAATTTAGTCCTCTTAAAAATCTTTTATCGACTTTAATATTTTCATTTAAGATTGAGATAATTTCCCATTTATGAATTATCGAAATTACATTAGTCAAATTATCGTGTTTGCATATTTCAGCTAGTTCCATCCTTATTCGTATGCCTAGTGCAGGAGGGTAAATCATTTTCTGATGAGTTTCTGAACTTTTCCATGGCCATTGTCTAACTGTTTCTTGAGATTGTTTGAGGGAATTATTTGAAATATTGAAATCTAACCTTGAAGCATATTTTGCACATCTAATTAATCTACTTGGATCATCTGAAATACTATTACTGTGAAGTAAGTTCAATCTTTTACTTTTTATATCAGAAATTCCTCCATAAAGATCATAGATTTTCCTTGTCGAGACCTCGAAGGCTATTGAATTTATAGTGAAATCTCTCCTCTTAAGATCCTCCTCAATAGTACTTTTATTTACTGTGGGATTTAAGCCTGGAGCAGAATAAATTTCTTTTCTTGCAGAAGCAATATCAATTTTATAGTCATTAATATTTATTTCTACAGTGTTGTATAAATTAAATTCCTTGATTAAACATAAATCTACATTTACAATATTTTTTTTTATAAATTTTGCAAGAGAAATAGAGGATCCTTCAATAACAAGATCAATATCTACAGGTTTAGAAAACGATTTTTTGTGGAATTTACTAATTAATAAATCTCTTAAATAACCGCCAACAAAAGCTACTTTAGTATTGTTATTAGATTCTATGTATTTAGCAATTAGGTTATATAGATTAAATGGAGTTTTGATTAATTCCCCTTGGATGTAATCAGAGATATCGTTCATGAGTTTTAACTTACATAACGAATTGGAGCTAATCTGGGATCTAGAATTTTACTTCCTTTATCACCAAATTTTACTGCTAAAGATATTTTTTCCCCACTCCCAAAAATATGTATGATTTCACCTTTCCCAAACTTTGAGTGAATTAGCATATCTCCAACTATCCAGCTTTTCCCTTTACTGGGACCTGAATATAATTTCCTTACTGCATTTATTGGTTTGTTAACAAATTCATTTGGATTGTTTCGATCAACTCTAGTTAAACGATCAAGATGCCAATCTCTTCTAATTGAAGCACCACCAGTTTGTGGTAATTCGCCATCCATTAAATCTTCAGGTATTTCCGAAAGAAATATTGAAGGAATTGTTGCTTCACGCATTCCACCCCATAATCTTCTTTCTCTGGCATGACTTAAGAAAACTCTTTCTTTAGCTCTAGTAATACCTACATAGCATAATCTTCTTTCCTCTTCAAGAAGTGAGGGAGTATCTATTGATCTATGGCTAGGGAAGAGACCTTGTTCTAGCCCAGTGATAAAAACATTTTGAAATTCTAAACCTTTACTATTATGCAGAGTCATGAGAGTTACAGAGTTAGGATTATTTTTCTTCGTATCATTATCAGTTGTTAAGGCTGCTGTAGAAAGAAATCCCTCTACATCTCCACTTTCTGTTTCTTCTTCATATTGAGTAGCTGCATTAATTAGTTCTTGTAAGTTATTTCTTCTATCTTCAGATTCTTCAGTCCCACTAGAGAGCAAGTCACTTAAATAACCACTTTTTTCTAATATAAGTTGTAGTAGTTGAGCGGGACCTGAATTTTCTAGGTAACACAGTAGATCATTCATAATTTCAGTAAATTTATTAATTCCTTTTGATGATCGGCCTATTGTTTCTTCAAGACTTTGCTTATCATTAAGAACCTCCCATAATGGGATATTTAACCTATTAGATAGTTCATTAAGTTTTTGAATAGTAGTCTTACCAATCCCTCTTCTAGGAACATTTATGATTCGTAAAAGACTAACGTTATCTGAAGAATTAACCAGAACTTTCAAATATGCTATTGCATCTTTAATTTCTCTTCTATCATAAAAACGCAATCCTCCAAAAATTGTATAAGGAATGCGCCACCTTACAAGAGATTCTTCTAATACTCTCGACTGAGCTCTGGTTCGATATAAAATTGCAAAATTTTTCCAAATTGGGTTTTGATTATAGTTATTGAGTGATTTTATTTTATTGGTAATTGCTTCTGCCTCGGAAATTTCATCATCACAGCTGAGTAACGTTAAAAGTTCCCCTTTTTCTTTAGTAGCCTTTAAAACTTTGTCAATTCTTTCAGAGTTGTTTTCAATTAGTGAGTTTGCAGCATCAAGGATATTGGAAGATGACCTATAATTTTCTTCTAATTTAATTAAAGATGATTTTGTATCGTCGTTGATTGAAGTTTTAAAATCTTCTTGAAAACCAATTAAAATTCTGAAGTCAGCTGCTCTGAAACTATAAATACTTTGATCAGCATCCCCAACTACAAAAATTGACCGATCTTCCCAATTGAAGAATTTTTTTGGTTCAGTATTTCCAGCCGTAATTAATTTTATAAGTTCATATTGTGTTCTATTTGTATCTTGATATTCGTCAACTAAAATATGTTTAAATCTTTTGTGCCAGTAATCTCTGACTATATCATTTTGCCTCAATAAGAAAACAGGCAAAAGTAGAAGATCATCAAAGTCTAAAGAATTATTTTTTGAGAGCGAAATTCTATATCTCTTGTAGGCTTCTGCAACTGTTTTATCAAAATTATTATCTGCTTTTTCTAAAAGATCATTAGAAGTTAAGCATTGATTTTTAGCATTACTTATTAATCTTTTAATCTTTTTGGGATCATATCTTTTTGGGTCAAGATTCATATCTTGACTGATAATTTCTTTTACTAATGTTTGAGAATCTGTTTCATCATAAATTGAAAATTGTCTTGTCCATTTTAGGCCTTCTGGATCAGTATATTTTTCAATATCGTATCTCAGAAGTCTTGAAAATAAAGAATGGAAAGTACCGATCCAAAGGTTCTGAAGCCTCTCTTGGTGAACGTTTGTTCTTAATTGATTTTGATCAATTTCTTTGAGAGTTGTCCAAGGCTGACCAAATTGATTAAAAGCTAATTCTTGGGCTAGAAGAACCTCTAATCTTGCTTTCATTTCTTTAGCAGCTTTGTTAGTGAAAGTGACTGCGAGAATGTTATAGGGATCTATAGAGTTACCCTCAATAAGGTTTGCAATTCTGTGAGTAAGAGCCTTAGTTTTTCCGCTACCTGCACCTGCTACAACTAATAGTGGTCCATAAACATGTTTTACTGCTTGAAGTTGTTGATTGTTTAGGGACTTAAAAAGGAAATTGTTGGTTTGAGGCACTTTTGGAAGGGTTTTTCAAAAATCAGACTTTACTATGAGATTCAGATTCCGTTTCTAGATCTTCTAACGCTTTTTTTAAATTTATAAGTTCATTATTGTTATTAATTATTTCTTCAAATTTATTTTGAGGCATCTTTAATTTCATACTTCTGTCTAGAATTTCTTTTTCCAATCTCTTTTTATATGAGGAAATAAGTTTCTTTGATAATTTTAAATCCTGTTGATCCAAAACTTTATTAAAAATGTATTTTTATATTAGCGGAAAAAAATTTTTTATTTGAATTATTTCAACTATCACTTTGGAATGAAGTTATTAATTAAGAAGCGTTGCGTTAAGTTTGAAATTGTATTGTTTTTACTAGCTTTGTATTATTCTTAAGATCGGTCTTTAAATTTTTACTTCAGGAATGTCAGTTTCAAAGAATAATCAACTATTGTCAGCCGATAAGAAATTAAATGATTTAAGCAATATAAAAGAATTTATTAATAGTGCAAACTCAAGATTAGATGCAATAACCTCAATAACCAATAATTCACATGCAATCGCAGCAGACGCTGTAACAGCAATGATTTGCGAAAATCAAGATTCACTTAATTCAAAAATATCTTTAAATACAACTAACAAGATGTCCGTTTGTTTAAGAGATGGAGAAATAATCCTAAGGATTGTTGCTTATCTTTTAATTTCTAATGACGAATCAGTTTTAGAAAAAAGTTGTTTGAAGGATCTTAAAAATACTTATCTTGCTCAGATTTCTAATAGTAGAAAATCTGGATCTTACATGAGTGGATAAAAAGGAAATTCTTTCTTCGGAAACTGTTGATTTATAAATAGTTTTAATGTGTAAATTATTTTGTTCATCAACAAAATAATTGGATGATGAAATAAAGGATTCTGTATAACCTTTATTTCTTAAAACAATTCCTGAATTTTCATCTTTGGGTAAAAAAATCAGAATAGTTTCATCTCCCTCACTGATATCATCATTGTCCCAATCACTAATAGCTTGCCAGTTTATAGAAATGGCTATGCTCTCTAGGTTTAAACTAAATTTATAATTTTTAAAAATTTCAACGACTTTTTTATTTTTTTTGTTGATATGTTTTATATATATTTTACTAGTTGAGTTTTCAAATTCCTGAAAAGCTAAAGTGTGAGTACTTCTAATAGATTTCCACTCTCCTATACTTTTATCAATGAATTGATTAATTATTGTTAGATTCTTCGTCAAGTTTATCTTCTACGGAATGATTTTCTGCTTTTTGTATCATTCTTACCATTGAATCCACCATTAATCTCTTTGCAGAAGTTACTTTTAATCCAGAAGGAGTAGTTGATATTTGTTCTCCAGGGCGATCATATGAAGTTGGTCTAAATGGAGTCATCTAATAACTTTAAAAATTAATCGATTTCTATTCTTGCATGAATCATTATTTATATAGTTATTGTTTGCGAAAATGTCATATCTTTCTTCTTTGATTACAGAATTATCAACTGTTTTGTTATTTAGGCATTTTATTTTTTGCCAATCCTGAAATAGTCGCTAAAGCAAACATTCCCAATAGAGCAATCCCTAGAAATAATCCTGCTCCCTGGCTAACTCCAGCTCCTACTGCTACTAGTATAGAGTCACTGATTAGAAGACTTATTAATAATGCAGGAGTAAATATTTTCCAGCGAGTTCCTCCAATACCAATTGCGTAGCTTAGAAAATCAAAAAGGCCAGTCAT
>LULV01000302.1_pt1 | contig 12405 bp, 12 predicted proteins | sample 728081 | NCBI WGS metagenome assembly LULV01 (sample SAMN03860280, study PRJNA289734) | marine metagenome | biome: seawater column; feature: ocean; material: water; isolation source: Red Sea water column Station 108 - depth 25m | place: Saudi Arabia: Red Sea | collected 2011-10-15 | depth 25 m | reverse complement strand
AGATAATCTTTCATCCATATATATTCAGAATCCTCATAACTACCTCCGGTAAAATATATTGGCCTCTTCCAATCGTTATTAGCCAGAATATCTAACATTAAAATTTGATTTTTATAAAGACCACTTTTTGGTAAATCAATATCTATATAATCAACTATGAGGTCTTCGTCCTCTTTTTTTACAATTCCACTTTCTAAAACGTTTTCTTTATTAACAGGAAGTCTAATTTTATTTGTTGGATAAAAAACAGTTTCAAGCGCATTCTCAGGATAATCGCTTGTATCACCTCCTGCTTGAGTTATTAAGTTCCTATATTTAGTTCTTGGATTATCACTAGCAACCCAGTCAACAAAATCCCCTATATCCCATCTTACAGAATCAAGCAGATTCTCATATCTTATATAATCTCTTACTCCAAAAGCATATTGTGCATGTTCCATTTGTGATGGAATTGGACTGCTTTCATATGCTCTTCTTTTCATTTGTTGTAGCACCTATAACTTTCACTGCATTAAATGAGAAAAATGCTAGAAAATTTATAAGAAAAATATTTCCTTATTACTATACTGTTAATTTAGCTGTTAGTGTTTTAGTTTTAATTTTATTTATAATTCTAAAAATTTTTTCCTTAGATTTTTATTTAATTTTGAGTGTTGCGGTATTATTTGCTGTATCAAATTTTGTACTAATGCCACTGATAAATAAGTTCAGAGATGAAAAGCACCAAGTAATAAATATCTTCCATATTTATTTTTCTGTAGTTCTAACTTAAAGTTTTTTAAAAGCTTCATTCTATTATAATTTATTACAATTATTTTTTACTTGATCTTTTCCCACTCTTTCATACCACCAGTGATATTTTTGACATTTTTAACCCCCATATCCTTCATAGTTTTGGTTGCTAATGTTCCTTGTCCACCAACACCACAAAAAACTACATATTCTTTATCAGGATTATTTTTAAACATATCATTTTCAAGAGGACTTCCTTCTGCTAAATAAAATTCTAATAAACCTCTGTCTAAGTGAATTGCATTACCGATCGTACCTTTTGAAAAGCTCTCTTTATCCCTAACATCGATAAATTGAACATTTGGGTCATTTAGCTTTTCTTTTGCATCACTAGCGCTGATATTTTCAATTTCATTGCTTACGCTCATCAAATCATCAAATTTTTTCATATTTCTCCTATAAATTTATATTGCAGCTTGTTTAATTGATAACTTAACTTTTCCTCTATCAAAGCCTATTACTTTAACTTTAACTTCATCACCTTCTTTTACTACATCAGTTACTTTGCCGACTCTTTTATCAGCAAGCTCTGATATATGAACAAGGCCATCTTGTTTTCCTAGGAAATTAACAAACGCACCAAACTCCATAATTTTCATTACTTTTCCATTGTAAATTTTATTGAGTTCAGCTTTAGCAGTTAAGTCTTTAATCATTTGCATAGCTTTGTTTCTTGATTCCTCATCTGGAGCAGCTACTGTAACTTCACCTTCGTCATTGATGTCAACTTTGGCACCAGATACCTCAACTATTTCTCTTATAGTTGCTCCACCTTTTCCAATGACTGTAGCAATATCTTTCTTATCTACAGTAATTTTCTCCATCTTAGGAGTATGTTTTCCAACATCTTCCCTTGATTTAGATAAAGCTTTATTCATTTCACCTAGAATGTGAATTCTTCCATCTTTTGCTTGTTTTAAGGCTTGCTCCATAATTTCAAATGTTATTCCTGTAATTTTAATATCCATTTGAAGAGATGTTATTCCATCTTTAGTTCCAGCAACTTTAAAGTCCATATCGCCTAGGTGATCTTCATCTCCAAGAATATCTGAAAGTACGCTAAAGTCATCTCCTTCTTTAATTAATCCCATTGCAATACCAGCAACTGGTTCTTTAATTGGTACGCCTGCATCCATCAAAGCTAAAGATGAACCACAAACAGTCGCCATAGAAGAAGAACCGTTTGACTCAGTTATCTCTGATACAATTCTAAATGTGTAGGGAAAACTCTCTTTAGAAGGCAAAGAAGAATTTATTGCTCTCCAAGCTAATTTTCCATGACCTATTTCTCTTCTTCCGGTACCTATTCTACCAGTTTCTCCAACAGAGAAAGGTGGAAAATTATAATGAAGCATAAACTATTGCTTGAGTTTCTCCTCGAGTAAACAAAGCAGAACCATGAACTCTTGGAAGAATTCCAACTTCACACATAATTGGCCTAACATCTGCAAGACCTCTACCATCAATTCTATTTTTATTTTTTAGAATATCTGTTCTGACAATCCTTTTTTCTAAATTTTTAAGCTCAGAATTTACGTCAAGATCGGTATAATTCTCATCTTCTTCATAAAGCTTTTTTGCTTTATCAGTTATTTCTGAGATTAAATTCGATCTTTCTTGTTTATCTTTTATTGAAAATGCTTTTTTAAGTTCCTCGGTAAATTCGCTTTCCAATTTATTTTTTACTTCTGAAAGATCTTTTTTTTCAACTATCCAATTAGGTTTTTTGCATTCTTTGGCTAGTTCCTCTATCATTTCAATTACTGGAACAAATCCTTCATGGCCGAACTTAACAGCATTTAACATTTCTTCCTCAGTTAAACCACTTGCCTCGGACTCAACCATTAAAACTGCATCTTTTGTTCCTGCTACTACAAGATCAAGTTTTGAGTCTTTAAGTTCTGCTTTAGTAGGATTAAGAATGTATTCCCCTTTAATAAAGCCAACTCTAGACGCACCGACAGGGCCTAAAAATGGCATTCCTGAAATTGCTAACGCAGCTGATGAGGCAATAATTGATAAAATATCTGCTTCATTCTCTTTATCGTAAGATATTACTGTTGGTAGTACCTGAACTTCGTTTTTAAATTCATCTGGGAAAAGTGGTCTGATAGGTCTGTCAATCAATCTTGAAATTAAAGTCTCACTATCCGTTGGTCTTGCTTCTCTCTTAAAATATCCACCTGGAATTTTACCAGCTGCGTAATATTTTTCTTGATAATTTACTGACAACGGAAAGTAATCCATATCTGGATTAACTTTTTTTACCCCAACTGCAGTCGCCAAAACAACTGTTTCTCCACATTGTGCTATGATAGCGCCATCTGCTTGTCTTGCTATTTTACCTGTTTCTAAACTAATCTTTTTCCCTGCTACTTCTATTTCTTTCTTTACAACTTTAAACATTTACTTCCTTAAATTTAATTTTGATATTACTTCTTTATAAGACTCCATTTTATTTTTCTTTAAATAGTCTAATAATTTTTTTCTTCTATTTACCGCTCTTAAAAGTCCAACAGATGAGTGTTTATCTTTTTTGAACTGTTTAATATGTTTAGATAAGTTCTCAATTTTATCTGTTAGTTGAGCAACTTGAACTTCTGAAGAACCAGTGTCCTTGTCATGGATTGCTAGTTCTTTTGCTTTATTTGCCATTTTTTTCCTTACTTATTTGTTTGTTTGATTAAATTTTCAATTTTTTCTGCATAATCAAAAGAGTCATCTTTTACAAAAAATAGTTTTGGTAAAAACTTCATCACTATTTTTTTTGATAAAACTTTTCTGATTACAAATGAAAATTCTTTTAATTTAGTAACGACTTCTTCAGTATCTTTTCCACCTAAAGGCATTACAAAAATTTTTGCTGTTTTTAAATCTGGAGACATTCTAACTTCAGTAACTGTTATTTCTTTTGTAGATAAATTTGGTAATTTTGCTTCATCTCTTATAAATAACATTCCTAATGCTTGTTTGATCATTTCACCAACTCTTAATTGTCTTTGGGTAACTGGTTTTCCTAAGTTAGTCATTATATCGTTCTCTCTGTTATTGTAGAATTATATACTTCAATTACGTCATTTTTCTGAAAATCAACAAAATCCTTAAGTGTTATTCCACACTCTAAACCAGCAGACACCTGCTTAGTTTGATTTTTTTCTCTAAATATTGATCCAATTTTTCCATTGAAAATAATAGCCCCATCTCTAATAACTCTTGCATTAGAGTCTTGGGTAATTTCTCCGTCTGTCACTTTAGAACCTGCAACTTTACCTACTTTTGAAACTTTAAATATTTCCAGTATCTCCGCTGTTCCAATAATTTTTTCGTCTACTTCTGGAGTTAATAGACCAGACATTTTACTTTTTATGAAATCTAAGACTTCATAAATAATATTAAAACTGAATATAGAAATTTTTTCCTGGTCAGCTCTTTTTTTTGCTTCTTTGCTAGGTTTTACATTGAAGGCTATAATTACAGCATTAGATGCTTTAGCTAAGGTAACATCAGTCTCGGTAACCATTCCTATATCTGACAAAAGAATTTTTGGTTTTACCTCATCATGTTTAATTTGATTTATAGCATTTTTAATTGCTTCTGAAGAACCATGAACATCTGATTTTATTATAATATTTAGTTCTTCAGACGATGTATCTTTAAATGCAGAATCTTGAGTTACAAAAGACATTGGATTTTTGCTCTCCTTTGCTTCCTGTATTCTACCTTCACAAAGGGTTTTTGCCTCTTTTTCACTCTTTAAAACTATAAAATCATCACCTGATTTTGCTGCTCCGTTAATACCTAATATCTCAATTGGTGTTGCGGGTTCTGCTTTTTCAATTTGTTTTCCTTGATCGTTTATAATAGCTCTCACTTTTCCCCATTTTAAACCACTTACAAAATAATCACCCTTGTTTAGAGTTCCGGCTGTAACTATTACATTTGCAATTGGTCCTCTTCCGATATCAATTTTGGACTCTAAAACAATTCCTTTTGCATCAGTATCAAAGTCAGTTTTTAAATCCAATATTTCGGCTTGTAAAATTACACTCTCAACTAACCTTTCTAAATTTTGATTTGTTTTTGTTGATATCTCTACCATGAGTACATCCCCTGACAAATCTTCTGCTATTAACTCATATTCTAAAAGCTGGTTTTTAATTTTTTGAGGATCGGCATCAGGAAGGTCACACTTATTTATTGCTACAACAATTGGTACTTTAGCAGCTTTTGCATGTTTAATTGATTCTATTGTTTGTGGCTTTACACCATCATCAGCAGCAACAACTAAAATTACAATATCTGTTAATTTTGAGCCTCTTGCTCGCATTTCTGTAAATGCAGCATGACCAGGAGTGTCGATAAAAGTGATTTTATTTTTTTTATGTGTAATTTGATATGCTCCAATGTGTTGAGTAATGCCTCCAAACTCACCAGATACAACATTGGCTTTTCTTAAAACATCTAAAACAGATGTTTTACCATGATCCACGTGGCCCATTACTGTTACTATGGGTGCTCTGCTCTTTAGATTTTGTGTTTTAATCTCTTTAATTTTATCTAAAATTTCCTCGGCTTTTTCTTCTTTAACAGGATTATGTCCAAATTCTTTAACTAAATATTCTGCAGTATCTGCGTCAATTGTATGATTAATAGTAACTGTTACTCCCATTCCCATCAAATGTTTGATTATACTACTTGATTGCTCAGCCATTCTGTTTGCTAATTCTCTAATAGTAATAACCTCAGGTATGTTAATATCTCTTTTTACTGGTTTAAAATTCTCTTTTGTTTCTTCTTTATTTAATAATCTATTTTCCTTCTGCTTTGCCCTTTTCAATGAGGCTAAACTTCTCGACCTTATTCCAATATCGTCTCCGCTTAATGCCCGTGAAACGGTCAACTTGAGCTCTCTTCTTTTAACGCCCTGTTTATTAAGTTTATTTTCTTTTTGGACATTTTCACCTTTTAATCTTCTTGTTGCTCTTTGTTCTGCCAGCTTTCTTTTTTCAAAATCAGATGTGATTGGTGATGAAGGTTTAGAAAAGTTTGTTTTTTTTGGAGTAAACGTGCTTTGTGATTTATTGTCTACTGGTCTTGCTCCTCTAGAAAAATTTGTTTTACCTCCAAATCTTGGAGATCTTTTCTCTATTACAACTGTATTCTTTGATTGAGATCTAGCTTGTTCAATACTGTTAATTGTCTTTTTGGAAGCTCCAGAAATTGATAACTTTAATTTTTTCTTTTCCATTTTTCATCTCTCAGTCTTTATAAACAATGTCTCTTGCAGACATAATTAAATCGTCTGCTTCTTTTTTTGAAAGAGCAAAATCCTCTAAATACCCCTTTATTCGTACTCTTTCACCCTTAACAATATCGTAACCACCAGTCAATTCATCAGAAGCTAAATCCGCAAAATCGTTTAATGTTAATATCTTTTGTTCTCCAAGCGTAACAAGCATTCCTGGTGTTAGACCCTTGAGGTTAATTAAATCATTTTCTAAGCCCAAATTTTTAATTCTATTTGCTATTTCTTCTTGGTCTTTTTGATAAAATTCTTCAGCTCTTTCTATTAACTCTTTTGCTGTTTCCTCTTCTATTCCCTCAATTTTCATTAAGGCTTCGGGATTACTATCTTTAATATCATCAATAGATGAAAACCCTTCTGCAACAAGTAACTGCCCTAATGTTTCATCTAACTCCAAATTTTTTACAAAATTATCTGTCTTCTCTTTAAACTCTATTTGTCTTCTTTCAGAATCCTCTTGATCGGTCATAATATTAATTTCATAATTCATCAATTTTGTTGCCAGTCTAACATTTTGACCTCTTCTACCAATTGCTTTACTAAGATTTTCCTCTGTTAAAATAACATCAAGTTTTCTTCCCTCCTCATCTACATTCACTCTCTGTACTTCAGCAGGTGATAAAGCATTTGCAACAATTACCGCTGGATCTTCAGACCAATTTACAATATCAATTTTTTCTCCTTGAAGTTCATTTACAACAGCTTGAACTCTACTTCCTCGCATACCTACACATGCACCGACAGGATCTAAGGAAGTATCAATTGCTTTAACACAAATTTTAGCTCTACTACCTGGATCTCTTGAGGATGATTTAATTTCGATTAGTCCATCATAAATTTCTGGAACCTCTTGTATAAATAATTTTTCCATAAATTTCGGATGTGCTCTTGACAAGAATATTTGTTGACCTCTTGGCTCTCTCCTTACATCTAAGCAATAAGCTTTTACTCTGTCGCCTGCTTTAATATTTTCTCTCGGTATCATTTCATTTTTTTGTATTATTGCTTCAGTTCTTCCAAGATCAACAATTACATTTCCAAACTCTAATCTTTTAACTATACCGCTCAAGATAGTATCAATTTTATCTTTGAAATCGTTGTATTGTCTCTCTCTTTCAGCTTCTCTTACATTGAAACTAATTACTTGTTTCGCTGTTTGAGCAGCTATTCTTCCAAAATCAAATGATGGTAATGGTTGTAAAACCTCATCTCCAATTTGTTTTCCATGATTATTTTCATTAAGCTTAATTGCATCGTCTAGGGTTATTTCTAAATTAGAGTTTTCTGGATTTTCTACTATTAACAACTTTCTAAATATTCCAATATCACCACTTTCTCTATCAATTTCAACTTTAATTTCGTTTTCAGATCCAAATTTAGATTTAGCTGCTTTAGCAATACCATTTTCCATCGATCCAATTATTAACTCTTTATCAATTGATTTTTCTAAAGCTACTGCTTCTGCTATTCTTATTAATTCTAGTTTATCTGCTCTTCTATTTAACATTTTATTAATCCTAAAAAAAAATGGGCCGAGGCCCATTTTGAATTTCAATAATGTGAATGAAATATATTTATTTTTCTTTAATATTCAACTTTATTTACCTATTAAATAGGTCTGATTTATCTGTCTTTTCCCATGAAAATGAACCTTGCTCATCTGGAATTCTTCCGAAGTGTCCATATGCTGCTGTTTTTTCATAAATAGGTTTATTTAGGCCTAACATCTCTCTTATGCCTCTAGGGCTTAAATCAAAATTTTCATGTATAAGTTTTTCTACATGTTTATTTTTTTCATCATCATTATCAAATAAATCAACATAAATTGATAAAGGTTTTGATACACCTATAGCATATGCAAGTTGAATCAAACATTTGTTAGCAATTTTAGATGCAACAACATTCTTTGCTAAATATCTGGATGCATAAGCAGCTGATCTATCAACTTTGGTTGGATCTTTTCCAGAAAATGCACCTCCTCCATGTGGTGCTGCTCCACCATATGTGTCAACAATAATTTTCCTACCAGTCAAACCACTATCACCGTCAGGGCCTCCAATTACGAAATTTCCCGTTGGGTTCACGTATATTTCCTTTTCATCTAATGAACTCAATAATTCCTTTGGTATTGATCTTTCAATATAAGGTTTTACCAATTCTCTAACTTGAGCTTGATTGACATCTGGAGAGTGTTGTGTCGATATAACTACAGATTTTACTGATGATGGTTTTCCATCTTTATATTCAATTGTAATTTGGCTTTTTGAGTCTGGTTCTATATTTTTTAATTTGCCAGATTTTCTATCCTCAGCCATAAGTCTTAATATTTTATGAGAGTAGTGTATTGGAGCGGGCATCAGCACATCGGTTTCATTACACGCGTAACCGAACATAATTCCTTGATCGCCTGCACCTTCATCTTTATTTCCAGAGGAATCTACACCCATAGCAATATCAGCTGATTGAGAATGTAAATGACTTTCGACTGATGTTGCTTCTTTCCAAGTAAATCCTTCTTGATCATAACCAATATCTTTGATGCAGTGTCTTACTTTTTCTATTAAATCTTTTTTTTTTATTTCTGGACCTCTTACTTCACCAGCTAAGACAACTTTGTTTGTTGTTGTTAAAGTTTCACAAGCAACTCTCGATTGAGGTTCAGCAGCCAAATATGTATCTACAACCATATCTGAAATTCTATCACAAACTTTATCTGGATGACCTTCGGATACTGACTCGCTAGTAAATAAGTAATCTTTTTTCATTTATTCTCCCTAATTTTTAAAATCACAATGAAAGTAGTATAAATTATGACAAAATAAAAGAAGATCTTGTTACCGTGTTCAGCAAAATAAGTTTTATTAACACGTTTGATTTTATTAACATCAAAATATCCCTTTTCACTAATTTGTTTAATAATTTGACCTTTGGGATTAACAAAAGCAGAAACCCCATTGTTTGTAGATCTAATAACATTTTTACCTTCTTCAATTGATCTAAATATCGAATGAGATAAGTGTTGAGCGGGTCCAATAGATTTGCCAAACCAACCATCCTCAGAAATATTTAATATAAAATCGTAATATTTTTTATTTGGATTAATTTTTCCTGAATAAATAATTTCATAACAAATAAGTGGGATAAATTTTATTTTATCAATGTTCAGAATTTCTCTTTTATTATCAGCTGAAAATGATTGATACCCTTGGGTTATTTTTTTTAAACCTACTCTTTTGAAGAAATTTTCAAATGGTAAAAATTCTCCGAATGGAACTAGTTTATTCTTGTTGTATTTATACAATAATTCTGTGTCAGAATTTAATACTACTAAAGAATTATAAATTTTATTTTCTTTAATACTATTAATTCCCAAAATGACTTTATGGTTTGAATTAAATTTTTTTTTGAAGATATTTTTAAAAAATTTGAGATCTCTAAAATAAATACTAGTAATTATACCCTCGGGAAAAATAAATATTTTTTTTTCAGATTTATTTGGATCACTTAAAGTAAGTAATTCATCGATATTTTTTTCAGGACTCTGATTTGTTAAGAATCTTTCAATTGGTACTTTTGGAGAAACAACTCGAATAACAGAGTCTAGCTTGTCGTATTTTTTTTTTTCAAAATTTTTAATATTAAAGTATCCATACGAATAATTTATTACTATTAGAATTAATCCAAAATAAAAAAAGATAACTGCTGCTGAACTTTTATACTTATGAAAAAATATTATTGGTAATAAGAAAATTGTGATTGATAATAAATTTAACGAGTAGGTCCCTACATAGGATAAAATTTGTAAAGAAGGTAAGTTATTTGAAACACTAAAGACTAATAGATTCCAAGGAAAACCACCTAAAATAAAACTTCTTAGAAATTCAATCCCACCAAAAAAAATCGAAAAAATCAAAACTGATGAGAGTTTATTTTTTAAATTAAAAAGGCTACTTAGAAAAGTTACTAAACCATAAAATATTCCCAAAAATAAAGGTATTAATATTAATGCAAATGGAATAATTAATTTAAAATTTACATCAAATGTTAAAGAATTTGTAATCCAATAAAGGTTAGAAATAAAATAACCAAATCCAAAGACCCAACCAACAAAAAATGATATGATTTTTTTATGGGTATAATTTATTAATATATAAAGTAATGTCGGAAGTGATAAAAAATTAAGAAATACAAAATTATATGGCGGTAAACTAAATGATGTTATTATACCTAAAAATAAACATGTTAAATATAGGTAAGCTTTATTTTGTAGAATAGATTTCAATTTATTTTATTCAATTTTTTAAATATTAAATTTTCTCTTTTGTTCATTAAATAATAATCTTTATTTTTTTTATGATCATGACCTAAGAGATGTAAATAACCGTGTATCCACATTTTATCTAATTCATGATCAAAACTCGTTGATTTTGCTCTTTTGTTAATTATTTCAAAAGAAATTGCTATATCTCCTAAATATAATTTATTTTTTAATTTAACTTTTAAAGGAAAAGAAAGTACGTCCGTTGAAACATTTTTATTTCTAAATTTTAAATTTAAATCTTTCATTTTTTTATTATTAGTAAGCATCAAAGTAAATTCTTGGTTTTTATTTTTAAAGATGCTTAATTTAGATAATTTTTTTAATTTCTTTTTGAAGTATATCTCTGGTTTTTTTAATTTCTTTTCCCAAATTTTTTTATCTAAAACTATGTTGGCTTTAATCATTAATCTGAATTTTTATCAGAATAAGCCTTGACTATCTTGGAAACTAGTGGGTGTCTTACAACATCAGTATGATCAAAATCTACCACGGATATCTCTTTTAAATGACCAAGTAATTTTTTTGATCTATTTAAACCTGACATTGTTTTATTAGGTAAGTCTATTTGGGAAGGATCACCGTTAATTACTATTTTGGAATTTTCACCAATTCTTGTTAAAAACATTTTTATTTGAGTATCTGTTGCATTTTGTGCTTCATCGAGTATTGCAAATGAATTTTTTAAAGTTCTTCCCCTCATGAATGCAAGTGGTGCAATCTCAATATCTCCAACTTCTATTTTTTTTTGAATTTTTTCAAAATCTAATAGGTCATATAATGAATCGTAAAGAGGTCTTAAATAAGGATCAACTTTTTCTCTCATATCTCCTGGTAAAAAACCTAATCTCTCTCCTGCTTCTACCGCTGGTCTAGATAAAATGATTCGCTCTATTTTTTTTTCAAGCAACATTGTTAAAGCAACAGCTACAGCTAAAAAAGTTTTACCAGTTCCCGCTGGTCCTGCAGAAATAACAATATCTGATTCTTTTAAAGCTCTTATATAATTTTTTTGCTTCTCTGATCTTGGTATTACAGATTTTTTTGGAGTTTTTATTATATATTCAACATTTCCACTTTTATTTGTAACTTTTTCATCAATCATAAATTTGTTTACTGATGACTCTATATCCTTTTTTTCTAATGTTCCATTATTTAAAAATTGATCTACAAGGAATTGAATTGCATTCTTTATTATTTCATTTTTTTCAGGAGTATTTTTTAATAAAATTGAGTTTCCTCTAGAGTAAATACTAGAATTTGTAATTTTTTCTAATTCTTTTAAGTTATTATTAAATTCTCCTAAAACACCTAAAAGTAATTCGTTGCTTTGAAATACAATACTTAAGGCATTGTTTTCTGAATATACATATTTTAAATCAGGATTAATTTTTGATTTTGCAAAATTTTTCAAATTATGCTGCTTTCATTTCATCTGTTACTTTACCAAATAAAGAATTTTGATTACTTTTTTCGATATTCACTTTAATTAATTTGCCAATATGACTTTCATTACCATCAAAAATAACTGAACTTAAAAATTTATTTCTTCCAAAATATTTGTTTTGGTTTTTAAGTTTGTTTTCAACAAGCACCTCTAAAGTTTTTCCTTCTAAAGATTTATTTAATTCTATTTGATTGCTAAATAATTTTTCTTGAATAGTTATCAGTCTATTTTTAAGTTTATCTTTATCAGTAATCTCTAATTCTGCAGCCTTTGTCCCTGGTCTTGGGCTAAAAATAAATGAGAATGAATTTATAAATTTAATTTTATTAACTAAATTTATGGTTTCTTTGAAATCATTCTCTGTTTCTCCGGGGTATCCAATAATAAAGTCACTAGAAAATTTTATGTCAGGATTAATTTTGATTAATTTTTCATAAATGTTTAAATAATAACTTACAGTGTGCTTTCTGTTCATCATTTTTAATATTCTGTCAGAACCACTTTGAATTGGTAAATGAACAAAAGGCATTAATTTTTTTGAAT
>LULV01000209.1_pt1 | contig 12439 bp, 8 predicted proteins | sample 728081 | NCBI WGS metagenome assembly LULV01 (sample SAMN03860280, study PRJNA289734) | marine metagenome | biome: seawater column; feature: ocean; material: water; isolation source: Red Sea water column Station 108 - depth 25m | place: Saudi Arabia: Red Sea | collected 2011-10-15 | depth 25 m | reverse complement strand
GTGAAAGATGGGGTTTTTTCATTTTTGAATGGGGAAAGCCCTACATATTCTTTTCCTCTTTTTTTTAAATTAACTGATCTTGAGACTACAGTTGAAACTTTAAGCCTTGTCTTTATTTCATCTAAATATTCTTTTGGATATTTCATTTATTGAAAAGAAGATCTTTAATTAAAGCTCCAGCTTTTGAAAAATCTATGGTGTCAGAGTGATTTTGTTTTAATTCACCCATAACTTTTCCCATTTCTTTAATTGAGCTAGCTCCTGTTTTTTCAATAATTTGTTTACAAATGCTTATGGTCTCTTCTTCAGACATTTGTTTAGGTAAATATTCAGATAAAACATTAACTTCATTCTCTTCAATTTCTAAGAGATCATTTCTATTATTTTTTTTATATACCTCTATAGATTCGGATCTTTGCTTAATCATTTTTTTTAAAAGTTTTTTAATATCTTCGTCGTCTGTATCTTTTTTATTTGGTCCTGACCTATTATTTATATCCAGGTCTTTTATACCTGATAAAATTAACCTATAAGTTGATATTTTGTTTTTATCTTTAGATTTCAAAGCATTTTTATAATCTGACTCAATTTTTTCTCTTAAGCTCATATATCTAATTTACTCGATAGATGAATTTCTTCAAAAGATAAATTGTTTTTTTACGTAAATACATTAGAGAGGTTGAGGAAAAAGAGGTTTTATAGTATTAACCTTTAACTCAAGAGTTGTAATTGTATCTAAAACGTAAAAAAAATTTATCAATTAAATCTCAATTTACTCCAGCTGTTTTAGTTCTTGAAAATAAGACTATTTTTAAAGGAATAGGCTTAGGATATCAGGGTGAAGTAACTGGGGAGGTTTGTTTTAATACATCATTAACCGGTTACCAAGAAATTATTTCTGATCCATCTTATGCGGGTCAAATTATAAACTTTACTTTTCCACATATCGGCAATGTTGGGACTAATAATGAGGATTTAGAGTCTGAAAAAATTTGGACTAGAGGAGTTATTTTTAACTCAGAAATAAGTAATCCATCAAATTATAGATCTCTGCTCGATTTAAATAATTGGCTAAAAAAAAATAAAATTGTTGGAATTACTGGTTTAGATACAAGAAGTTTAACTAATTATATTAGAGATAAAGGCGCTCCCAAAGGAACAATTTCAAATAATAAAACAGGTAAATTTAATATAAATAAATTAATAAGAACCTCTATAAAATGGCCTGGTTTGAATGGAATGGATCTTGCCGAAGTTGTTACAACTCAAAAATCGTATACTTGGAAAGGTTTAAAAACATGGAGTAAAAAAAACGGATATTTAAAAAATAAAAAAAAACTTTTTAAAATAATTGCTATTGATTACGGAATAAAAAAAAACATTTTAAGATATTTTTCTAATTATAATTGTGAGGTAAAAGTAATTAATTGTAAAACAACAGCAGACGAAATATTAAAACTAAAGCCTCATGGAATTTTTCTTTCAAATGGTCCTGGCGATCCCGCTGCAACAGGAAAATATGCAATTCCAATAATAAAAAAATTAATTAAATCAAACATCCCAATATTTGGTATTTGTTTAGGTCATCAAATACTAGCGTTATCTTTGAATGGTAAGACAAAAAAAATGAAACTGGGTCATAGAGGAGCAAATCATCCCGTTAAAAATCAATTTTCACAAAAAGTGGAGATAACAAGTCAAAACCATGGCTTTGAGGTTGTTAGAGAAAGTTTAAATAAAAATATAATTATTACTCACACATCCTTATTTGACAATAGTATAGAGGGTATAAAATTAAAAAATAAACCAGTTTTTTCTGTTCAATATCATCCAGAATCTAATCCTGGGCCACAAGATAGTCATTACCTTTTTAGTGATTTTATTAAAGAAGTAAAAAAATATGCCAAAAAGAAAAGACATTAAAAAAATTTTAGTTATAGGAGCTGGTCCAATTATAATAGGTCAAGCCTGCGAATTTGATTACTCAGGCACACAAGCATGTAAAGCTCTCAAAGATGAAGGTTTTAAAGTAGTTTTAATAAATTCAAATCCAGCCACAATAATGACTGATCCAGGAGTGGCTGACAAAACTTATATTGAGCCAATTTCTATAGAAATACTAGAAGAAGTTATTAAGAAAGAAAAGCCCCAAGCAATATTACCAACCATGGGTGGTCAGACTGCGCTCAACCTTGCGATTAAAGCAGAAAAGATTGGTCTATTAAAAAAATATAAAATTGAACTTATAGGTGCAAACTCAAAGGCAATTGAAAATGCAGAGGATAGAAAGAAGTTCAGAAAGAATATGTCTGACATAGGTATCGATTTACCTAAATCCGAAGTTTTAAATAATTTTGGTAATGCAAAAAAGTGTTTATCTAAAATTGGTCTCCCTGCAATAATAAGGCCATCATTCACACTAGGAGGTTTAGGTGGGGGTATAGCAAGAACTAAAAAAGATTTTTTCAAAATTGTAAAAGAAGGAATGCACGAATCTCCACAGAACCAAGTTCTAGTTGAAGAGTGTTTAGATGGTTGGAAAGAATTTGAGATGGAGGTGGTTAGAGACAAAAATGATAACTGCATAATCATTTGCTCTATTGAAAATGTTGATCCAATGGGAATTCATACAGGTGACTCTGTTACAATCGCACCAGCATTGACACTTACTGACAAAGAATATCAAGTAATGAGAAATGCCTCTATAGCATGTTTGAGAAAAATTGGTGTTGAAACTGGCGGATCGAACGTTCAGTTTGCGATCAATCCTAAAGATGGAAGAATGGTTATCATTGAAATGAATCCAAGAGTCTCAAGGTCATCTGCTCTTGCCTCAAAAGCAACTGGGTTCCCGATTGCAAAAGTAGCTGCAAAATTGGCTGTTGGATATACGTTAGATGAACTTCAAAATGAGATAACAAAAGTAACACCAGCTTCTTTTGAGCCAACAATTGATTATGTGGTGACAAAAATACCAAGATTTACATTTGAAAAATTTGCAGACACTAAAGCACTATTAGGCACCTCAATGAGATCGGTGGGTGAAGCAATGGCGATTGGAAGAAATTTTAAAGAGTCCTTTCAAAAAGCATTGGTTTCTCTTGAAACGGGCTTATCTGGTCTAGATGATATATTTGGGTATTCAAAAAGTGAGATTTTAAAACAATTAAAAATTAATATTCCAAACAAATTACTTTTAATAGCAGACGCATTTAGAAAGAAAATATCTTTAGATAAAATTTACAAACTATCAAAAGTTGATCCTTGGTTCCTAAATCAAATTAAAGAAATTATAGATGAAGAAAATAATATAATAAAAAAGGGTATTCCAAAATCTTACGATGAGTTTAATAGAATAAAATCAATTGGTTTTTCTGACAAAAAATTATCAAACCTTACAAAAATAAAAGAAAATATAATCAGATCTAAAAGAACAGCTTTAAAAGTATTTCCAGTTTATAAAAAAGTAGATACTTGCGCAGCTGAATTTAAATCTTTTACACCATATATGTACTCTACATATCAAAGAAATTTTTCGATTAATACAGAATGTGAATCTGATCCATCGAGTAAAAAGAAAATTATAATTTTAGGTGGTGGTCCTAATAGAATAGGACAAGGAATTGAATTTGACTATTGTTGCTGTCAGGCAAGTTTTTCTCTTAAAGAAGCGGGATTCGAAACAATAATGGTAAATTGTAATCCAGAGACAGTATCTACAGATTATGATACGAGTGATAGATTATATTTTGAACCATTAGTTGAGGAGTATGTACAAAATATAATTTTAAAAGAGAAATCAAAAGGTTCTTTGCTGGGAGTAATTGCTCAATTTGGTGGGCAAACCCCAATAAAACTTGCTAAATTTTTGCACGATAACAAATTACCTATTTTAGGAACACAATATTCTTCGATTGATCTTGCAGAAGATAGGGACAGATTTAGAGATTTGCTAATAAAACTTAAACTAAAACAAGCTGAAAGTGGAATTGCATACAACTTTAATCAAGCAATTAAATTGTCAGAAAAAATTGGACTGCCAGTAGTAGTAAGACCTTCCTATGTTTTGGGAGGTAGAGCTATGGAAATTGTTCATGATAAGAGCCAATTAACAAAGTTTATAAATGAGGCATTTAAAGCTTCAGAGCAAAATCCAATATTAATCGATAAATTTATCGATAATGCAATGGAAGTTGATGTAGATGCAATTTCAGACGGCAAAGATGTTTATGTAGCTGGTATTATGCAACATATTGAGGAAGCAGGTATACATTCGGGGGACTCTGCGTGTTGTCTACCGCCTGTTTCAATTAAAGAAAATATTTTAAAAGAAATAAAAATTCAAACTAGAAAGCTAGCATTGGCCTTGAAAGTAAAGGGTTTATTAAATATTCAATACGCAATCAAAAAGGATGAGATTTTTGTAATTGAGGTAAATCCTAGAGCCAGCAGAACGGTACCGTTTGTATCTAAAGCAAACGGAATTCCTTTAGCAAAAATTGCTTCAAGAGTTATGGCTGGAGAGAAACTTTCTAAATATAAATTAAAATATAAAACAAATAAAAGATTTGCAGTTAAAGAGGCAGTTTTTCCATTCAATAAATTTCCTGATAGTGATCTTTTACTTGGACCTGAAATGAAATCGACTGGTGAAGTAATGGGGTTTGATGATGATTTTGGTATTGCAATTGCAAAAAGTCAAATTGCTGCATCTAACTCTTTGCCAATCAAAGGTTTGGCTTTTTTATCAGTAAAAGATTCGCACAAACAGGAAGTGGTTGGTTTAGCTCAAAGATTAACAAAACTTGGATTTACGCTTTCTGCAACAAAAGGAACTGCAAAAGTTCTGGAGCAAAATGGAATGAAGTGTAAAAAAATAAACAAAGTTAGCAGTGGCAAACCTCATATAGTTGACATTTTAAATTCAAATAAAATATCGTTAGTCATTAATACCGGTGGTGGAAATAGTGAACATAGAATTAGTGATGCAAGAGCATTAAGAAGAGGAACTTTGGCAAACAAAATTCCTTACTGTACAAATATGTCAACAGCATATGCTTTTATTGAGGCGATTAGGTCACTTAAAACAAAGAAATTAACTGTTAAATCTCTTCAAGATGCCAAAGAATAAAAAAAAAAAAAATTAAAGATGAGCAATTAAGTGTGCCGAAAATGTTTGCAAAAAAATATATATATTATTATTACGCTTTTTTTTGGTTTTTATTAATAATGGTACTTTTATTAAAGTGAACAAAAGAATAATTTTTTTTGGAGCAATTATATTACTGATAGAGCTATCAGGTCACGGTATTTTTGCTTCGTTATATAGATTATTGATGTCAGCAAACTAAAAGACTTTCCAATCTGTCTCGAAACTTACATAATTAACTTGTAAACACCTTCTCTCTTTTACTATCTCTTTCTTTTCCATTCCATGCCAAGTATTTGGTCCACTTGAAAAAAAATATCCATAATTATCTTTGTATGGAAGTGTTTTTATTTTGTTTAATTTTTCATCATAAAAATCTGTGCCCAAATCTTCACTTTCATTAAATTTGTTCACAAATAATAAGCATGACATTTGTTTTTCTTTAATATCGCAATGTGGCTTGAGCCAAAAACCTTTTCTATCACAAATCACTTCCACTCTAACGTAAGAATTGGATAAATCTTTTTTTATCAAATCTGAAATTTTTTTATGTGTATCCTTTGATCTAAGCTCTTCTATCAACTTTGTTAAAAATGGAAATTGTTGTGAATTTTCTTTTGTTACAAAACATCTGAATTTGAGTGCCTTACCTCCATTTGAAATTCCTTCTCTAAATATTCCTTCCCCGCCATCGATGGCTCTTGTACCATCATAATTCAAACTGTGTTTAGTGGGGTCATCTATATCAGCTATAATTATCTCATTAATTTGTTCATCTGTTAAAGGTTTATCTAATTCCCAATGTTGAAATGGATCATCAAACTTTTTTGAATTATTTATTACAGAATTTAAAAATGACATTAAATATTTAAACTTTCTTTTATTATTTTAGCAACTCTATTTGTTTCATCTAATATTTCATAACTCCAATTTTCATGATTATCATCTAAATTTTTAATAATGTTTAAATCTTTAAATAATTTTCTAAATTTTTGAAATCTTTTATCTTTTCTTTTTGGTAAAATATTGGCCACATATATTGGTTTGCCAGTAAGAGCTGCCTCGGAAATCATTGAGCTAGAATCGCATGTAACAACAATAAATTCAGATAATGCTAAGGCTGACAAATATGCTTTTTTATCTACTTGTTCTATTACAGTATGATTTTCACCAAAAAATTCTTTAGCAAACTGTATTGTGTTTTTTGGTGTTCTCATAGAGGGTATTACCACTAATTGGAAGTCCTCTTTTTGAATCAAATTACTCAACTTATTAAATATTTTTTCAATATTTTCTTTTGAATATTCATAATATTTTGTAGGACCACCTAAAATTAATGAAAAGATTTTTCTTTTGTCTGTTTTGATTAATGATTTAAGATATTCAGAATTAGATACAATTTCGGATTTATTTAAATAGTGTATTGCTCCTTTTGTAGAGATGACGTTTGAACCACTAATTTCATCATGCTCAGGTGCAATAATAAAATCAAATAATTTAAAGTTTATTTTAGGGTTCTGGATGTGAATGTTATAAATTTTTTTTCTTGAGTTTTGCTTCAAATAAATTGAGGGAATTACACTTTTTCTTCCACAGGAAATAATTAAATCAAAGTCAGGTATTTCAAATTCTTTAAAAGAAATATTTGACTTTGGAGTAAGACTTGGTGGAATAAATTTCCAAAAACTTTTGAGTTCAACTTTTCGGTGAGTAAAATTAATATTTAGGGCTTTGGCCAAACCTTCAACCTGGCTTATCATTCCATGCATACCTTCTGTCAACAATAAACCTTTTAATTTCGACATTTATTATTATATAGCTTTCATATGAGTGAAAATCCAACTAAACACACAAAAGTGTTAATAATTGGATCTGGCCCTGCCGGATATACTGCAGCAGTTTATGCTGCAAGAGCAATGCTTAACCCAATATTAGTTCATGGAATTCAGCCAGGTGGACAATTAACAACTACAACTGATGTTGAAAATTATCCAGGTTTTAAAGATGTAATTCAAGGCCCTTGGTTGATGGACCAAATGCGTGGACAAGCTGAAGCTGTTGGAACAGAAATGATACAAGATCATATAAAATCTGTTGATCTCAAAAAAACACCATTTGCAGCAGTTGGTGATAGTGGACAAACTTATACTGCTGACTCTATAATTATATCAACAGGCGCTCAAGCAAGATGGTTACAATTAGACTCAGAACAAAATTTCAGAGGTTTTGGTGTTTCAGCTTGTGCGACATGTGATGGATTTTTTTTCAAAGATAAAACAGTGGCAGTTGTTGGTGGAGGCAATGCAGCAGTAGAAGAAGCAATGTTCTTAACGAAATTTGCATCTAAGGTTCAATTAATTCATAGACGAGACTCTTTAAGAGCAGAAAAAATGCTTCAGAAAAAATTAATGGAAAACAAAAAAATTGAAATTATTTGGGACTCTGTTGTTGAAGAAGTTGTAGGTGAAAAAGAACCAAAAAATGTAACTGGTCTTAAAATAAAAAATGTAAAATCGAATGAAATTAAAGAATTAAAGATTGATGGGCTATTTATTGCAATTGGTCACGATCCTGCGACTGAATTATTTAAAGATCAATTAGAAATGGACAACGAAGGTTATTTAATAACTAAAGCAGACTCAACTTCAACAAATGTTCCAGGTGTTTATGCGGCTGGAGATGTAAAGGATAAAACATTTAGACAGGCAGTTACTGCTGCAGGAATGGGATGTATGGCAGCTTTAGAGGCTGAGAAATTTTTATCTCATTAAAAATTACAAAATTTCTGATATAAATGTAATTAGCATAAATGATTAATAAAGTATTATTAACTGGTATCAGTGGATGGATTGCAAAACATACTGCTATAGAATTATTGAATGCAGGATACGAAGTTTTAGGAACCATAAGAAATAAGAATTTAGTTGATCAAACTAAACAAACTATAAGCAAATATGCATCAACTGAAAAATTATCATTTGTTGAATTAGACCTTTTAAAAGATGATGGGTGGAATGAAGCAGCTAAAGGTTGTCGTTATATTTTTCATATTGCCTCTCCTTTTCCAATGAAGGTGTCAAGTAATAGAGAAAACTTGTTACCTGTTGCTGTAGATGGAACTTTGAGGGTCTTAAATGCAGGATTAAATGCTGGTGTAGAACAAATAATTAAAACCTCCTCAATCGTTGCAATGTTTAGAAAACCCAATAGAACCAACCCTTACACATTTGGAGAAAATGATTGGTCCGATGAAAATTGGATTGAAGGTGTAAGTGACTATTTTTTATCAAAAACAAAAGCTGAAAAAGCAGCTTGGAGATTGATGGAGAGCAAAGGGTTAAAAAATAAATTAACTACAATTAATCCTGGAGGAGTGTTTGGTGACGCATTAGATAAAAAAGGTGGTACCTCAATTGAATACATAAGACAATTTATGAAAGGAAAATTTCCAGGAGCACCAAAATTTGCAGTATTAATCTCTGATGTTAAAGATATAGCAAAAGCACATGTCGCGTGTATAGGAAATAACAAAGTTGGGGGAAGAAGATTGATAGTTGGAAAAGATGTTAAGAGGTTAGTTGAATTATCTCAATTAATTGCTGAGGCAATGCCTGAGTACAAAAAAAAACTTCCCACAAAAGAATTGCCAAATTTAATGGTTAAATTAATTAGCTACATAGACTCTAGTGCTAAAACAATGATACCCGATCTTGGAATAATGATGCAGACAGATACATCTTATGCAGAAGAAATATTAGGCTTTAAATTCAAACCAGCTAAAGGGTGCATATCTGAAAATGCTAGATCAGTTGTAAGGTTAGGATTAGTATAATTTAAACTAGACTGTCACAAAATTCTTTCAGCCTTTGCATTGCTTTTTCTAAATTGCTCATTGATGTAGCATAAGAAATTCTAAAAAAACCATCTAAACCAAATGCCGATCCTTGAACAACTGCTACATTTTTATTTTCCAACAAAGACTGCACAAAATCAGTATCATTTTCTAATTTTTTTCCTAATTTATCCTTTTTTCCTAAAAGAGCCTTGCAATTTGGGAAAACATAAAATGCTCCATCAGGTTTAATGCAGCTAATTCCATTAATTTCGTTTAATGAATTCACTACAAAATCTCTTCTTTCTTGAAAAGCCTTAGATCTAATTGATATAAAATCTTGATTACCATTCAAAGCTTCTACTGCCGCTGCTTGACTTATAGAAGATGGATTTGTTGTAGATTGTGATTGAATCTTTGCAATAGCTTTTATCAATTCTTTTGAACCTCCAGCATATCCAATTCTCCACCCTGTCATCGCATAAGATTTACTTACACCATTCATTGTAACAACTTTGTTTTTTAATTCGGGTATCTGTGCCATTGTAAAAAATTTGAAATCTTCATAGACTACATGTTCATAGATATCGTCACTTAAAATATTTACGTGAGGATTTCTTTTTAAAACCATTGCTAAATTTTTTATCTCTTGTTCTGAATAGCAAGCGCCTGTTGGATTTGAAGGTGAATTTAAAATTAACCACTTAGTGTTATTGGTTATTGCGCTTTCTAAATCTTTAGCTGTAAGTTTAAATCCTTGATCCTCTGAGCATTCAATTACAACAGGATTTGCTCCAGCCAATAATACTATATCGGGATAGGACACCCAATAGGGCGCTGGAATTATAACCTCATCATCTTTATTTAATGTTGCCATCATTAGATTATAGATTACATGCTTACCACCAGCACCTACTGTAATTTCATCAGTATTGTAGTTTATATTATTTTCTCTCTTAAACTTTTCTGAAATAGCTTTTTTTAATGCTGGTGTTCCATCAACAGCAGTATATTTTGTGTCACCATCTTTTATTGCTTTAATAGCAGCATCCTTTACGTTATCTGGAGTATCAAAATCGGGTTCTCCCGCTCCAAGAGCAATTACATCTTTGCCAGCTGCTTTCAATTCTCTAGCTTTTTGAGTTACTGCAAGCGTGGGTGATGGTTTAATTCTTTTAAGACTGTCTGATATAATGCTCATTGAAATATTATATTATTTTAATACGCTGTTTAATATATGCAAAATACTTATCAAGATTTAATTACAGATATTCAGAGCAAAAATCCTGAAATAAGTGGAAAACTTGAAGGTGGAAAAAAATTCAAAATTAAGTCTGAATTTAAACCTGCAGGAGATCAGCCTGAGGCGATTAAAAAATTAGTTAAAGGTGCAAAAAAAAACGAATTTAACCAGGTATTGCTTGGTGTTACTGGCTCAGGAAAAACTTTTACTATGGCAAAAGTTATCGAGGAAACCAATAGGCCTGCATTAATCCTCGCACCAAACAAAACATTAGCAGCTCAACTTTATGGAGAGATGAAAACTTTTTTTCCTGATAATGCCGTTGAATATTTTGTTTCATATTATGATTACTACACACCAGAAGCCTATGTTCCAAGATCAGACACATACATTGAAAAAGAAGCATCCATCAATGAACAAATAGATAGAATGAGGCACTCTGCAACAAGATCGTTGTTGGAAAGAGACGATGTTTTAATTGTTGCAAGTGTGTCATGTATATACGGACTTGGTTCTGTTGAGGCATATAGTAAAATGACTTTAACACTTCAAAAAAATTATGAATACAACAGAGAACAAATCATAAAATCTTTAGTTGCTTTACAATATAAAAGAAATGATCAGAATTTCTTTAGAGGAACTTTTAGAGCTAGAGGTGAGAATTTAGAGATTTTTCCCTCACATTTAGAGGATAGAGCTTGGAGATTAAGTTTATTTGGAGATAAACTAGAACAAATAGAAGAATTTGATCCTTTAACTGGAGATACTGTAAGAGAACTAAATCTAGTAAAAGTTTACGCAAACAGTCATTACATAACTCCAAAACCAACTATAGAACAAGCGGTTATAAATATCAGGAAAGAATTAGAAATTACTTTAAAAAAACACAAAGCAGAAAATAAATTGCTTGAGGCACAAAGGTTGGAAGAAAGAACAAAATTTGATCTTGAAATGATTGAGGCTACCGGATCTTGCGCAGGAATTGAAAACTACTCAAGATTTTTATCTGGAAGAAGGCCTGGGGAACCCCCACCAACACTTTTTGAGTATTTTCCAGATAACACTTTAGTTTTTGTTGACGAGTCTCATGTTACTGTTCCTCAACTAAATGGGATGTTTAAGGGGGATAGATCAAGGAAAAGCACTTTGGCTGAATATGGTTTTAGACTTCCATCATGCATGGATAATAGACCACTTAAATTTGAAGAATGGGATTTAATGAGAACCCAAACAGTATTTGTATCTGCAACTCCAGGACCATGGGAACTAGAGCAAACTAAAGGTCAATTCATAGATCAAGTGATAAGACCCACGGGATTAATTGATCCTGAAGTAGAAATAAGGCCTGCTAAAAATCAAGTCGATGACTTGATGCATGAATGCAAAAAAGTTATTGAAAATAATTTTAGAGTTTTGGTTACAACTCTTACAAAAAAAATGGCAGAGGATCTAACAGAATATTTGCACGAAAATGGAGTAAAAGTGAGATATCTGCATTCCGATATAGACACACTGGAAAGAATAGAAATTATGCGAGATCTTAGAATGGGTGTATTTGATGTTTTGGTCGGTATAAATTTATTGAGAGAAGGTTTAGATATTCCTGAATGTGCATTAGTAGGTATTTTAGATGCTGACAAGGAAGGTTTTTTAAGATCAGAGACCTCTCTAATTCAAACTATAGGAAGAGCCGCAAGGAATGTCGAAGGTAAAGTAATTTTATATGCAGATAAGGAAACAAAAAGTATTAAAAAAGCAATCAAAGAAACAGAAAGAAGAAGGCAAATTCAAATTGATTATAATAAGAAAAATAAAATTGATGCGAAATCAGTTAAAAAAGAAATCAGTGATATTTTAGAAAGTGTCTATGAAAAAGATTACGTAAAAATAAGTGAAGGATCAAATATTGGGGGAAATCTTAAAAAACATCTCAAAGCTTTAGATAAAAAAATGAAGGATGCAGCATCGAATTTAGAATTTGAGGAAGCGGCTAAAATTAGGGATGAAATAAGGAAACTTGAGAGCACTGAACTTGAAATAACTTTAAATCCTAAGATTAGACAGTACGATGTTAAAAATAAGCTATATCCAAAAGGTAGATCAACTATGGGAATGCCAGGTACAAAAGTTACTAAAAAAAGAGATAAAAAATGGAAGCACGTAAGATCATAATCACTGGTGGAGCCACAAGAATTGGGGCAGCCATTGCAAAAAA
>LULV01001103.1_pt1 | contig 12488 bp, 10 predicted proteins | sample 728081 | NCBI WGS metagenome assembly LULV01 (sample SAMN03860280, study PRJNA289734) | marine metagenome | biome: seawater column; feature: ocean; material: water; isolation source: Red Sea water column Station 108 - depth 25m | place: Saudi Arabia: Red Sea | collected 2011-10-15 | depth 25 m | reverse complement strand
TTCACTTGATGTATTTTTATATGGAATGCTCGTAAGTCTATTAGCGTTAGTTGGTAAATATGTTTCAGCTCTAGGAGCTATGGGCAAAGGATTAAATACCTCTTTAATTGGAATAGGAATGTCTCCAAGAGGAGAGGTTGGGCTGATATTTGTTGCTGTAGCTACAACCACATTATCAGACATAATTACAGGTGATATTATCTCAATAATTATCTGGATGGTCATAGTAACAACAGTTATCGCGCCTATATTACTTAATAGAATACTGCAAAAAGTGCCTTTATCTGAGAGAGATGATGATGAAAGGTTCGAAACTCCAGTAGTAGAGTAATTTTTTACTACAAAATAATTTAACTTTATTATTATTAATTTGTTCAAAAAAGGGGAAAATTAAATGTTATTAAACTACCAAGGTTCAATCATTGCAGCTTTACTCGGTCTTGGTCTAGCAGCATATTTTGCAAACAGAATACTTTCAATAGAGGTAACAGACAGTAAAGTTCAAAGCCTATCTGATGCGATAAGAAAAGGCTCAATGGCATTTCTTAAAAGACAATATTCCTGGGTAAGTATCTTTGTTGTAATTCTTGCAGTTTTAATTTCAACCTTAACAGATTGGGGCTATCCATATGGAGCAATAGCATTCATCGGAGGTGCTCTTTTTTCATCACTAGCAGGATTTATCGGAATGAGAATTGCAACAGCTGCTAACGGTAGAACTACAGAAGCTGCAAGAGACGGAGGTACACTCAAAGCTTTACCAGTGGCGTTCAGAGGTGGAGCAGTAATGGGATTTTCTGTTGCTGGACTAGGCCTTCTTGGTGTGGCATTAGGCTACTGGGTATTTATCGACATAATGGATTTAGAAAATGGATATGATATTTTAGCTGCAATAGGCTTAGGTGGATCTTCAATTGCTCTCTTTGCCAGAGTCGGTGGCGGTATCTATACAAAAGCAGCGGATGTTGGTGCTGATTTAGTTGGAAAAGTAGAAGCAGGAATACCCGAAGACGATCCAAGAAACCCAGCAACAATTGCAGATAATGTTGGAGACAATGTTGGTGATGTTGCAGGAATGGGTGCAGATCTTTTTGAAAGCTATGTTGGATCTCTAGTTGCACCATTAGCTTATGCAGCAATTGTATTTGCTGGAACTGATGTTTTGCCTTCGCTACTTTTTTTCCCACTAGCAGTAGGAACCATTGGTATGTTGGCATCTATTGTTTCTTCTTTTCTTGTAGTGCCTAAGGAAGGCAAATTGGCTCAAGCACTTCACAGAGGAACCTACTCAGCTGCAGGGATAACTGCTATTGGCGTGTATTTTCTATCAGATACGATGTTTGCTGATTTTTCTGAAAACCCAATAGGGTTGTTTATATCAGTTATTATCGGTTTGCTCGTTGGTATTACTGTTGGTCAAATATCAGAATGGTTTACCTCTGACCACTATTCAATTGTTAAAAATATTGCAGATCAAGCTAAAACTGGACCAGCGACAGTAGTTTTATCTGGAATTTCTGAAGGAATGCGATCTGCTGCATTCTCTGTAATAGTAGTTGTTATTGGTGTTGGTGGAGCTTACACATCTGGAGCATGGGCTTTAGGAGAGTCTGGGGGAATTTATGGCGTTGCTGTTGCAGCAATTGGTGTTTTGGCAACACTCGGAATAACTGTTGCAGTCGATGCTTATGGTCCTATTGCAGATAACGCAGGTGGTATTGCAGAAATGGCACATCTTGATCCTGAAGTTAGAAAAGCTACAGATGAACTCGATTCATTAGGAAACACAACAGCTGCCATTGCAAAGGGATTTGCAATTGGGTCTGCTGCTGTAACAGCATTAGCTTTATTCTCTGCATTTGTGCAAAGCGCAGGCCTGACTGAACTCGATATTACGCAAGTAGAAGTTACAGCAGGATTGTTTTTAGGTGGAATGTTTCCTTTCTTATTTGCTGCAATGACAATTAATGCAGTAGGAAGAGCTGCATTTAAAATGATTGAAGAAGTCAGGCGTCAATTTAGAGAAATACCTGGATTGCGTGAAGGAAAAGAAGGTGTAACTCCTGAATATGAAGAATGTGTTGATATTGCAACTTCAGCAGCTTTAAAAGAAATGCTTCTTCCAGGCGGTCTTGCAATTGTATCGCCTTTAATTATTGGTTTCTGGAACAAAGAAGCTCTTGGCGGTTTTTTAGCTGGTGCTTTAGTAACAGGGTTCTTACTTGCAATATTTATGGCTAACTCAGGTGGTGCATGGGACAATGCAAAAAAATATATTGAAGCTGGTGGCGGTGCTGGTAAAGGATCTGAAGAACATAAAGCTGCAGTAATTGGAGATACTATAGGGGATCCATTTAAAGACACATCTGGTCCGGCAATGAATATTGTTATCAAAGTTATGACTATAGTAAGTCTGATATTTGCTTCTGCGTTTTAAAATTTAATTGAAAACAGTTCATTTTGTTCGCCATGGAGAAACAGAGCAAAATAAAGATGGAATTTGGCAAGGTCATACAAATACACAATTAAGTAAAATTGGAAAAGCTCAAGCCAAGCTTTTGTCAGATAGGTTAAATTTAAAAAATCAAACAGTTTTCACCTCAGATCTGGCTAGAGCAAAAGAAACTGCTTATTTCTTATCAGATTCACCAACGGTAAGAGAGAATTTAAGAGAAATAAATGTTGGAGACTTCACAGGAAAGTCTGTAAAAGAAACATATTCAGATAATTTAGACATATTTGATGCTTTACAAGATGACACTTATGTTTTTCCAAATGGAGAATCTGTTCAAGAGTTTAAACAAAGAGTCCAACAAGAGGTTGATTATATTTTTGAAAATATTGATGAAGACTCTGAATGCATAGTAGTAACTCATGGTTTCTTTATTGGTACAGCTATAGGGTTAGTTCTAGGGTTTAATCAGTATCCATATCCAATTGGCAATATTCAAAATACATCCGTTTCTACAGTTATAAAAAGAGACTCTGTAATGCAAGTTAATAAATTCAACGATGCTATTCACCTACCTAATTCATATATTGATTATCCAGCTAAAGATAAAAGTAGAATTTTAACTTTTATTAGACACGGTCAGACCGATTCTAACACTCAAGGCGTATGGCAGGGTCATGTTGACAATCCTTTAAATACATATGGTGTTGAAACTGCAAAAGAACTCAAAGGTAAATTTTCAAATTATGATTTATATTTATCTTCATCATTTAAAAGAGCTTTTGAAACTATCTCATTAATAGTGGATGATAAAGATATAACCGCAACGGATCTTTTAGCCGAAATGGACTTAGGCCAGTGGGAAGGTTTAAGCACATCAGAAATAATGGAAAATTATAGAGAAAATTTTATTCAGTCCTTGTTCATTAACTTTAGAGTTAAGTACGGAATAGATGGAGAGTCAATGAATGATGCCGGCATTAGAGTAAGAGATTTACTAAACGATTATGACAAAGCCAAAGTGCTAGTTGCTAGTCATGGCGGAACTATTAAAGCTGCAATTACAACTTTTTTAAACTGTCCAGAACTAAAAGCTGCTTCATCATTTACGATTCCGAATAATTTAGGAGTATCTTGTTTGGAGGTCAAGGACAACAAATATTCTTTATGGTCGTATAATGTAGGAAAAATAGGATATGAAAACATTAGTTATAACGAATGATTATTTTCCAAAAAAAGGTGGAATTTCTACTTACATAAAATCTTTTGAAGACCATCTTGAATTTGAAAAAATAATATATGCCCCAAATTGGGCAGAAGGACCTAATGTTGTTAACTCTAAATCAAGGTTTATCTATGGTAGTGGAACTCATTTAAGAGAAATTAATCAAATAATTAATCAGCACAACATCGAAATAATTTTACACGCATCAAGCAATCCACAGTTCTACTTGGTTAATAAATTAAAAAATTTTGGATTGAAGCAGTATATGATTATTCATGGAGCGGAATTCAATGTGATTGATTCGATTCCAATTGTCAAAAAAATATTTAGAAGATCACTTGAATCCTTAGAAAAAATATTTACTGTTAGCTACTTTACAGGTAGAAAATTACAAGAAATTACTTCAACTGAGATTGTACTTATGGGTGCAGGTGTAGAAAAAAATGAATATCAAAAAGAATTTAATGAAACTGAAAAATTAATTGTAGGAGTAAGTAGTCGATTTGTATCCAGAAAAAAAATTGATTGGGTTATTGATTCTTTAAATGATTTACAAATGGATGGATATGAAGTTACATTAAATATTTTCGGTTATGGAAAACTAGAAAAGTATCTAAAAAAACTTTCCGATATTTCATCTCAAGAAGTAAATTTTTACTCAGATGATGATGAAAATGCGTTGGATAGTTTTTACAAAGACTTAGATTTATTTGTCATGCCTGCAAAATCTAGATTTTTTGGAAGAGAATATGAAGGCCTCGGACTGGTTTATTTAGAAGCTGCAAGCTATGGATTGCCGGTTCTTGTAGGAAGTTCTGGAGGGGCTTTCGAAACTATTATTCCTGGAAAAACTGGTTTTATTGTTGGTTCAAGAAACGAAATATATGATGCCAATATCTCCAAACAATTCGAGAACTTCTGAAGGTGTAACAGTTAGAGCTTTTCTTGGACTTTCAAGTGGTTTGTTTTTTTTCTCAAAAAGAATTTTGTTAATAAGATTATCTTTAGTTGCATCCTCAGGCTTCATTCTGAATCTTCCTCTATAAAATACAATCTCTAATGATTTGGCAAGTTCAACTAAATTTTCTTTCGATAATGTCTTTATATCTTTTTCATTAAGTTCAAAATGTTTAGAAATTTTATCAATCATACTTTCTTTGCTTGCACTTTTTGGAAGTTTCAATATTTCACCACCAAGAAAATTAGATATTTTTCTTGATTTTTCATTTTCTATCAACTCTCTTATTTCATCCTTCTTCATTTCCGCTAATTCCGAATTTTCAAATACCGTTCTGTCTCGTTGTTTCATTGCATAACCTCCATAGGGTCCAACTGCTGCAGAATAAGTCCATTCATTTAACGATGTGACATATCTAGGATTTTTAGCTGATAGTGAAAATCTTTTAATACATTCTTCTTCTGTTAATTTATCTGGATCTTCGTCTTCAAAAATAGGTCCAATTAAATTTTTATAAACGCATTTTTCTTGCCTTACACCTTTTTCTTTTATTCCATGTTGTATATAAAAACTTCCATTTGGTCCAAGTTTTATAAATATGGATGAAGAACATTCAGGGCATTTTGCAACTGGTAATCCAACCTTAAAATCATCATCTCTCAATAAATATGGATATGGTATCTTCCCCTGTATTCTTCCTGTTTTTACGACGTACCGTGATTCAAATGGTAATTTTACAGTAGTCAAAGCCAGGGGGTCTTGGACACCATAATCTTCAACGTGGCTTTTGATTGTCTCATGAGATTTCTCGAGAAATTCAATTTTTGATTCCTCTGGATTTTTACTTTCAAGAATTAAATCTAAATCATCTTCCATAGTTTTCGAGAACTCATAATCAATGTATTGATTGAAATACGGTTTCATGAAGTTATTGATTAAAGCTATAGCTAAAATTCTTGGTTTCAGACTAGATTCAGAATTTATAAATACAGAAGTAATGCTTTCAATAATTGAAACATATGTTGATGGCCTACCTATACCTAATTCCTCCAATTTATTAATAAGTGAAGTTGAAGAATACCTATTGGGAGGATTTGTATATTTTTCTTCGCTCTCTGATTCAATAATTTTTATTTCATCATTTTCTCTCAAGTCTGGAAGCTCTTGAGACTTCTCTGACAAATCTTTAATTAAATCCCTATATCCACCAAATGTCCAAGTTGTCCCTGAGATTCCCAAAATTAAAGGAGAGTAAATATTTTCTTTCGCTTCTATTTCAATAGTTTTCGTAATTCCTTGAGCATCAGTCATCTGAGATGCGACTGTTGTGTTAAAAATTAAACTGTAAAGCTTGTACTCATCGCTGTCTTCTTTATGTGTTTTCAGTAATTCTTGAGGAGTAGTAAAGCTTTCACCAGAAGGTCTAATTGCTTCATGAGCTGCTTGCGCATTTTTTCTGTCACCATATAGATTTGGAGAATCAGGTAAGTGTTTTTCAGAAAAATTATCCTTAATATAGGCTCTCGAGGCTTTAATTGCAACATCTGACAACCTAATTGAATCGGTTCTCATATATGTAATTAAACCTTCTTGGTAAAGTCGCTGGGCCACACTCATGGTTTTTCTTGGCTGAAAACCTAAATTACTTCTTGCGGAAGATTGCAAACTTGTTGTTTTAAATGGCTTAGGAGGCTTGCCACTCCGTGATGACTCTTTAATGGATGAGATTGATGCAGTTTGATTCTTTAAAATGCTAACAATTTCGTTAGCTTCATTTTCATCAAGGTATTTTTTATCCTTACTAGTCTTATTTCCTTTTTCATTAAAATCCGAAGATGAAGCCAACCTCTTTCCACTAACTCTTTTAAGATTTGCTGTAAATTCATAATCATTACTTTTACATAATGCCTTGATTTCAAAATATTTTGATTTTACAAATTTTAATCTTTCTTCTTCTCTTTCAACAATTAACCTGATAGCAGGACCTTGGACTCTTCCTGTTGAGATGAATGCTCCTCCAAGATCCCTAACTTTTGGTGAAATTTCATATCCAATCATCCGATCAAGAGTTCTCCTGGCTTCGTAAGATTTAAATTTTCCAATATCAATAGTTTCAGGATTATTGATTGCGTTTGTGACTGCGGCTTCTGTAATTTCATTGAACTTAATTCTCTTGGGTTCACTTTTGAGTTCAAGTGATTCCATCAAATGATATGCAATAGCTTCACCTTCTCTATCATCATCAGTCGCTAGATATACATCTGATGCCTCATCTGCTAGGTCTTTTAGTTCTTTAACAATTGCTTTTCTGTCTTCAGGTATTACATATATATTCTCAAAATTCTTAGGCTTAACAGCACCCCACAAGATCTCCTTATTGGAATAGCTAGCAGGTATAGCTTTAGCATTACGTGGAAGATCCCTTATGTGGCCAACACTTGATTTAACGATATATTCAGAACCTAGAATCTTAGAAATAGTTTTTACTTTTGTTGGCGACTCAACAATAACTAAAGGTTTTGACATGTCCTTATTGATAACACTATTTTTGTCATATGTACAGGATTTAAGAAAAAAAGTATTCTAAACATAAACTAGGATGGGTATAAGGCAATGAAATCAATAAAAATATTTTCAAAATCTCAGTTCTCAGTTCTATGGTGGTCGGGTACTTTGTCAAGCTTTGGAGACTGGGCAACATTATTTGCTTCTGTCGCATTAGCAAGTTATTTAGGATCTGAAGGCGGCAATTCTGAGCTTACCGCCGTTATTCCAATAGTTGCAAGGATAATCCCTGCTCTCATGTCATCTTTTGCAGGAATATTGGCTGATAGGTTTAATAAAAAAAATGTGATGATCATATGTGATCTATCAAGAATGGTTATAGTTCTTGGACTTTTTTTTACAACTACCTTAATTCAACTTTTTCTTATAAATTTTTTATCTGAAATTTTTTCCCTTATCAGACAACCTTCAAGAGAATCAGTAGTTCCTGAAGTAGTTGACAATGAATATTTAGTTAAAGCAAATTCTCTGTTTACAGTAGGCACATATGCGTCACTTCCACTAGCTTCATTAGCTTTTGGTGTAATTTCTGATAATTCTTTAATTGAAGGAATTGTTTCTTATGGAAATGGTTGGAATGGGTCTGTAATATTTGTAATTGATTCGGTCACTTTTTTAATTTCATCATTTTTACTTTTGTATCTCAGAACAGATTCTCCAAATAAAAATATAGAAAAGCAATCGAATGTTCTTGGTGATCTTAAGGAAGGCTTAAATTATTTTCTTTCTGTTCAAGAACTCAGAACAGTAACAACATCGATATCGTTAAGTCTTGTTGGGGCAGGAGCTCTTTTTGTTTTAGGAAACACATATTTGACAGAGTCACTTAAGTTTACCCAGAGCTCTTTTGGTTTCATGATTGCTTCGTTTGGGTTTGGGTAAGTATGGTAATAACCGGTCTTTCACTTTTATTTGCATTTAACTCATCAGAATTTTCAACAATCTTATTTTTTATTTTTATTTCAGGAATAGGATCAGGATCTGTTTATTTGTTAACTATAAGTTATCTTCAAAGCACAACTGATAAAAATTTAAGAGGAAGAGTTTTTGGTAATTTCTATACAATGGGGAGACTTTCAATTCTACTTTCACTATTTATTTCTGGATTTGCTGCAAATTTTATAAATCAATATTTTGAGTTTGATGGAGTACTTTTTGTTTTAAGAATAAGCTCTGGGTTTATTTTGCTTTCTGGTTTAATTACTTTTGTTAAAGGGTATAGAACGATAATTAAAGATTTTGGATTTGAAAATTCCAATTTTAACAAGTTAAGATTAAACCTTGATACTGATGAAGATGAACCATTATGAATTGTGACTATGTAGCTTTTGAAGGGATTGATGGATCTGGAAAGTCAAGCATCATTGAACAGCTTTCAAAAATTTTAGATGAGAACAAAACAGAAAATAAGATTGTCAGAGAACCAGGCGGAACTAAAGTCGGTGAAGGTATTAGGGAGTTATTATTAAGCCATGATTACAAAGTTGACCCTCTCACAGAAGCCTTATTATTTTGTGCTCAAAGATCTCAATTAGTAAACGAGCTTATAAAACCATCAATTCAAAATGAAATAAAAATTTTGTCAGATAGAAGTGCATATTCCTCTGTTGCTTACCAGGGTGTTGGAAGAGAATTAGGCTATGAAAAAATCTATCAGTTAAACGATATTGCTATTGGAGGTTTCTGGCCAGAAAAAGTTGTTTTACTTGATATTGATCCATTAGTTTCCTTAGACCGTCAAAAAGTTGCAGACAGAATTGGTAGTGACAAAATAGAGTTTTTTCAAAATATAAGAGAAGGATATTTGAGGCTTTCAGAAGAATTTTCGGAAAGTTTCTTAGTATTAGACGCTGAAAAAAATTTAGAAGAAAATTTGATGAAGATATGTAACTGGTTAGGAATTGACAAAGCTTAATAAATCACTTGAAAAAGAACTAGATGGCGTATTCCATGCCTATCTTCTGTTTTCAAACTCGTCAAGAGAACTTATCAAACAAGCAAAAAAATTTGCAGGCCTTATTGCGTTTAACGATGAATCTATAGATGCCCATCCAGATATAAAAATAGTTGAATCTGACAATCTTCGTACATTAGGTGTTGAAGATATTAGGACAGTTATAACACAAGATAATCTTTCTCCAATTGAGGGAAGATATAAGGTCGTCATATTTCCACCACTAAAATCTTTGACTGAGGAAGCATCAAATGCACTATTAAAGACTATAGAAGAGCCATCAAAAACAAGTGTATTTTTGATACTGTCTACTGGGAATTTCTGGTCTCACAGTAGAGATGATTCAAACAATATGATTCTCTCAACTATAAAAAGTAGATGTAGAACTATTTTTGTTGATACTGATAAAGATATAAAGTTTAATTATTCAGATGAAGACTTTATTGATTTTTTAGATTTTGAAATAGTTGATTGATCCACTCATTTGCTCTAGTAAACGAATGTAAGGAAGTCATTGATAATCTTGGTCATGTATCTTTAACTCTTAATTCACTTATTATTAGTTGTCTTGAGTATTTAACTAACTCAATAATCATTCAACAGAACATATCAAGAGAAATGTATGAATTTGCAGTCAAAGTTGAAATAGCTATGGCAGACATAAGTTCTGGCATGAGGCCGCAAGTAGTATTAAGCAACTTGTCACTAGAGGTTTAATAATATGAACAAATTGACCCTTTTAGGTACAGGTTGTCCAAGTCCAAGTCATTTAAGATATGGACCGAGTAGTTTAGTGTCCTATGAAGGAACAAATTATTTAATTGATGCTGGTTCGGGAGTCACTCAAAGGCTTAGTGAAGCAGGAATAAAGCCAGGAGAAATAGACTATTTTTTTATTACCCATTTACACTCAGATCATATTGTTGACTTATATCAATTATTCATATCTGGGTGGCACACTGGGCGAGAAACTAAATTTAAAGTATTTGGCCCAAAAGGTCTAAAAAGCCATTTCGATAAAATCTTTGAAGCTTATAAAGAAGAATTAGATTTACGAAAAGAATGGGAGAAAAGACCTAACGTAGAGGGATTAGCATATGAAATTACCGAAATTAATAATGAATTAAAAATCGAGCTTGATAACGCAACCATAGAAAGTGTAAAAGTGGACCACCATCCTGTTGATCCTGCGTTTGGTTATAAATTTATTCTTGGACCAAAAAATATAATTTTTTCTGGAGATACTCGATACTGTGAGGTTCTAGAAAAATCTTCAAAAGATGCCGATATTTTAGTACATGAAGTGTTTGTGGGTTTGGATTATGATCCAGTACGAATGTCATCGGACACGATTGAAAATATAAGTGATTATCATACAACCCCAGAAGAAATTGGGGTATTAGCCAGTAATGCAAGTGTTAAAAAATTAATCTTAAACCATTTTGTACCTCCTGTTTTTGATGAAGATGTCTTAGTAGAGAGAATTGCTAAACATTTTGATGGAGAAATTGTAGTTGGTAAAGATTTGATGCAGTTTGATATCTAATAGAAATATGCTTTTTTCTTTTTAAACTTTAATTTTAAATTGTAAAATATTTACATGACAGTTCCAGTAATTCCAAGCCTTCCTATCATTGGTCATTCTTTACCTTTTCAACGTAATGCGCTTAAATTTACTTCTGAAATGCAAGAAAAATATGGAGATGTATTTCAGATTTCATTGTTAAATGAAAAGTTTATTGCACTTTTAACCCCAGAGGCTACAAAAGATATTTTTTTAGATAAAGACGATCTATTTTCTTCCAAGGAAGGTTGGGCTGTATCACTAGGACCAACTTTTGAAAATGGGTTAATGTTAAGAGATTTTGATGATCACAAATATCATAGAACTTTACTGCAAGATTCTTTTCGACACGATGCAATTCATGGATATTTAGAAATCATTCAACCAATTATTAATCAATGGGTAGAAAACTTAAAGAAAGCTGGGAGCTTTAATTTGTATCAATCTGTTAAACAGCTCATGTTTGATATTTCTCTAAGTCTTTTTTTTCTTGATGTAAAACAAGACGAATCTGAAAAGTTAAACAAACTTTTTATGGATTCAATTGCTTCTGCAACTTCTGCAATAAGGTGGCCACTGCCATTTACCAAAATGAAAAAAGGACTCAAAGCACGTGAGTTTTTGCTTGATTATTTTGAATCAAAAGCAGGACTTATTAATGATGACAGTAAAAAGACTTTATTTGCTGAATTAGTAAATACAAATAAAGGGGATGCGGGATTAACAAATTTTGAGATAGCTGAACACATGATTTTTTTACTGTTGGCAGCTCATGACACTACAACCATCACTCTTACAAATTCAATTTATAGTTTGTCTCAAAATGTAGATTTCAGGAATGACTTAATTAAAGAAGCAAATGAAGTTAATCATTCTGACATCTCCTCATTGAAGAATGGATTAGTAGGGGAATCAATATTTAAAGAAGCTATGAGATATTATCCACCAGTGCCATTTTCAATCAGATATGTTGTAAAGGATACCGAAATTCAGAGTTACCCACTTAAAGCAGGCACTTATGTGACGATAAGTCCATTACTTTTACATCACGATGATAGGTACTGGGACAATCCAGATGCTTTTGATCCATATAGATTTATTGATCCAAACTATCATAACAAAGCTTATTTTCCATTTGCTGGAGGGGCTCATACATGTTTAGGTAAGTTCTTTGCGAGCTATATTTACAAAAATGTAATCTACAAATTTGTCCAAAATATCGACGATTTTGAAATAGATGAATCGCTTGAGATTAGGCCAACTCCGATACCACATCCAGTTAAAGATGTGCTTGTTTCAGCCTAAGATTCAATAAATTGCCAAAGATGTAAGCACGCAATAGTTTTATAAGGGTCCCACTTTTTTGCATATTTATCATATTTTTCAAAATCGCTAGTTTTTTTGACCATTTTAAGTTCTTCCATTGCGACCCTAATAGCAGCATCTCCGCTAGAAAAAATATTTTTGTTTCTAACACAAAACATCTCAAACATCTCAATACTCCATTTACCGATTCCAAAAATTTTAATTAGATTATCGTATCGTTCCTTCTCGGACAGCCTATAGAGATTTTTAGAATTTGGATTTTGACTAAAGAACAACACTAACGATTTAATAGACTTAGCCTTGTTTTTACTTAATCCGAGGCTTTTTATTTGACTGACAGTAAGGTTTTTGAAACTTAAAATTTTAAAACTTTCTTCATTGAGTTGCTTCAACATTTTTTCTTTGATGCCTTTGGCAGCTTTTGTGGAAATGAACTGTGAAATA
>LULV01001679.1_pt1 | contig 12564 bp, 14 predicted proteins | sample 728081 | NCBI WGS metagenome assembly LULV01 (sample SAMN03860280, study PRJNA289734) | marine metagenome | biome: seawater column; feature: ocean; material: water; isolation source: Red Sea water column Station 108 - depth 25m | place: Saudi Arabia: Red Sea | collected 2011-10-15 | depth 25 m | reverse complement strand
GTATCAAATATATCTTGCTCATTTTTTCTGAGATAATCAGCAACTGCGAAACCATCAACCGCTGATGACTCTCCACCCTCTGCTGAATTTATTAAACAATGTAAGAACTGGTAACCTGGAGGGGTTTCAAACCATGGTAAATCCATGTGGTTTCTCAAAGCATGAGCTGTATAAGCAGAGTTGTTTGGTTTTGGAATATTAATCACCTCAAATGGTGTTTTGAAAAAAGTTTCACGTGTGTGGCTTATCCTATTTAATACTTTAAAACCTGATTTTTTTTCAACAGGTGCATTTTTAACGATTGCGATACCTGTATGATGAAGGAGTTCTAACCATTTTACTAAGCCAGCCTCGGAATTCATTATTTCATCATGCTCAATTTCAATCGATTTAAGATTTTGTTGAAGAGAATTATCCCAGAGTTTGTATGGTGAAATATACTGAGAATTATTTTTAATAGTATAGCAATTTTCTCTCAGCCAGTTTTGATCATAATAACTTGTGTGATTTCCCTCACTCCACTCAATTTCTAATTTACCCGCACTATTTATAGAATATTTCTTTGGATTAATTTGGTTTGATACCTTTAGGATATTAAACATTCTATGTCGTGAATCTTTATCATGAGCTGTGGGGCAATTATCTCTTAACCACATGTAATTAAATTTACTTTTTTTTCCATCGTCCCAAAGAACTTCAAGACAATTTGAGTTCTTTGTTATATTTTTAATAGTAAAATTTTGCATTAAGTTTTATAATTCGATTTCTCTCTATCTAGTTTTCTTAAAAGTGCAGCCCATTCTGTTTTGCCATCATAATTATAATCATCAGATTTGTCCATATTCTCCCAAAAGAAGGCTGCCTTTTGCTTGTCGATTTCGTGTACTTTTAATCCCATAGATAAATTTTTTACCTGAACTGTACACGCTTGCTCTAAATAATATGCCCTAAAAAAAGCTTCAGATGCGGTTTTGCCAACTGTATAATATCCATGGTTCCGTGTAATTAATATGTCGTGTTGCTTTATTAAAGACATAAATTTATTTCCGTAGTCTTTATCCTCAACAAATTCATAGTCTACGTATCCAATTAAATGATTAAGATAGACTGCAGCTTGCGATAAATACATTAATCCTTCTTTAGTTCCACCAACTGCCATTACATCGTTTGCATGTCCATGGACATAAAAATTTACATCTTGCCTTGCATTGAATATCCATTTTGCAAGATTATTACATCCATCGTTAAGCCAGGGATTATCATTTTCAATGGCTTTGCCCTCTTTATTAATTTTAACAAGTGATGACGCTGTTATTTCCTCATAAAACATTCCATAAGGATGAACAAAAGAGTTATCTTTATTTTCAATTGAACGAGCACCGGCACATTGATTAGCAAGATCGGTCATGCCATACATGTGAAGAATTCTGTAAAGAGCAGCTAATTCACATCTAACATTAAAATCTTTATCACTCATGTTTGTAAAATTATTATATTTTTAACTAAAATAAATTGAAAAAATTATATTTCAATTAAAAGTTGTATTTATTTATTTTGTATCACTCTCCTCAAGCTGTTAAATATTGTGTGAAAATGTCGAAGATTGAAATTAATAATGTTTATAAAATTTTTGGTAGCAATCCAAAGTCAGTTCTACCAATGGTTAAAGAAGGATCATCAAAAGAGGAAATTTTAGAAAAAACTGGCCATACAGTTGGCTTGGATAATGTTTCCATGAAGATTGAAGAAGGCGAAATATTTGTTTGTATGGGTTTATCTGGCTCTGGTAAATCTACTCTGATCAGACATTTAAATAGATTAATTGATCCAACTGAGGGTGAAATTTTAGTTGAAGGTACTGATGTAATGACTTTAAGCCAACAAAAACTAATTGATTTTAGAAGACATAAAATGAGCATGGTTTTTCAAAGATTTGGTTTATTTCCACATAAAACTGTAATTCAAAATGTCGGGTATGGTCTAGAGATACAAGGTATTACTGACGAGGAAAGAAAAAAAATTTGTATGAATAAAATTGAGGCTGTTGGGCTTAGTGGATTTGAGAATCAATATCCTAATCAATTATCTGGTGGAATGCAGCAAAGAGTTGGATTAGCAAGAGCTTTAGCAACTGATACTGATATTATGTTAATGGATGAAGCATTTTCCGCTTTAGACCCATTAATAAGAAGTGATATGCAGAAACAATTATTAGATTTACAAGAACAGTTAAAAAAAACTATTGTCTTTATTACTCATGATTTAGACGAGTCACTTAGATTAGGTGATCATATTGGAATACTTAATGCTGGAAAACTTGTTCAAGTTGGTAGTCCGGTCGATATTATAATGAATCCTGCAGATGAATATGTTGCTGCATTTGTCAAAGATGTGAATAGAGCCAAAGTTATAAAAGCTAAAGTTATCATGACTCCAAAAGAAAAGGTTAATGGTATTGATAAATCTAACCTTTTAAAAGTTCAAGAAGATCAATTTATTGAAGAATTTTTACCACAAGTTGTTTGCACCAATGCAAATTGTGAAGTTGTGGATAAGAAAGGTAATATTAAAGGCTATATTACAAACAAGGAATTAAAAGACTCTCTAACTAAAGGTAAGTAAAAATTTATACTTTTAATTTCTTATCTTCTATATCCATAAAAGGGAAATGAGAATTTTCATAAAAAATATTAATTGCTTTTTTTAAAATAGTAATATCATCGAGCAATCCTGCATATAAATAATATTTATTCCATTTTTCTACATAAGTGAGTACAGGAGCAGCACACTTTTTACAAAAATGTTTTTTTATTTTTTTTTCACTTCCGCCATTATGCTCATAAATTGATAATTTGCTCATCTCTATATCAATAGCATTCTCTCGTAATTCAATAATTGAAATCATCCCACCTATTTTTTTTCTACAATCTTGGCAGTGGCAGTTAAAAACTCTTGGTATTTCATCAAGTTTAACTGTGAAATTAATTGCTCCACAAATACAACTCCCTTTTTTATTTACAAATATTTTTTCTGCCATTGATATATAGTCTCATATAATTTTATTTTTTAAAATAAAAAAAGTGGTAATTTAAATAATGAGCTCTCAAAATAATAATCCAAGAGGTATAGTACTTGTCATTATTGCAATGTCTTTATTTGCTATGCAAGATGCACTTATCAAGTTTGTTTTTGAAAAATCAGCTTTATATGAAATATTTTTTGGTAGATATGTTGTTGCATCCTTTTTATTATTTTGTTTTGTGGTAATTGCCAAAAAAAAGGTTTCTCTTAAAACTCAATATCCTTTTTTAACAATTTTAAGAGTGGTCCTGCACTTTCTAGCTTTTTCTGCATTTTTTATATCTTTAACTTTTATGCCTCTTGCAACAGCAAACGCATTATTTTTTTCAAGTCCTTTCTTTGTTTCAATATTTGCAAAATTTTTTTTAAAGGAATTTATAGGTATAAGAAGATGGTCAGCAATTGTATTTGGATTTATTGGTGTATACGTGGTTCTAAATCCAAACTTTTCAGAATTTGAGTATAAAAATTTACTTCCAGTTTTAAGCGCGTTTTTATATGCATCTTCTATGGTTATTACAAAATACACATCAGTATTCAGAGATTGGTTTTCAAAATTTTATTATACATGGAAATTTATTTTATTTTTTGGTGTTGCTGCTTCTGTTGCATTTATATGCATTTTTTCAGCATATATAGTTGCATCTCCATCAGTCGTTTCTTTATTTGAATATTCGCTGATAATTATGTCAATGATACCTGGTTATTTGTTATTCAATGAAATACCATCAATAAGAACTTTTATTGGTGTAGCTTGTATTATAAGTGCTGGTGTTTATATTTATTTCAGAGAAAAAGTTAGAGATCAGTATATTGCTACTGAAACTCCAGTAAGAAGATGAAAAAGAATTATATACCCACAATTAATATTTCAGCTTTGTTGAGTGGAAATTTTAAAAATAAAAAAGAGATGAAAATTTTGAAAGAAATTGAAAAAGCATCCATTAATGTTGGTTTTTTTCAAATAGTTGGACATGGAATAAGCAAGAAAAGTATTAAAGATATTACTGCAGTTGGGAAAAATTTTTTTGCTTCAACCAAATTAAATAAAATGAAATTAGCTCCTAAGAAATGGAATAAATCTAATAAAAATTTATATAGAGGATACTTTCCTAACGATGTTAATGGTAAAGAAGGCTTGGATATTGGGGATCTGAAAGTTTCAAAAAAATATGCCTCAAAAATTAATAATCAATATATTGAGTATTTAAATTTAAATAAATCTTTAAGTAAAAGCTCAATTAATGTTTTGAAAGATTACTATGATGAAATATTTAATTTAGGCGAAACATTATTCAAAAGTATCATTAAAATTTATAATCTTGATATTAGAAATTCAAAAGTTGCTTTTAAAAGACAAAAAACGCTTAGTACTTTAAGATTTAATTATTACCCAAATCAATCTAAGCCTGTTGAAATATCTAAGCAAGATGGTGTAGCGCTTGGATGTGAAACCCATGTTGATAGTGGAATTTTTACAATTCTCTATCAAGATAAGAAAGGTGGTCTTCAGGTTCAGAATAGACGAAATAAAAAATGGTATGATGTACCATTCAATAAAAATGCGTTAATTGTAAACACTGGTCTTGCATTGGAATATTTAAGCAAAGGAAAATTTAAAGCCACTAATCACCGAGTATTATGGAACAAAACGAAAAGACTTTCTATTCCATTTTTCTTTGAGCCTGAATAAATCTTTTTTCACTAAAAGACCAAATAATAACAGTGGAATTATATTTGAAAAATTTTTAAATAAATCCTTAAAAAAATTTGTTGAGTATCAAAGATAATTATCAAATCTTATTAGCTGTATCAGTTACGACCTGTAAAAATTTTTTTCTTTTCTCGTCAGAAACAAATGGCACTGAAAAAAATCTTTTATAAGTGATATCGGAAATACCACATAAATTAAAAACGCCTCTTTTCAATCGTTTGGTTGGCATATTTAAAAAGAAAGTTCTAATAGCAAATTGAGGAGAGCCATAAGTACAAAATATAATTGCTTTTTTCCCTTTTAAATTACCAACCGGATATCCATAATTGCCAACTAGTTTTTTAAAAGTAAAAGCCCAAGGTGGTGCAAGAACTTTATCTATCCAACCTTCTGCTATTGCTGGAAGTCTAAAATTCCAGATTGGAGCTATCATTGTAATAATATCACTTTTCTCAATTCTTTCTCTATGATCTAAAACAACTTTGTCTGGTTTTTCTCCAGCAAACACAGGATCAAATTTTTCCTTATACAAATCTACACAATCTACTTCGTGGCCTTTTTCTTTAAGACATTTAATAAAAGTATCTCTTATAGCGGCATTAAAAGATTGATCGTTATAATGACTGTAAACTAAAAATATTTTTTTCATTTTCCCCAAATACTATCTAGCTTTTTTTCTCGTCCACATCCTTTTTTATATAATAAATAATTTACAAAGTTTTCTTGATAATAATTTTGATGACTGTCCTCACCTTTATAAAATTTATCATATTTTCTAACATACGTTACTACTTTTTTATCAAAATCCTTTTCAATCTTTTTAAGACTTTCCATTATTTGTTTTTTTTGTAAATCATTCTTATAGAAAGCAACCGATCTGTAGCTATATCCTTTATCACAAAACTGTCCTTGCGAATCAAAAGGATCAACATTTATCCAAAAAATTTTTAATAACTCTTCAAAATTAGTTAATGATTTATCATAAATAATTTCAACAGTTTCAAAGTGACCAGTATCTCCATAGGTTACCTCTTTATAAGTTGGGTTTGTTGTGGTTCCCCCTGAGTACCCAGATATAACTTCAATTACACCATCTACTTTTTCAAACGATTCCTCCATACACCAAAAACAACCTCCACCAAAATACGCCTTATCAATCTCTTTGCTAGTTGAATTTGTGCTAATGAAAATTGCAAATAAAAAAATAAAAATCTTCCTAAGCATTTTATTACAATTATTTTTTAAGAACTGGAAAAACTGGATTCATTTTTTCAAAAATTTTTTGATACTCCTGTTTAATACATAAATTTTCAAAATAGTTCATATTATTTTCAGATGCGATTTTTTTTGCTTCCTCATGCTGTATCCCATATTGTAACCAGAGTGTTTTAGCACCTATTTGTGCTGCTTGTTTTGCAATTTCGGGAGACTCGTTTGATGGACGGAAAACATCGACAATATCAACCTCAATTTTTATATCTTTTAAATCTCCGACAACTTTTTCTCCGTGAATAATCTCGTCTTTTGCAAAAGGGTTTACTGGAATTACTTTGTATCCAAAATCTTGCATATATTTCATAACTATGGTTGATGGCTTTCTTTTTAGATTTTTTGGATCTTCTTTTTTTTTTAAAGAACTAACACCGATCATTGCGATTGTTTTAGAATTTTTTAAAACTGTCTCAATATTTTCCATTTTATTTATTTTTCCAATTTGGTTTTCTTTTTTCAATAAATGCTGAAATTCCTTCTTTGGCATCTCTTGCCATCATGTTAAGTGTCATCATCTTGCTAGTGAATGAATATGCTTTGCTCAATGGCATCTCTAATTGTTTATAAAATGCTCTTTTACCAATTTTAATTGTTAAATTTGACTTTGAGGCAATTTTTTTTGCAATTTTTAAAATTTCTTGATTAAGTTTATTTTTAGGAAAACAATCATTAATTAATCCAATTTCTTTTGCATAATTTGCTTTTATTGGGTCACCAGTTAAAAGCATTTTCATCATTACTTTTCTATTTACTTTACGACTTACAGCAACCATTGGAGTACTGCAAAATAATCCAATATTTACACCCGGTGTTGCAAAAATTGCATCTTTTGTACTAAATGCTAAATCACAACTTGCTACTAATTGACAACCTGCTGCAAAAGCCGCTCCATGAACTTTCGCGATAACTGGTTTTCTTCCTTCAACTATTTGAAGCATTAATTTTGAACAAAGATTAAATAATTTTAAATATTTATCTCTTTTTTTTAAACCTCTTACCTCTTTTAAATTATGACCAGCGCTAAAACCTTTTCCTAAACCTTCAAGAATAATAACTTTCGTTGAATTATCTTTATCCAACATTTTAAAAACTGCTAATAAGGAATTAAGAGTATAAAATGATAAAGAATTGTATGTCTTAGGATCGTTAATAGATACCAAACTGATACCACTTTGAATTTTTTTTAATTTAACTGTTGTAAATTTTTTCATTTAAATTTTTTTACCATCAAAAATTGGAATTGTTTTCAATTTAAAACAATCAACCTTATCAATACATCCTAAGTTAATACAATATTTATTAGGACTAGTAAAAGATCTATGGTGTGTATAAATCCCACAGCTTGAACAAAAATAATGTTTTGCTTGATTTTTGCCAAATTTATAGAGCGATAAATTATTTTCGCCACTAAGAATTTTTAAATTCTCAATCAAAATTACTCCCATTACTGCCCCTCTTTTAATACAAAATGAGCAATCACATCTAGTATAGTCTTCTAGAACGTCTTTAGTATTTATTTGAATTTTAACTTTTTTGCAGTGGCACTCTAAAATATACATATTTTATTTTAAATCGCCATCTTCCCTCATCTTAGCTCTTATTTTTGTTGCTGAAATTTTTTGGATTTCCTCTGGTAGAACTATTTCTTCAATTTTATAACCAACTCCTCTTCCATAACAAATATTAGTTATATTGGGAACTAACATCACTTTAAATCTACCCTCAAATTCAGGATTTAATCTTTCCTCTATTTTTTTTTTAACAGTGTCAAAGTCAAAAGGATTATCGTCTACTCCCTGAACATCTCTTATTTGAATACAGACCTGGCCAGTCTTTTTAATGATTTCTTTAAACAGTGCATAGTGACCATCATGAAATGGTTGCCAACGTCCTAACATTTGTGCGGTTGGTTTTTTATTGTCCCATTTATAGCCCATAAATAGATACTCCTTTGAATTATCTTATTCTTAATTACTTAAATTAAAAGACTTTATTTAGTTCAATATAAGCTTCTCTAGCATCACCAAATCGAGTTAAATCATCATTTAAATTAAATATTAAATCAAAGCCGTTAATATCTTTTTTAATTTCGAATTCTGACATTAAGTTTTCAGATCCATTTATAGTAAATGCAATTTCAGCCACATATAGGTTATCAGTATGTCCTGTTTCAAACGCTTGGTTTCTCTCGTAAATTATAAAAATACTATAGTGCTCTGGAAAGATTATATCTACACCAACTTCAGCATTTAAATTATGTAATGCTCCTGTGTGTAATGTATCGTTAAATTTTACACTTTTATCTTCAACATAAGTATATTTAAAGTTTGATGAGCGATCTAATTCAGCTATATACTCTATTTTTCCATGCCTTTTGAAAGAATAGTTTTTTTTAGATAAATCTTCTACTGCTGCAATAGCTGCTCTAAAATTTCTTGTTCTAACATGTTGATCGTTAACAATTATACCTGCATTGCCAGACTCTTGATAACCTTTTAAAATTGTATGCGCAAAATCGAACTGACCAGAAGGAATAAGAGTTAATTTACCTTTTATAAATTCATCCTTTAGTTTAACAGTTCCATAAATTTGATTTCCTGTTCTATCAGCAGTTATTCTTTCTCCATCTACAATAGTAAGTAAATTGGATCTAATTTTTCCAATTCCAAAAATTTTATCAATCAATTTTGTGTCATCTTGAACTGGTGATGTGCTGTAATATGTAATGTTATAAGTATTAGAATCTAACCTACTTCCAGAACTTCCAACATCAACATTGTCATCTCCAAATCTAAAGGCAAGTCCTTTAAGACTATAATCATCTGTAAATTTATCAAAACCAAAAGTTAAGGCTTCTGTTTTTGCTTTTTTCATTGATGAAAGACTTGTTTCTCCAACTCTTCCAAGAGAAATACTTCCCTCACTCCAGTAGAAATAATTTTTATTATTATTACTGTTTTCTGATGATGATATTTTTTTAAAAGATGAAATTGGTAATTCTTTTAAAGATGAGAGTAAATTATTTGAAAAATTTAATTTAATATTTTGATTTGATAAATTTTGTTTATCTTTATTTCTTCTAATCCATTTCAGTCTGTTCAATGCTGAGTTTGTTGATAGTTTCACTGTTCTATTCGCAAGCTCTATTTGGGCCTCTGCCATTCCCATTCTATCGTTATCTTCTGCTATCGAAGCACATGTTCCTCCAAAAAGATTAAAAGGACACGCTAAATTAAACTCATAGATTGCTTCTGTTATTGATGCATCAAGATTGTGATCATCGGATACAAACATTTTAAAACCTTTAGCACTAAATGCAATTGCTCTTCCTTGAGTGAGAGATTTATCTGAGACTAAATCATTTACATTTAGTGCTCCATCTAAGTTAAAGTCAGTCGTATCATATGGTGATGACAATGAATATTGTTCAACTATTGCATCACTACCATCTGTACCATGATAAACTATAAATATTTTTTTTCCATCTGCGCTTAAAGAAAGAGCATCAGGATTACTAGAAGGTGCAGAATTTGGAAGAAGAATTCCTGCACTATCAACATGGGTTAGAGTGCTAATATCATAAGGTGTTGAAAGACTATATTCTCTGATACTGCTTTTTCCAGCTATATCACGAGTAGCATTGAAGCTTATAAATATTTTTGTTCCATCGGGGTTAATAGCTACACCTTGTGCATGATTTCTTTTATGATAAGTTTCAATAGATCCAGATCTCCAACCATTAAGAGCTTCCGAAACATCCGGATCTTTTTCTTGAGCCAGTGTACAAGTCGATACATCAAAAGGTTTAGTTAAATCGTATCTCCACAAGGCATCATTATCTACATTGTTTAAACCTCTGTTAATAATAAAGATATGAAGTCCATTACTACTAAAAGCCATATCCCCTGTAGTATCTGGTTTTTCCTCATATGCTGCCGCTGACCAACCATTAGCTAAATTACATCGCTCACTATCACCTGCATAAGTAGATGTAGAAATATCAAATGGCGTTGAAAGATCATACTCGTTTATAAAATCAATATTACTGTTACCAGTATCAGCAGCTAAATAGTGAAAAGCTTGTTAATTCTTGTGTACTGGTTGTGCTATCTAAATTAAATTTTAAAAAATGTTGGTCTGATATTTTTTTTTCATATCCTATATTGGCCGCTAAGGTTACTTCCTCAGTTAAATCATCATCTTGTTTATATGTAGCGCCTGTATTGTTTACTTCAAAGTCTTGATCTTTTGCGGTAACCATTTTTCTAAGATCCAAAATCCAACCTAAGTTTATACTATTATTGCTGCCAAAATTAAATTTATAATCATCGTCAAAGTAAAAAGATAAATTTCCAATATTTTTTGCATCCCATTCATAAAAATTACTTTCTGAGTGAGCGGGGGTATGTGAAAAACCAAATGTTAATCCTAAATTTGGTATAAAATAATTATTATTAATCTTTGTCCCAGCAATTAATTCATACGTTTCGTAATTGTCTTTAATGTCAAGCCTACCTGAGGCCGTTGTGTTAGTTAATATTTGTCTATCACTATTGTGTAAAGTTAATCCAGCTAATAAAAAACTTTCATTACCAATATTATTAAATAAAGATCTATTTGGAAAATAAAAACCTGAGCTTATTGAATAACGATTAATTGTGTGATCTTTTGTAAAATTTTGCTTACTTGTTTCAATTGATAAAATAAAATCTTTATCTTTACTGTATGGATTGATTAAATTTATGCCTACACCAGCATAATTAAAACCTAAAGATAAACTTTGATTATTTTGTTTTCTATTAAATGAAGCAAAATTAATTTCTCCCCAACCCTTTTTACTTTTAGATTCGTTTGTTGTACTTTTATATTTTGTTAATGATTTACGGATATTTAATGACTTGTAACCTAAGAGCTCATCAAGAATTTCATTTCCTCCCTGGCCCACTGAACCTGCTGAACCTTGAACAATTGGATTGCCATCTAAATCTTGCAAAGTTTCAAAATCTGTTCCAGTAGTTTCGTAATAATAACCTTGTCCAGCTCCGTGTTGTATCTTTAAAGTGTTTCTATTTTTATTATTTTTTATTTTACCAATAATAATACCACCATTTTTTAATACAACAGTACTGTCTGCTCCATCAACGGTAATTGCTACCTTATCAATTTTTTTATTCTCTATTTTTCCACTGTTTGTTAAAGTTGTAGTCTTACCAATAGTAATAGTTGCAGCAGTACTTTCATTATATATGTGACCGCCTGCATTGTTAGTAACAGTACTATTTGTAGAGTTCGAATGAAGTAATATAGTATTTGTGCTTGCGTTAGTTGAATAGATTGTTCCTGAATTTGTAATATTAATATTGTCAGGTGTAGTTCCACTTTTAGAAACAGAAATTGTATTCGTCTTTGCTCGGATTGTACCGCCGCTATTATTTGTAATTGTAGCATTAATCGAATCTAATAAATTTATACCTTTTGAATTATTAGCTCGGATTGTTCCTGAGTTTGTAACTGTTAACCCATCAGTATCATCTCCTGCAACAGCATTAGCGGTTCCAAGTATAGATGCACCAGTCTCAACAATTACTGTGGATCTTGCTTTTTCATTAACATGTGCTGGTTTTGTCATTGATAAAGTACCTAGTGTCTCATTTTCTGATATTGTCAAAGTTAAATCAGTATCATTAAATTTTTGCTGAACGTTGCCGGCTGCATTTTCAGAGTCAAATGTTTTATCTGAAGTAAATGTCTCTGCTTTTGAATGAATAATTAAAGAGAAATAAACTAATAACAAAATTAGCGTATAACTTGGTTTACTCACAATAGAATTCATTTTAAAACTTATTAATTTTTTTATGATCTTTTTAGTTTATTTTTTCAAATCTTTAAATATTTTTGGTGCCCAATTTTTGGCATCCTGAGAGGTTACATGGAAGTCAAATTTATCAGGTTTAACAAACATTTTATTAGTATCGTCGAATCTTCCCTCTTTTATTGTATCAACCCATACTACATCAGCAACGACATAATTTCCCTCTTCTTTAAGTTTGATAGCAAAATCTGCCATTCTCTTTGCTTGTCTTTTTCTTCCCTCTTCAGAAAAATCCCAATCATCAGCTGCCTTCCTAACTTCGTCAGCATTTAATCGTTTTGCATTAATCATTGGAGCAAGTTCATTTGCTAATGTTGTTTTGCCAGCACCAGGTAAACCCATTACTAAAATAATTTTCATTAGATTTTTTCTAAAGGATGATGTGACATTAACTCTAAACCATTTTGGCCAACTAAATATTGTTGCTCTAGTTTAACACCTTCTTTGCCACCAACTTTTCCAATATAACTTTCAAGAGTAATTGTCATATTTTTTTCAAAAGATCCACCTTGTTCGCCTCCATCAGTTGGATATTTTATTTGTGGCCACTCATCACATAAGCCAATTCCATGAACCATACATGAATATCTATTTCCATAATAATCTTCTGGAAGCACCCAAGATT
>LULV01000098.1_pt2 | contig 12626 bp, 12 predicted proteins | sample 728081 | NCBI WGS metagenome assembly LULV01 (sample SAMN03860280, study PRJNA289734) | marine metagenome | biome: seawater column; feature: ocean; material: water; isolation source: Red Sea water column Station 108 - depth 25m | place: Saudi Arabia: Red Sea | collected 2011-10-15 | depth 25 m | reverse complement strand
ATTTCGGGACGGTCGAGATCGCGATGCCGCAGGCGAAGGCGCAGGCCGTCACCCCCGATGTTGCCCGCCGCCGCTTTGCCGTGCCGCTGCCGGACAATGCCCAGACGGTCAGCGGCGCCGGCCTCGAGACGCTGATCCCCGGCGCGAACGGCGGCGCGGTGCTGGCGCGGACGAGCAATCGCGAATTCTATGTTCTGGCCGAGCCCGACCTCCTCAACAATCTGGCCTTTGCGTCGCGCGACAAGGCGCATGCCGCGGCCATGCTGATCGATGCCGTGGGCGAGGATGCGGAAGCGGCAGGGATCGCCTTCGACCTGACGCTCAACGGCTTCGGCGGCGGTCGGTCGCTGCTGCGCTTCGCCTTTGTCCCGCCGTTCATCGGGATCACCCTGTGCCTGATCGCCGCCGGCCTGCTCGCGCTGTGGCAGGCATGGGCGCGCTTCGGCCCCGCGCTGCGTCCGGCGCGCGCGATTCCGATTTCCAAACAGGCGCTGATCGCCAACAGCGCCGACCTGATCCGGCAGGCGCGCCGCGAACTCGACGGTGCCGATGCCTATGTGCGCAGCCAGCGCGGCGCAATCGCACGCCGGTTGCACGCCCCCGGCGGTCTGAGCGCCGAGGAAACCGACGCATGGATCGACCGCCATCTGAAGGCGGATAGCGCCTCATTCGCCACTCTCGCGCGCCGCCTCCCGCTCGCGCGCAACACCCATGAATTTCTGGCAGACGCGCAGGCGCTGCACGACATCAGGAAGGAATTATTGCGTGACGGCTGACACTATCGAGGGCGTTCAGGCGCTCGGCGCTGCGATCGAGGGCGAAGTCGCCAAGGTCGTGTTCGGGCAGCAGGATCTGACCCGCATGGTCACGATCGCGTTGCTCGCAGGGGGCCATGTGCTGCTCGAAGGCCCGCCGGGAACCGCCAAGACGCTGCTCGCGCAGGCTTTCGCCCGCGCCGTCGGGCTCGATTTCGGGCGCATCCAGTTCACCCCCGACCTGATGCCCGGCGACATATTGGGATCGAACCTTTTCAACTTCCAGACGTCGAGCTTCACCCTGACCAAGGGGCCGATCTTCACCGAGTTGCTGCTTGCCGACGAAATCAACCGCACCCCGCCCAAGACGCAGGCGGCGCTGCTTGAAGCGATGCAGGAGCGGCGCGTGACGATCAACGGCGAACCGCATCCGATGAGTCCGCGCTTCACCGTACTGGCGACGCAAAATCCGATCGAGCAGCAGGGCGTCTATCCGCTGCCCGAAGCGCAGCTCGACCGCTTCCTGTTCAAGCTGGTCGTCGATTATCCCGACGCCGACGAGGAGCGGCGCATCGTGGCCGAACACGGCGGGCGCTTCAAAAGCCCCGTGGTCGCCGATTTCGGCGTCGGGCAGGTTGCCGACGCCGCGACGATCGGCACCGCGATCGACACGATCGCGACCGTCCGCCTGGCCGACGAGATCGTCGACTATATCGTCCGGCTGGTGCGCGCGACCCGCGAAAGTGCCGACCTCGAATGCGGCGCGAGTCCGCGTGCCGCGAGCCTGCTTGCCCGCGCCGCCTGCGCAGCCGCCGCGCTCGACGGCCGCGACTATGTGATCCCTGACGACGTGCAGCGACTCGCCGGCGGCGTATTGCGCCACCGCGTGATCCTGTCGGCCGCGGCGGAGATCGAGGGGCGCGGCGTCGAACAGGTCGTCGCTGCGCTGCTCGACCGGGTGGACGTGCCGCGGTGATCTACCCGACGCGGCGCGCGATCTATTTGCTGCTGCTCGGCGCCCCCGTGGCGCTGGCGCTCGGCCTGCTGCGCCCGGACCTTTGGCTCGTCGCGCTCGGCTGGATCGCGCTCGTCGCCCTGGGGCTGCTCCTCGATACGCTGACCGGCGCGGCGCCGCGCAAACTTGCGCTCGACGCCCAGTTCCCGCTGCAGATCGGGGTCGGCGAACCGTTCGAAATGATGCTTGCGGCGCGCGCGCCGACCCTTCCGCGCCGCGCCGAGTTCGCGCTGTCGCTCGACGAGCGGTTGGCGCCCGGCGGCCGCATCGCGGCGGCTTTCGAAACGGTGGGCGACGGCGATGATGCCGCGCTCGCCCATCGGCTTCCGCTGACTGCGTCGCGACGCGGGCAGGCAGCCGTGGATGCGCTGTGGGTGCGCTGGGCGGGGCCGCTCGGCCTGGTCTGGAAACAGCGCCGCTTCGCGATCGACCGCGCGATCAGCGTCGTGCCCAACATGCGCCTCGTTACCGACGAAGGCCGCCGCCTGTTCCAGCGCAACAGCTGGTTCGGGCTCCGCCAGCAGAAGCTGCGCGGCGAAGGCCATGAATATGAGGCGCTGGCAGAGTATCAGCCGGGCATGGATCGGCGCGCGATCGACTGGAATGCATCGGCGCGGCACGTCAAGCTGCTTGCCAAGGAATATCGGGTCGAGCGCGACAACCGCGTCGTGCTGGCCATCGACGCCGGCCGCACGATGGCCGAACCCGTCGGCGCGATGCCGCGCGTCGACCGCGCGGTATCGGCGGCGCTGCTGCTCGCCTATGCAGGACTGAAGCTTGGCGACCGGATCAGCCTCTTTTCCTTTGCCGCCAAGCCGATCGGCATGACCCCCGCCTATATGCACACGCAGGATTTTCCCGCGCTGCAACGCGCGGCGAGCCGCATCGATTATGCGCCGGTCGAGAGCAATTTTACCCTCGCGCTGTCGACGCTCGGCGCCGAGCTCAACCGCCGGTCGCTGATTATCCTCTTCACCGAATTCACCGAAGCGACGAGCGCCGACCTGATGATCCGCGCCGCGGGCCGGCTGGTCAAGAAACACCGGCTGCTGTTCGTCGTCATCAAGGACGAGGAGCTGGAGGACGAGGAACGCCGCCGCCCCGAAAGCGGATCGGACGTGACGCGCGCCAATGTCGCCGCGGCGATGCTGCGCGATCGTCAGCTGGTCATCGCGCGGCTCCAGCGGCTGGGCGCCGACGTCATCGAAGTCCCCGCCGATGCGATGGGCGCGCATGTCGTCGAAGCCTATCTGGGCATCAAACGGCAGGGGAGCCTGTGATGGAAACCGCGCGCCCGGCCGACGCCCCCGGCTTTTCGACCAGCCGTTTTCGCGCCGAGCGCGAGGCCGACTGGATTGCCTTCGACACGCTGCTCGGCCGTCTCGAGACGCGCGGTGCCAAGGCGCTGTCGAGCGACGAATTGCTGCAGCTCCCGATCCTCTATCGCGCGACGCTGTCGTCGTTATCGATCGCGCGCGCGACGATGCTCGACAAGGCTCTGCTCGACCACCTCGAAGGGTTGGCGATGCGCGGCTATTTCCTGATTTACGGCGTCCGCGAAACGCGGCTCAGCCGCCTGCGCCGCTTCTTCCTTTACGACTGGCCGGCGGCGGTGCGCGCGGTGTGGAAGGAAACGCTGATCATCGCGCTGATCATCACGCTCGGCGCGCTGACAAGCTGGTCGCTCGTCGCGCATAATCCCGAATGGTATTATAATTTCGTCCCCGAAGAGATGGCCGGCGGGCGCGACCCGCGCGCGACAGTGGAGTTTCTGCGCTCGACACTGGGTCACGGCAAGGCGGGGGGCGAGGATCAGGGCGCGCTGCACGTCTTTGCGACCTTCCTGTTTACCCACAACAGCCGCGTTTCGATCATGTCCTTCGCGCTCGGCTTTGCCTTCGGCGTTCCGACGATGATGCTGGAATATTATCAGGGGTGCGGATTGGCAGCGCGGTCGTCTTTCCCGGCGCCCGCTCGCGCCTTCAGGCCGCCGCCGAGGCAGGCCGCACCGCGGGCAAGGTGATGGTCGGCGTCATCCTGATGCTGCTCGCCGCCGGCTTGCTCGAAGGGTTCGGGCGCCAGCTCATCACCGATACCGTGATGCGCTATGCGATCGGATCGCTGATGCTCGCCTTCTGGCTTGCCTATTTCTACATTCCGCGCCGCGAGAATGTCGCTTGAGCGCGGCGGGCAACCTGCGGATGCGCGCGGCGCAGGAAAAGAGGCTGCGCGAATTCGTGACGCCCGAAGGGGTCGACCTGCAATTGCGCATTGCAAGCGCGGCGCTCCGGCTCGGCGCGCTGCTGATCGACCTGATCCTCATCGTCCTGACGCTCATCCTGTTCACTCTGCTGATCCTCTGGGCCGGGCTTGCGTCCAATTCCTCGATCGCGGTGACGGTCTGGCTGCTCGGCGCCTTTGTTCTGCGCACCTTCTGGTTCATCGGCTTCGAACTTGGCGCGCGTGCGGCGACCCCCGGCAAGCGGCTGATGGGCATCCGCGTCGTCGCGCGCGACGGCGGCCGGCTCACCGCCGATGCGGTGGTCGCGCGCAACCTGATCCGCGAGCTTGAGCTCTTCCTTCCCCTCACCATGATGGGCGTCGGCCGGCACCTGGGTCGTGATGGCGAAGCGCGCGAAGCTTGACCGCGACATCACCGCCGATGGCGGCGGGGTCGACGCGATCCGCTTCACCGACGCCGAACTCGCCGTCTATGGCATCTATGAATTGCAGGAACTGGAGCGCGTGCTGCGCGGCGCCGATCCGCGCGCGATGCGCGATGTCGCCGACACGATCCGCGGCAAAATCGGCCGCCCCGTCGCCGAAGAGGATGACGTGTTCCTGACGAGCTATTATCGGCAGCTCAAGGCCCGGCTCGAACGCGGCTTGCTGTTCGGAAAACGCCGAGAGGATAAATATGCCAGCGAATGATGCCCTGTCCGTTGCCGAAGCGTTGCACCGCCGCCGTTCGGTGCGCGCCTTTTCGGACCGCCCGATCGACCGGGCGGTACTGGCGCGGGTTTTTGCCGACGCGCAGCGCGCGCCATCGGGCGGCAATCTGCAGCCGTGGCAGGTGACGGTCGTTACCGGCGCGCGCTGGGAGCGGGTGAAGGCGGCGGTGGCGGCGCGGATCGCGATGGGACGCGACGGCCAGCAACCCGAATATGACATCTACCCGCGCGGACTGACCGACCCGTGGGAAAGCCGGCGTTTCGGCGTCGGCGAGGCGCTCTACGCCTCGCTCGGCATCCCGCGCGAGGATAAGCCGGGCCGGCTCGCTCGGTTCATGGAGAATTACCGGGGTTTCGGCGCACCGGTGATGCTTTTCCTACATTGTTCGCGCATCATGGGACCGCCGCAATGGGCCGACATGGGCATGTGGCTCCAGTCGGTGATGCTTTTGCTGGTCGAACATGGCCTTGCAAGCTGTCCGCAGGAGTGCTGGGCGATGTATGGCGCGACGATCCGGCACGAGCTGGAACTGGGCGACGACCAGATCTTGTTCACCGGGCTGGCGATCGGCCATGCCGATGCGGCGGCGCCGGTGAATCAATGGCCGGTTCCGCGCGCCGAACTGGATGAGGTGATCGATTGGCAGGGGTTTTGAGGATGGTTTGGGGCGGCAAGACGGCGGGGTTCACGGCCATGGCGGCGACGGCGCTGCTGCTCGCCGGCTGCGCCGCGATTCCGAAGGCCGAAGCCCCGCCGCCCGCCCCCGCGCAGCAACCGCCCGCTGTGACACCGCCGCCGCCAGCCCCCGCGCCGACGCAAGGGTGGGACGACCGCGCGCTCGATCGCGGCGCGTGGCGCTATGATGCCGGCAGCCGCAGCGCGATCTTCGCGCCGTCCGCTGGCGCGGCGCCGTTGCTGACCATGGCGTGCAGCGGCGGCGCTATCCGGCTGACCGCCGCGCTCGACGGCACCGTCGCACTGCGCACCAGCGCGGCCACCGACCAGGTGCGCTTCGACGGCGGTACGGCAATCGTACCGAGCCGCGACATCCGGCTCGACCGCATCGCCTTCAGTCGCGGCCGCTTTGCGCTCGAAGCCGCGAACGGCCGGGCGCTGACCCTACCCGTCCAGTCCGAAATCGGCCGCGTGATCGAGGATTGCCGTTAGGCAGCCGAGCTAGGCGCCGAGCCGTACCGTTCCGCCGCGGATCCAGCCCCAGCGGCACGGTCCCTGATATTCGCGCGCGCTGCTGACCGAGCGGCCGACGCCGCACATATCCTCGTCGGTGCCGGGGGCCGCGAAGACGATACCGAACCAGGCGTCGTCATCGGTTGCCTCGCACACCGACACCTTCATCGCGCCGGGCAGTTTGGCCTTCACGGCGCGCGTTTCGCCCGGCGCCCAATAGACATCGGTGCCGCCGTCCTTGACGCGGCTGATGCTGGAGCAGGCGGGAAGCGTCGGGCCTTCGGTGCCGGTCATCACCGCGCGCGTCGCAAGCGGCGGGCCGGCGACAACGGGGGCATTGTCGGCGGGCGGCGCAGGCTGCGAGCAGCCGGCGAGCGCGAGCGCGGCAAGCGCAACGGCGGAAAGGATCGAACGGGGGGTGGCAGGGCTTTTCATCCCACGAAACTAGCCGCCGCCGCCGCCGCGCGCAACGCCCGTCGGCAGCGCGCCGAGCGGCGCATTTTTGCTTGGGTTTTGCGGCCGCCGACCCTATATAATCGGCATGACAGATACCCCCGTGAGCGGCGCGAGCGAAGGCGCCCCCAAACAGCCCAATCAGAACAGCTACGGCGCCGATTCGATCAAGGTGCTGAAAGGCCTCGACGCCGTGCGCAAGCGGCCTGGCATGTATATTGGCGACACCGACGACGGGTCGGGTCTGCATCACATGGTGTTCGAAGTCAGCGACAATGCGATCGACGAGGCACTCGCCGGCCACTGCGATCTGGTACTCATCACGCTCAACAGCGACGGATCGGTCAGCGTCGAGGACAATGGGCGCGGCATCCCGACCGGCATCCATGCCGAGGAAGGCATTTCGGCGGCCGAGGTCATTATGACCCAGCTTCACGCGGGCGGTAAGTTCGAGAACACGAGCGACGACAATGCCTATAAAGTGTCGGGCGGTCTGCACGGCGTCGGCGTATCGGTCGTCAACGCGCTCAGCGAATGGCTCGAACTGACGATCTGGCGCGATGGCGAAGAGCATTGGATGCGCTTCGAGCATGGCGATTCGGTTGCGCCGCTCAAGGTCAACGGGCCGGCGCCTGCGGGCAAGAAGGGCACCCGCGTCACCTTCATGGCATCGACCGATACCTTCAAGAATGTCACCGAATTCGATTTCGAAAAGCTGGAACATCGCTATCGCGAGCTCGCCTTTCTCAATTCCGGCGTGAGGATCAAGCTGGTCGACGCGCGCCACGCCGAACATGTCGTCCACGACCTGTTCTACGAGGGCGGGATTGCGGCCTTCGTCAAATATCTCGACCGCAACAAGAATCCGCTGCTGCCCGATCCGATCGCGATCAGCAGCGAACGCGACGGCATCGGCATCGACGTCGCGCTTGAGTGGAACGATAGCTATTATGAAAATGTCCTCTGCTTCACGAACAATATCCCGCAGCGCGATGGCGGCACCCACCTCGCCGCTTTCCGCGCAGCGCTGACGCGCACGCTCAACGGCTATGGTGAAAAATCGGGCCTGCTGAAGAAGGAAAAGGTCAGCCTGACGGGCGAGGATATGCGCGAAGGCTTGACCGCGATCGTCTCGGTCAAGCTGCCCGATCCGAAATTCTCCTCGCAGACCAAGGACAAGCTTGTCTCGTCGGAAGTGCGCCAGCCGCTCGAAAGCCTGATGGCCGACCGGATGACCGAATGGCTTGAGGAAAATCCCGCCTATGCCAAGGCGGTGATCCAGAAGGTGATCGACGCCGCCGCGGCGCGCGAGGCCGCGAAGAAGGCGCGCGAATTGACACGGCGCAAGGGCGCGATGGATATCGCGAGCCTGCCCGGCAAGCTTGCCGATTGCCAGGAACGCGACCCCAGCAAATGCGAACTCTTCCTGGTCGAAGGGGATTCGGCAGGCGGCAGCGCAAAGCAGGGCCGCGACCGGCATGTGCAGGCGATCCTGCCGCTGAAGGGCAAGATTTTGAACGTCGAGCGGGCGCGCTTCGACCGCATCATTTCGTCGAAGGAAGTCGGCACGCTGATTCAGGCGCTCGGCACCGGGATCCGCGACGAATTCAACATCGAAAAGCTGCGCTATCACAAGATCGTGATCATGACCGACGCCGACGTCGACGGCGCGCATATCCGCACGCTGCTGCTCACCTTCTTCTACCGCCAGATGCCCGAGATCATCGAGAACGGCCATCTCTACATCGCCCAGCCGCCGCTCTACAAAGTCGCAAAGGGGCGCAGCGAGGTGTATCTGAAGGATGACACCGCGCTCGAAAATTACCTCGTCGATGCCGGGATCGACGCGCTGATGCTCGAAACGCCGGGCGGCGCACGATCGGGCAACGATCTGCGCGGCCTGATCGAGCATGGCCGACGACTCCGCGCGCTGATGCGTTACGTCCCGCGCACGCTCGATCATGGGCTGGTCGAGGCGCTGGCGCTGGTCGGCGCCCTCGATCCGGCGCTCGATACGGCCGGACGCCACAGCGCTGCGGCAACTGCCGCGAACTGGCTCAATGCCGCCGAGCGCGCGCTGACCGGCGGCGCCGAAGCGGTGTGGACCGTCGAGGCGGTCGAAGGCGGCGGCTATACGCTCGAACGCCGCTGGCGCGGAGTGAGCGACCATCACGCGATCGATGCCGGTTTCCTCGCGAGCCAGGAGGCGCGCCGCCTTCACAAACTCGCCGCCGAACAGGCCGAAACCTATGGTGGCCCCGGACGGCTGGTGAAAGCCAGCGCTGCTACGGTCGTCGAGGCCGACAGCGATGCCGAGGGCGAGGATGGCGAGGCACCGACCGCCGCGAGCGCCGCAAAGGCCGCGCCGGTGACGCGCCCGTCCGAATTGCTCGATGCCATCTTCACGCACAGCCGCCGCGGCCTGTCGATCAGCCGGTACAAGGGACTGGGCGAGATGAATGCCGAGCAATTGTGGGAAACCACGCTCGACCCCGCCAACCGCTCGCTGCTGCGCGTCGAGGCCGAACAGGCCGATGTCGCGCATGAAATCTTCGAGCGGCTGATGGGCGACGAGGTCGAGCCGCGGCGCGATTTCATCCAGACCAACGCGCTGTCGGTTGCCAATCTGGACGTCTGAGTCACCAAACCACTAGGCGCAGAATCAAACCGGCACGGCGCGGGCGGCTTGCAAGCCGCTCGCGCCGCTGCTTTGAGCGCTCCACCTGAAACGGGGGAGGCTGCGCATGCGGCGCGTGATGGCGATGAGTTTGGCGTTGATGCTGGCGATGCCGGCGGTGGCGCAGGATCAGATCGGCGGCGGCGAGACCGAAATCGGCAACGGCACGGCAAGCTATTACGGCCGCGAACTCGCGGGCAATCGCACCGCGAGCGGCGAGCGCTTCGACCCCGATCAGATGACCGCCGCGCACCCCACGCTCGCCTTCGGCAGCAAGGTCCGCGTTACCAACCTGTCCAACGGCCAGAGTGTGATCGTCCGCGTCAACGACCGCGGCCCCTTCGGCGGTCGCCGCGTCATCGATATTTCGCAGGCCGCGGCAAAGGAAATCGGCATGCACCGCAGCGGTACCGCCAGGGTCAGCCTGACGCTCGTCGCCGACCAGGATTAGCACGATCGCCAATATGCCGCCGCCCACCCCCGATTTCCCCGGCAGGCCGACGCGAAAGGCGAATTCGCCCGAATTGTCGTAATGGCCGCACAGCATCATGATCGCGTTGATGCGCCGCGCGCGGTGCGGGTCGAGAAGCTGTTCGCCGGTGCGCGGGTCGCGGCCCTCGAAGGCCAGGAACAGGCCGGCCTGCGCCAGCTGGCGACAGCTCATCGACAGCGCGCATTGGCGGAAATAGACCGACAGCACCGTCTCCACCGGGTGGCGCAGCGTCCCGAAGGCGTCCATGAAATAGGACAGGCTGCGGTTGCGCGCGCCGGTATCATTTTCCGACCCCGCAACCCCGGTGTCGATCGCCACGCTAGCGTCGCCCGCTCTCGCTCGCATGAAGGTGACGATCTCGTCGACCGCCTCGTCGGCTGAGCGACCGTCGATCAGCCGGTCGGTGGTCGCGATCGCCCCGGCGTTGATGAACGGATTGCGCGGCACCCCCTGCTCGCTTTCGAGCTGGACGATCGAGTTGAAGGCGCTGCCCGACGGTTCGCGGCCGACGCTGTCCCATAGCGAGCTGCCGACCCGGCGCAGCGCGAGGGCGAGCGTGAACACCTTCGACACCGACTGGATCGAAAAGGCTTCGTCGGCGTCGCCCGCGGCGTGGACCGTTCCGTCGGGCAGCGCGAGGGCGAAGCCGAAGCGATCGGGATCGACCCCGGCGAGGGCGGGAATATAATCGGCGACCTTGCCCTGGCCGCGGTGCGGTAGCGCGGTCTGATAGGCTTCGGCGACGCAGCGGGCGAGATCGGGCATGCCATTTTCTAGCAACTTCACACGCAATTGCATTTAGTTTCGTTTTTTGATAAATATTCTTCATTCTGAAAATAATGAGTCGAAGGAGAGAGACATGGCCGAAACGCACCGCCCCAAAGGGCTGTCGAGCGCGATCAGCTATCGCGACAGCAAGGCGGCGTTCCGCTGGCTGGAAGGGGCCTTCGGATTCGAACCGCTGTTCGTGCTGCTCGATGCCGACGGCAATCTCGCGCACAGCGAAATGGGCTATGGCGCCTCGGTGGTGATGATCGGCAACGAATGGTCCGACGATCACAAGAGCCCGCAGTCGATCGGCGGCAAGAACACCCAGAGCGTCCATGTCCAGCTCGCCCCCGGCGACGATATCGATGCGCATTGCGCGGCGGCGCGCGCGGCGGGCGCCGCGATCATCGCCGAACCCGAGACGCAATTTTATGGCGACCGCACCTATCGCGCCAAGGATCCCGAGGGGCATATCTGGACCTTCGGCGTCACGGTCGCGGCCAAGACCGCCGCCGAATGGGACGCCGAGGGCGGCTTCACCACCCAGACGCGGCTCGACGATTGAGCGCGGCTGCGGTCGATGCCGTGTTTGCGGCGCTCGCCGACCCGCGGCGGCGGCGCGCGGTCGAACTGCTCGGGCGGCGCCCCTATAGCGCCGGCGAGCTGGCGGGCACGCTGGGCCTCGCGCCGCCCGCGATGAGCCGGCACCTCAAGGCGCTGAAAGATGGCGGGCTGGTCGAGCGCCATGAGCCGCGCGCCATGAGCGGCGCCGCGGTGATCGTCGCCCTGCGCGTCGCGGCCACCCCGGCGCGCGCCTTCGAGGTGTTCACCCGCGACATCGGCAGCTGGTGGCAAAGCCATCCGCTGTTCGAACTGGCGCGCGGCGACGACGGCGTGCCGCGCTTCGATCCCGCGGGGCCGGGCGGGCGGCTGGTGATGCGCTTCGCCGACGGCCGCGAATGGGAAATCGGTCGCATCCACGCGTGGGAACCCGGCGAGCGGCTTGCCTTCGGCTGGCGCGTTCCCAGCTTTGCCGCCGACCAGACCACCGAAGTCGAGGTGCGCTTCGACGCCGTCGGCGCCGAAACGCGCGTCACCGTCGAGCATCGCGGCTGGGATCAAATCCCGCAAAGCCATGCCGCGCGCCACGGCTTCGACCTGATGCTGTTCCAGCGCCGCCTCGGCGAACATTGGCGCGGGCTATTAGCAGCGATGGGCCGCCGCTTGTAAGGCGATCCGTAGGCTTCTGCGGGTTTGGGGCCTAGTCGCGCGCGCCGAAGAGGGCGGTGCCGACGCGGACGTGGGTCGCGCCGAGCATGACCGCTTTTTCATAATCGCCGCTCATTCCCATCGAGCGTAGCGGCAGGCCGTGGCGCTCGGCCAGCTCGTCGAGGAGCGCGAAATAGGGCGCCGGTTCCACGTCGGCGGGCGGGATCGCCATCAGGCCGTCGATCGCCAGCCCGGCCGCCTTCGCCTCGGCAAGCAGCGCCGCGAGATCGGCGACGGCGCAGCCGCCCTTCTGCTCCTCGTCGCCGATATTGACCTGAACAAAAAGCTGCGGCCGCTTGCCGAGCTTGTCGCACGCCCTGGCGAGCGCCTGGACGAGCGAGCTGCGGTCGACCGAGTGAATGGCGTCGAACAGCGCGACCGCCTCTTCGGCCTTGTTCGACTGGAGCTGACCGATCAGGTGCAGCGTCACATCGGGGGCTTCACCGCGCAGGGCGGGCCATTTGGCCGCAGACGTCGCCCGCCTTGCGCCCGGCGCGGCGCGCCGCCTCTGCAATGTTCGTTTCCCCCTCGGCCAGCCGGCTTGCCGCATCGCTCATATCGTCATCCTCGAAGGGCGCATTGCGTGCGCCCGCGACGCGCCTATAGGAAGGGCGATGGTCCGACGCCACCCCCTGCCCGCATGCTGGCTGATGAGCGACGCACGCAGCGCGGCCGGAACGGTGGGGCTCGCCGCGCTGTTGCCGCCGGGAAGCGGCATCGTCCTGCGGCACGACGCGCTGCCGCAGGGCGCGCGCTGGCGCCTCGCGCGCCGCCTTGCGCGCGTCGCGAAAGCGCGCGGGCTGATGCTGCTGATTGCGGGATTGCCCGCCGAGGCGTGGCGCTGGGGGGCCGATGGCGTCCATCTGCGGCAGCATGCCGCGCGCCGGGCGGCGCAGGCACGCGCGATCGGCCTGATCGTCACCATGCCGGTCCATGACCGCCGCGAGGCGCACCGCGCCCGGCGGGCGGGCGCCGACGCGGCGCTCGTCTCGCCGCTTCACCCGACGCGGTCGCATCCCGGCGCAGCACCGCTCGGCCGCGCCCAGTGGCTGCGGC
>LULV01000587.1_pt1 | contig 12992 bp, 10 predicted proteins | sample 728081 | NCBI WGS metagenome assembly LULV01 (sample SAMN03860280, study PRJNA289734) | marine metagenome | biome: seawater column; feature: ocean; material: water; isolation source: Red Sea water column Station 108 - depth 25m | place: Saudi Arabia: Red Sea | collected 2011-10-15 | depth 25 m | reverse complement strand
CCCCGGTGACGTCTTCTACCTGCACAGTCGCGTCTTGGAGCGCTGCGCGAAGCTCTCCGACGAAATGGGCGGTGGCTCGATGACGGGTCTGCCGATCATCGAGACCAAGGCGAACGACGTCTCGGCGTTTATTCCCACCAACGTCATCTCCATCACCGACGGCCAGTGCTTCTTGGAGTCCGATCTGTTCAACTCCGGTGTGCGCCCAGCCATCAACGTCGGTATCTCCGTTTCCCGTGTGGGTGGTTCAGCGCAGCCGAAGGCCATGAAGAAGGTGGCCGGCCAGTTGCGGTTGAACCTCGCACAGTTCCGCGAGCTCGAGGCGTTCGCCGCCTTCGGCTCAGACCTCGACGCTGCATCGAAAGCACAGCTCGAGCGCGGGTCCCGCCTCGTCGAACTGCTCAAGCAGGCACAGTACGAGCCGCAGGCCATGGAGCGCGAGGTCATCTCCGTGTGGGCGGGAACGACGGGCAGGTTGGACGACGTCCCGGTCGAGGACATCCGTCGCTTCGATGCCGAGTTCTTGGACTACGTCGAGCGCAACAAGGCGGAGATCCTCGACGCCATTCGCAGCACCTCTGACTTGTCGGACGACACCGTCAGCGTGTTGGAAGCCACCATCGAGGAATTCAAGCGTCAGTTTTCCACCTCGTCTGGACAACTGCTGGTCAACGACGAGCCGGTAGAGGCCATCGAGGACGAAGATGTCGATCCAACGCAGATCACTCGGTCGGTGCGGGGCTAGTTCATGGGTGCACAGCTGAGGGTATTCCGACGACGGATCCGTTCCGTCCAGGCGACCAAGAAGATCACGAAGGCGATGGAGTTGATCGCGTCATCTCGGATCGTCAAAGCGCAGCAGCGCTTAGACGCGTCGATGCCGTACTTGACCCAACTCGTCGACGCGGTTTCTGCAGCTGCCTCGCATGCGTCGGACGTCTCCAAGCATCCGTTGACTGCCAAGGCGGACAAGCAGGAGCGGGCCGCCGTGCTCATCATCACCGCCGACCGAGGTCTCGCCGGCGCCTACTCGACCAACAGCATCAAGGAAGGCGAAGCCCTCACCCAAAACCTGAACGACAAGGGCATGACGGTCCTGCCGTTCGTCGTCGGTCGCAAGGGCGTGTCGTACTACCGCTTCCGCGGTCGGGAGATGGGAGGTGAGTACACGGGATTCACCGATCAGCCCAGTTATGCGGACGCCAAACGCATCGGAGGCGATCTGCTGGCTGCCTTCTACGGCGATGAAAACCAGGAGGGTGGAGTCGACGAGATCCACGTCGTATACACCCACTTCATCAACATGGGTACCCAGGAGACTCGCGTGCGCCGGATCCTCCCGCTGGAGGTCGTGGATGAGGTTATCGAGCCGAACGAGTCCGGGATGCCCTTCCCGCTGTACGAGTTCGAACCGAGCTCGGAGGGTGTCCTCGACGCGCTCCTTCCCCGGTACATCGAGCAGATGGTGTACCTGTCCCTGTTGACGTCGGCGGCCTCCGAGCACGCCGCACGTCGACGAGCCATGAAGTCTGCGACGGATAACGCTGAGGAGCTCATCCGCTCCTTGACCCGTCAGGCCAACCAGGCCCGTCAGGCGGAGATCACCCAGGAAATCAGCGAGATCGTCGGCGGCGCCCGAGAGGTGCAGCGCATGGAGCCCGCCGGCGGCGCGCAGCGGCAGCGCGTCGGCGAGCGGTGCGCCGGGCCAGTCCGCGATGCGGCGTGCGAAGCCGGTTTCGGGCCGGTCGAGGAGCGTCGCGACGGCGGCGACGATGCGCGCCGTGATCGGCGCTTCGGCCGCGCGGCAATAGGCGACCTGATTGGCAAAAGCGGTGCGGACGGCGCCGGGTCCGGTTTCGTTCATGTCGACGAACTTGTACCGCTCGCTCATTGCCCTTTCTCCCGCTGGCGCTTATGTGCGCCCTCGCTTATGCCCGAACCGATCATCTTTGCCATCCCCAAGGGACGCATCCTCGACGAGGCGCTGCCGCTGCTCGCCCGTGTGGGCATCGAGCCGGCCGCCGACTTCTTCGACAAGAAGAGCCGCGCGCTCGTGTTTGCGACGAACCAGCCGCACATCTCGCTGATCCGCGTCCGCGCCTTCGACGTCGCGACCTTCGTCGCGCACGGTGCGGCGCAGCTCGGCATCGTCGGGTCGGACGTCGTCGACGAGTTCGACTATTCGGAGCTCTATGCGCCGGTCGACCTCGGCATCGGTCATTGCCGCCTGTCGCTCGCTGGCCCCGAAGGCAGCGCGCCGCCGGGGCTGGGCGAAAGCCATATCCGCGTCGCGACCAAATATCCCGCGACGACGCGCCGCTGGTTCGAAGGGCAGGGTATCCAGGCCGAATGCATCAAGCTGAACGGTGCGATGGAGATTGCGCCGAAGCTGGGGCTGGCGTCGCACATTGTCGACCTTGTGTCGACGGGGCGGACGCTGGTCGAAAATGCGCTCGCCGAACAGACGATCATCAGCGAGGTTTCGGCGCGGCTCATCGTCAATCGCGCGGCGTTCAAGCTGCGCTCGGCCGAGGTGCCGGCGCTGGTCGAGAAATTCCGCGAGGCCGTCCGCGATGCGGCGGCTTGACGCCTCCGACCCGGGCTTTGCCGCCGCGTTCGACGCGCTGGTCGACGACCGGCGCGAGAGTGCGTCGGACGTGTCGGCCGATGTCGCGGCGATCATCGCGCGGGTAAAGGCCGAAGGCGACGCGGCGCTGACCGATTATACCGCGCGCTTCGATTGCTTCGACCTCGACAGCAGCGGATGGCGCATCACCGCCGAGGATTGTGCCGCGGCCTATGCCGCGCTGGCACCCGAATTGCAGAGCGCGCTCGATCTCGCGGCGACGCGCATCCGGGCCTATCACGCCGCGCAATTGCCCGAGGACCGCGATTATCGCGATGCCGCGGGCGCCCGGCTCGGCGCGCGCTGGCGTGCGGTCGATGCCGCGGGCGTCTATGTCCCCGGCGGCCGCGCGGCCTATCCGTCGTCGGTGCTGATGAACATCCTGCCCGCCAAGGTCGCGGGGGTCGAGCGGATCGTGATGGTCACGCCGACGCCCGGCGGCGAAACCAATCCCGTCGTGATGGCGGCGGCGCATATCGGCGGAGTAGACGAAATCTGGCGCGTCGGCGGCGCGCAGGCGATCGCGGCGCTCGCCCATGGCACCAGCCGGATCGCGCCGGTCGACGTCGTCACCGGCCCCGGCAATGCCTGGGTGGCCGAGGCGAAGCGCCAGCTTTACGGCGTCGTCGGGATCGACATGGTCGCGGGGCCGAGCGAGATCGTCGTCGTCGCCGACAACCGCAACGCGCCGCACGTCATCGCCGCCGACCTATTGAGCCAGGCCGAACATGACCCGACGAGCCAGTCGATCCTGTTCACCGACGATGGCGCTTTTGCCGATGCGGTCGCCGACGCGGTCGCCGCGATCATCCCGACGCTGAGCACCGCGGCGACGATGCAGGCAAGCTGGGCCGACAATGGCGCGATCATCGTCGTGCCGAACCTGACCGATGCGATCGCGCTCTGCGACCGGCTGGCGCCCGAACATCTGGAACTCGCGGTCGATCCCGCCGAGGCCGACGCGCTGTTCGCGCGCGTCCGCCACGCGGGCTCGGTCTTCCTTGGCCGTCAGACGCCCGAGGCGATCGGCGACTATGTCGCCGGGCCCAACCACGTCCTCCCGACCGGCCGCCGCGCCCGTTTTTCGAGCGGGCTTTCGGTTACCGATTTCATGAAACGCACCAGCTTCCTGGCGCTCGACGAAGCGAGCCTTGCGGCCATCGGACCCGCAGCGGTCGCGCTTGCGGGTGCCGAGGGACTTCCCGCGCATGCGCTGTCGGTCAGCCAGCGCCTCAACTGAAACGAAAAGCCATGAACAAACGCGCCCAATCCCGTTCCGCCGCCCGCCTTGCCGCCGTCCAGGCGCTCTATCAGCACGAGATGGAAGGCACCCCGGTCGCGCAGCTGATCCACGAATTCCACCAGCACCGCATCGGCGCGATCATCGAGGACGCCGAATATGCCGAAGCCGACGTTCCCTTCTTCGACGATATCGTGAAGGGCGCGCTGGCGCGGGCGGAAGAGGTCGACGCGGCGATCACGGCGCGGCTGGCGAGCGGCTGGACGATGGACCGGCTCGACCGCACGATGAAGGCGATATTGCGTGCCGGCGCCTATGAACTGATCGCGCGCGGCGATGTGCCGGTCGGTGCGGTCGTGAGCGAATATGTCGACGTCGCCAAAGCCTTTTTCGACGGCCGTGAGGCGGGCTTTGCCAACGGCCTGCTCGATGCGATCGGCAAGGATGTGCGCGCGAAATAGCGCATAAGACATCCGTTCGCATCGAGCGAAGTCGAGATGCCTCTCGACCTCGTGCTATCTTGACGGGTGTCTCGACTTCGCTCGACACGAACGGACACGAGGTGCCCTTGATTGACGAAAGGGTAGTATGACCGAAGCCGATTTCATCGCGCGTCTGCGCACGATCGCGACCGATCCTGCGGCGCGCGGGCTGGCCGATGATACGGCGCTGCTCGGCGACCTTGTGTTGACGCACGACATGATCGTCGAGGGCGTCCATTTCCTGCCCGACGACACGCCGCAGGACATTGCGTGGAAGCTGGTTGCGGTGAATCTGTCGGATCTTGCGGCGAAGGGCGCAGCGCCGCTCGGCGTGCTGCTCGGCTATAGCCTGTCGGGCGATGCGGCGTGGGACGCCGCTTTTGTCGCGGGAATCGACGATGTGCTGCGCCGGTTCGATGTGCCGTTGCTCGGCGGCGACACGGTGCGCCCACCCGCGGGGGCGCCGCGCAGTTTCGGCCTGACCGCGATCGGCCGTGCGCCCGCGACGGGAGCGCCGGCGCGCAGCGGAGTAAGGCCGGGCGATCAGATCTGGGTGACGGGGACGATCGGCAACGCGGGCGTCGGCCTGGCGATGCGGCTCGGCGAGATCGAACCGGGCGCAACCTGCATGGCCGCCTATGCCCGGCCTTTGCCGCAACTGGCGCTGGGCGCGGCGCTCGCGCCGCATGTCCATGCGATGATGGATATCTCCGACGGCCTGCTGATCGACACCGAGCGAATGGCGACGGCAAGCGATTGCCAGATCGCGCTGATGCTGGAGGCGGTGCCGCTGTCGGCGGCGCTGCTTGCGGTGCGTCCCGACGTTCTCGACACGCGGCTCGCAGCGGCAACGGCAGGCGACGATTATCAATTGCTCTTCGCGGCGGACCCGGGGCAAGCCGAAGCAATACGGTCGCTTGCGGCCACCGAAGGCGTCGCCGTCACGGCGATCGGCCATGCCGCCGTCGGCGCCGGATTGCTGCTGACGCACCGGGCGCAGCGCGTCGCGCTGCCGGAGCGTCTCGGTTTCGCGCACTAGGCGCGGAAAAGGGCGAAAAAACCGGGCTTGCCAAAGGGCGAGGTTTCTTCCCATAACGCGGCGTCCAGAATTTGGGGCGGTCGCATCAGGGGAGAGAGCGAACCGGCATCAATAAGTCGGACGTTCGACGGCTATCCTGTGTCCGCCCCCTTCATTGGGGAAGGAACAGACACGCATGAATCCGGTTTTGATCGCGATAGCGTGCGGCCTATTGGCCGTGCTCTATGGGTTCATTACCTCGCGGCAGGTGCTCGGCGCCTCGGCGGGGAATGACAAGATGCAGGAAATCGCCGCCGCCATTCAGGAAGGCGCGCAGGCTTATCTGAAACGGCAATATAGCACGATCGCCATCGTCGGCGTCGTCGTCGCGGTGATCATCGCCGCCACGCTCGGCGGGGTTTCGGCGACGGGCTTCGTGATCGGGGCGATCCTGTCGGGGGTTGCCGGATTCATCGGCATGAATATCTCGGTCCGATCGAACGTCCGCACCGCCGCCGCGGCGCAAAAGGGACTCCAGGCCGGGCTGACGCTGGCCTTTCGCGCCGGCGCCATCACCGGCCTTCTCGTCGCCGGGCTCGCGCTGCTTGCGATTGCGGTCTTCTATTGGGTGCTGACGGTCCAGATGGGCAAGACGGTGGGCGGCGACGACCGCACGGTCGTCGACGGGCTCGTCGCGCTGGCCTTCGGCGCTTCGCTGATTTCGATCTTCGCGCGTCTCGGCGGCGGCATCTTTACCAAGGCCGCCGACGTCGGCGCCGACCTGGTCGGCAAGGTCGAAGCGGGCATCCCCGAGGACGATCCGCGCAACCCCGCGGTCATCGCCGATAACGTCGGTGACAATGTCGGCGACTGCGCGGGCATGGCGGCCGACCTTTTCGAAACCTATGTCGTTACCGTCGGCGCTACGATGGTGCTGACCGCGTTGCTGCTCAAGAGCGCGGGCGACCTGCTTCCGGGGCTGATGGCGCTGCCGCTGCTGATCGGCGGCGTGTGCATCATCACCTCGATCATCGGGACCTATTTCGTCCGTCTCGGTTCGTCGAACAATGTCATGGGCGCGATGTACAAGGGCTTTCTCGTCTCGGCGGTGCTCGCGGTTCCGGCGATCTGGTTCTCGACCGCGCACGCGCTCGGCAGCATGGAAACGGCGATCGCGGGCACCGATTTCAACGGTCGCGCGCTCTTCTATTGCTCGCTGCTGGGCCTGGTCATCACCGGCCTGATCATCTGGATCACCGAATATTATACCGGCACCAACTATCGCCCGGTGCGCTCGATCGCCAAGGCGTCGGAAACGGGCCATGGCACGAACGTGATCCAGGGCCTTGCGATCAGCCTCGAAGCCACCGCGCTGCCGACGCTGGTCATCGTCGCGGGCATCATCATCGCCTATCAGCTCGCGGGCCTGATCGGCATTGCCTATGGCGCGACCGCGATGCTGGCGCTGGCCGGCATGGTCGTTGCGCTCGACGCTTATGGTCCGGTGACGGACAATGCGGGCGGCATCGCCGAAATGGCGGGGCTGGACGACAGCGTTCGTGAAAAGACCGACCTGCTCGACGCGGTCGGCAACACCACCAAGCCTATACGACCGACCTTCGGGAATTCTTCCCGAGCCTGACGGTCAATTTCAGCCTCGAAAACCCCTATGTCATCGTCGGGCTGCTGCTCGGCGCGCTGCTTCCGTACCTCTTCGGTGCGATGGGCATGACCGCCGTCGGCCGCGCGGCGGGTGACGTGGTAAAGGATGTGCGCGATCAGTTCGCGGGCGATCCCGGCATCATGGCGGGCACGTCGAAGCCGAACTATGCGCGCACCGTCGACCTCGTCACCAAGGCGGCGATCAAGGAGATGATCATCCCCTCGCTGCTGCCGGTGCTGGCGCCGATCGTCGTCTATTTCGTGATCTCGGCGGTTGCGGGTCAGGAGAACGGCTTTGCCGCGCTCGGCGCGCTGCTGCTCGGCGTGATCGTCGGCGGCCTGTTCGTCGCCCTCTCGATGACCTCGGGCGGCGGCGCGTGGGACAATGCCAAGAAATATATCGAGGACGGCAACCATGGCGGCAAGGGCAGTGAAGCCCATAAGGCAGCCGTGACGGGCGACACCGTCGGCGATCCCTACAAGGATACCGCGGGTCCGGCCGTCAACCCGATGATCAAGATCACCAACATCGTCGCGCTGCTGCTGCTCGCGGCGCTGGCGGGACACGCGATGTAAACATCGCGCCCGTCAGGGTGAAAGAATGGCCCCGCCGGCGCGATCCGGCGGGGCCTTTTTCGTTTCTCCGGTAACGTTCGGCAGTTGTTTTCGTCCGCCGCCTTTTCTACTCTGGCCTAGGGATGGCGCGGCATTCGATCCGCTTGCCAAGGGGTTGCGCCACATGCCGTGGTGCGAAAACGGAGACTGAAATGGTCAAAAAGATGTTTGCCGCGGCGTTGCTCGCATCGGCGATGATGATGCCTGTGGCGGGGGGAGCGCAAACCAGCGACATTGTGGTGGTCGCACAAAAGGGGCGGGTAGATACGGCAGTTTTCGGGAAAAGACCGTTCATGCGCGATCCGCGATTGTCGCCGGACGGTACGAAGATCGCCGTTATGCTGAGCCGCGATGGCGTCGATAATCTCGCCTATATCGATCTTGCTAAACCCGGAAATCCTTCGACCTTGATTGCGAAGGCCGAAGAATATCGTGAGGCAGGCGACCGAACCATGGGGACATGGCGATGGGTCGGGAACCGGACCCTGTTGGTAACCTTGCTCTCGCGCGAGAATATTTTCGGTCAGCGCGCCGATCTGCGACGGCTGGTTGCCTATGACCTTGAAACCGGAAAGCTCATGCCGCTGGCGTGGACGGATGCCGGAGCCGATGGTACGATCCTGCACATCGACGATGAAAAGGAAACGATCCTGCTGCAGCGCGGAACGTTCAAGGACGGCAGCTTCTCGCCGGGCCCCGAGGTTGTGGAAGTCGATGTACGCACGGGCAAATACAAATCGGTGATGCGGCCCAACCCCGAAGTCGACAGCTGGATGGTTGACGGCAAGGGGGTCATTCGCGCCGCTGTCGGGTCGGATTCGAAGGGCAACCAGCGGCTCATGTATCGCTCGAACGGGTCGGAAACACTCAAGACGGTGTCCAACGAAAAGGATCCGACCTTCACGCAGTCACAGATCGTCCCCGAGATTTTTCTCGATGAGCCGGACATGGCCTATGCTACTAGTAACAAAGACAATTTGCGGCGCGTCTACAAGGTGGACATGAAGACGCTGGAAATTGTGGGGCCGCCGGTCTTCCAGCTCAGTCGCTACGATGTCGATGGCCTTATCGCCGACGAGTCCGAATCGAAGCTGTTAGGCGTCGCTTTCACTACCAACAAGGAACGCCGGAAATGGATGGATCCGCGTCTCGCGCAGATCCAGGCCTTCTTCGACGAAGATTTCGGCGAAGGCAATGCGATGATCACGTCGACCAACGACGGCGACACCAAGTTGATCGTGCGCGTATCGGAAACGAGCGATCCCGGCGGCTACTATCTCTACGATACCGAAAGCGGGAAGATGCAGCTTCTCGGCTGGACCCATCCGATCTTGAAGGGGGCAAAGATGAACCCGACGGAATCGGTTCGGTACAAAGCATCCGACGGTCTCGAAATCGAAGCGGTGATTACCTATCCCCGCCACCGCAAGAGCCGCAAAAACTTGCCCGTCGTCGTCATGCCGCACGGCGGACCATATGGTATCCGCGACGAAGAGGGCTTTGGCTTTTTCCCCTGGCATCAGGCGCTGGCCGAGTTGGGCTATGTCGTAATTCAGCCGAATTATCGCGGTTCGGGCGGCTACGGAAAAGATTTCGTCAAGGAAGGGCGTAAGCCCGACGGTTACGGTAACCGGATGCAGGACGATCTGAACGACGCCGTGACGTGGTTCGGGAAGCAGGGGCTGATCGACCCGAAACGAGCGTGCATCATGGGATGGTCCTATGGCGGCTATGCGACAGCACGCGGCGCTCAGCGCGATGGCGATTTTTGGCGATGTGCCATAGCGGGGGCGGGCGTATATGATTTCCCGATGATGAAATCCTATGACACCAATGCGTTCGGAAGTTTCGGCGCGAGCTTCCAGGCGACTGCGAGCGATCTTGTCGATATTTCTTCGGCGCGTCACCCGGAAGGCAAGTGGGCACCGATCCTCATCGTGGCGGGTCTTCGCGACGCGCGCATTCCGATCGAGCAATCGCGAACGCTCGTTTCGCGGCTCAAGGGTGCTGGCAAAAAGGAAGACATCGATTTTCGATATGTCGAACAGCCCAAGGGCACGCACAACCTTCCTTATGAAGATGTGCATATCCAGTGGCTGGAAGAAGCGGCCAAGTGGCTCGATCGCTTCAACCCGGCCTATGTTCCGACGGACGCCGACAAACCGGTGCCTGTCGCGGTGACTGTCGACACGAAGTAGCCGACTTTCCGATCCGGCCGACCGGTTCAGTCCGGTCGGCCGGCGCCCATCTGCTGGGCATAGCCCGCCTGCACCATGGCGTTCATCCGGTCGAACAGCGCGTTCGGGTCGCTGCGGCGAAGGGCGGCGATGGCGGCTTCGGCGCCTTCGGCGACCACCAGTTCGCGCGTTCCGGCGTCGACTGCGGCGAGCATCTGTGCCGCAGCATCGTCGGGCGACAGGCCGTTGTCGATTGCCGCATCGCTTGCGCCGCGGACGCTGCCGTCGGCGTTGAGCGCGTTGCGGCTGACGTTGGTGCGCACTGATCCAGGTTCGACCACCAGCACCTTCAGTCCCAGATGCTCGTTTTCGGCGCGGACGCTGTCGTGATAGCCGATGATGCCGTGCTTGGCCGCCGAATAGGCGCTGCGCAGCGGCACGCCGGCGACCCCCGCGACGCTCGATATGGCAATGATCTGACCACCGCCGGCCGCGATCATGCGCGGAAGCAGCGCCTGGGTGAGGGCGATCGGCGCGAGCAGGTCGACCGCGATGATCTTTTGATAGACCGCAAAATCGGTTTCGACCGCCAGGCTGCGCTGCGAAATACCGGCATTGTTGACGAGGCCATCGATGCGCCCGCCCCAGGCCCAGGCCTGTTCGACCAGCGCGGGAATCGCATCATAGTCGGTCGCCTCGAACGGCAGGATCATCGTGCCCGCGCCGCAATCCTTTGCCACCGCTTCGAGCGCAGCCACGTTGCGGCCCGACAGGATCAGCCGCGCGCCGCGCGCCGAAAGGCCGCGCGCCAGTGCCGCGCCGATACCCGAAGAAGCCCCCGTAACCCACCAGATTTGATCTTTCATCTTGGCATCCCCATCTATGATTCCGTCTCAAGGTGAAACGCGTTTCGGGGGGCGTCAAGCCGCCGACCCGCGGATTTCCGTGCGGGGGTGGCAATTTTGTTGCGAATCTGATATAATAAATATCAACGCGTCGACAGCTTGCCACTTTCCATCGCCGGAAAGGCACCCTGCGGCGTCCTGATGGAGCCATATCCCTTGTCACTTTGACTGGCTAGCGCCGACCGCCTTGCTTCGATCCCCCTCCGACGAGGGCGGACGTACCCGGCCTTTTCGCGCTTTTCCGGTCCCGACGGGGCAAATGAAAGGAACCTGCATGTCCGCAAACACGCTCGTCTTTGAAGTCGGTGACTATGTCGTTTATCCCAAACATGGCGTGGGGCGCGTCATTGAACTGCAAAAGTCGGAAATCGCCGGCATGCAGCTCGAACTTTATGTCCTGCGCTTCGAAAAGGAAAAAATGACCCTGCGCGTCCCGACCAACAAGGCCGAGGGCGTGGGGATGCGCAAGCTGTCGTCGGACAAGACGCTGAAGGAAGCGCTTCAGGTCCTGACCACGAAACCGAAGGTAAAGCGCACCATGTGGTCGCGCCGCGCCCAGGAGTATGAAGCGAAGATCAACTCGGGCGACCTCGTGTCGATCGCCGAGGTGACTCGCGACCTGTTCCGCGCCGACGATCAGCCCGAACAGAGCTATTCGGAGCGTCAGATCTTCGAAGCGGCGTCGAGCCGCCTCGCGCGCGAACTCGCTGCGATGGAAGAAAGCGACGAAAAGACCGCGCAGGCGAAGATCCTTCAGATCCTCAACGAGCATGCGCCGCTCTATTACGCCGAAAAGGCGCTCTGAGCCGTTCTGCCGAGACGTGAAGAGGGCGGTCCGCAAGGGCCGCCCTTTTTCGTGGGTCAGGGATATTTTGCTTCGATGAAATAGAGGCCGTCGGGCGGTGCGTTGAGGCCGAGAGCCTGCCGGTCGGCGGCGTCGAGCGCGGCCTTCAAATCGGGCGCCGACCATTTGCCTTCGCCGACGAGGGTGAGGCAGCCGACCATCGATCGAACCTGATGATGCAGAAAGCTGCGCGCCGCGGCTTCGATGACGATTTCGTCGCCATGGCGGCTGACCGACAGACGGTCGAGCGTCTTCACTGCGCTTTGGGCCTGGCAATGCACCGATCGGAAGGTGGTGAAATCATGCCGCCCCACCAGCGCCTGTGCCGCGCCGTGCATCGCTTCGGCATCCAGCGGCTTCGCAAATTGCCAGGCGAGCCCCTTGTCCCAGGTCAGCGGCGCGCGGCGGTTGACGATGCGATATTCATAGGCGCGGCCGACGCACGAAAAGCGCGCGTGCCAGTCGTCGGCGACCGTCTCGCACGCAAGGATCGCCACCGGCGCGGGGCGAAGCTGGGCGTTCAGCGCTTCCATCAGGCGAAAGGGCTGGATCGCCTTTTCGATGTCGACATGCGCGCGCATCGCGATCGCATGCACCCCGGCGTCGGTGCGCCCGGCGCCGTGAACGGGCGCCGTTTCGGCGGTGATGCGCGTGACGGCTTCCTCGTCATATTCGATGGTGAGGGCGAAGCGGGTCATGCCAGCCGCGTCCCCGCAGTTATGGGCCGACCGCGCAGCAGTTCGGCGGCGTCCATCGCCGGCTTGCCCGCGCGCTGCACCCGGGTGGCGCGGATCGCGCCGGGGTTGCAGGCGATGGTCAGCGCATCGTCGAGCGTGACGCCGGGCGCGGCGCCGGCGACGGTGTCGGCGGGATGCACGACATCGGCCGCGAGGATCTTGTATCGCTCGCCCTCCAGCTCGAAAAAGGCGCCGGGCACCGGGTTGAACGCGCGAATCTGGCGTTCGGTCTGGGGCGCGCTGACCAGAAAATCGAGCCGCGCCTCGCTCTTGTCGATCTTGGCGGCATAGGTGGCGCCGTCATCCGGCTGCGGCACGGGTGGACAGGCGGACAGGTCGGCCAGCACCTCGACCATCAGCGCTGCGCCCATTGCGGCGAGTTCGTCGGTCAATTCGCCCGCACTCTTGCCCGCGACCGGCGTGCGGCCGATCAGGCGCATGCCGCCGGTGTCGAGCCCGGCATCCATCTGCATGATGGTGACGCCCGTTTCGGTATCGCCCGCGAGAATCGCGCGCTGCACGGGCGCCGCGCCGCGCCAGCGCGGCAGGATCGAGCCATGGACGTTGAGGCAGCCTTCGCGTGGGCTCTCGAGGATCGGTTGCGGCAGAATGAGGCCGTAGGCCGCGACCACCGCGACATCGAGGTCGAGGGCGGCGAACTCGGCCTGCGCCTCTTCGGTCCGCAG
>LULV01001077.1_pt1 | contig 13158 bp, 14 predicted proteins | sample 728081 | NCBI WGS metagenome assembly LULV01 (sample SAMN03860280, study PRJNA289734) | marine metagenome | biome: seawater column; feature: ocean; material: water; isolation source: Red Sea water column Station 108 - depth 25m | place: Saudi Arabia: Red Sea | collected 2011-10-15 | depth 25 m | reverse complement strand
CAACTTGATATTTCTCTATATTTATCTTCACCAGGAAGCCATACCTCTATGTCATAAGTTTTATTAGCATTAAAACCCATATCGCCTGTACATAGAGTCATTACTCTATAGTGAAGATTTAAGTCTTGAAGAATTCCTTCAGCACAAGTTAACATTCTCTCAAGCTCATCTTTTGAGTGCTCTGGTTCTACTAGTGATACTAATTCAACTTTGGTAAATTGATGTTGTCTAAGCATACCTCTCGTATCTTTTCCAGCTGCACCAGCTTCAGATCTAAAACATGGTGTATAAGAAGTAACACGCATAGGGAGCTGATTAATATTTAGTATTTCATTACTATGTAGGGCGGTCAAAGGTATTTCAGCTGTAGGTATCAGCCAGTGGTCATCACCTGCGGTAAATAAGTCCTCTGCAAACTTAGGTAATTGGCCGGTCCCGTATAAAGTATCTGCTTTTACTAAATAAGGAACATGCATCTCAATATAACCATTATCATTCGTATGCTTATCTAACATAAAATTTGCTATTGCTCTTTCCAGTTTAGAAAGTTGATTTTTTAATAAAACAAATCTAGATCCTGATAATTTAGATGCGGTTTCAAAATTCATTAAACCTAAATCTTCCCCTAATTCAAAATGTGTTTTAGGCTTAAATTCAAATCCTGGTTTTTCACCCCATTCTCTATACTTTGTATTATCTTCTTCATTACTTCCTAAAGGAACAGTCTTATCAGCTATATTTGGAAGTCTTGAGAGGATAGTTTTTAGCTCTTCGTCTTTAATTGTCTCAAGTTCTTTTAAATTATTAATTTTATTTTTAATTTCATCAACTTTGCTCATTTCTGATGAAGCATCTTTATTTTCACTTTTAAGTTTACCAATATTTTTAGAAATAGAGTTTCTTTCTGCTAAAAGGTTCTGAAGAACAGTCTGAGTTTCTCTTTTAACTTTATCTAGTTCTAATATTTTATTTGATATTGGATGCTCACCTCTTTGTTTCATATAATTATCAAACTCTGTTGGATTTTCTCTGATAAAATTAATATTATGCATTACTTATCTTTATTTTTTTGTATTAGTTTTGCAATATAAATTGAAACTTCGTATAAAAATATAATTGGCAGAGCTAAACTTATTTGACTAAATGGATCAGGTGGAGTTAAGAATGCAGCCGATAAAAATGCTAATACAATTGCATATTTTCTAAATTTTTTAAGTGACTCATAAGTAACCATCCCTACTCTCGCCATTAAAGATAAAACAACAGGAAGCTGAAATGCTAAACCAAAAGCAAAAATAAATCGCATCATAAGGGATAAATATTCTCCCATCTTAGCTTCTAATCGAATAGGAACTCCACTAGAGCCAAGGTTTTGATAAGATAGGAAAAAAGACCATGCCAATGGCGCAATAATATAATAAACCATTGATCCACCTGCGAAAAATAAAATTGGTGTCGCAACTAAATAGGGTAAAAAAGCTCTCTTTTCCTTTTTGTATAATCCTGGTGCAATAAATCTCCATATTTGTATTGCAATTAATGGGAATGAAAAAAATAAAGCAAAGAAAAAAGCTATTTTTAATTCTGTAAAAAAAGCTTCTTGTAAAGCTGTATAAATAAAACCTTGACCTTTATCTTTATCAAATAGTTCTACTAGAGGACTAGCTAAAAAGGCAAATAATTCATCTGCAAAGTAAAAACAAACAATGAAAATTAATAAAATATATAAAAAACTCCATAGTAGTCTTTTTCGTAACTCAGTGAGATGCCCTATTAGAGACATTTCTTCAAATTTTTCTTCAGCCATTACAAAAACAATAAATTAATTTTTTTTTGAAAATTCATTCTCGGTCATTTTTACTGTTTCTTGAACTTCTTTAATCTCATTTTCAAAATTTTTTTTGATATTAATGCCGTCTTTTATTTTTTTTACTTCTTTAACTGATTTAGCTAATTCTTTAATTTCTTCCTCTTCAGCAATTTCATTTATAGATGACTTAAATTCAGAAGACATTTTTTTAATATATTTAGTAAAAGATCCAACTTGTTTAATGAATTTTGGAAGATCTTTTGGGCCAATAACAACAACAACTATTATCCCAATTAAGAAAATTTCACTCCAACCAAAAGTAAACATTATATTTACTTTTCTTCGTCGTTTTTATTCTCTAAATTTTTATCTTCTTTTTTTTCTTCGTCAGACATTCCTCTCTTGAATGATTTGATTCCTTTTGCCATATCACCCATAAGTTGAGGTATTTTACCTCTACCGAAAAGAAGTAGAACAATAACGAGTACGATTAATAATTGCCAAATACTAGGTGTCATCCCGCTCTTATACGGAAACTATGAGAAAAAACAAGAAATTATAAGCAAGATAAGGATAGCTTTAGTAAAATATAGAAAAAAAAGGAACACAAAATGGGCACAAAAAAAAGCACAAAACGATACATTTAATATATAAATATTTTGTCCTGATTTAGATACTCTAATTGCTGGGACACAAAACAAAACGCTAAAGGAGATAAAATGGTAATTTCTTTAAAAAATCTAAAAGTCGCTAAAAAAGACCACCCAATTTATGGAGGTAAAATTCAAACTTATCCAATACTATTAAGTAATAAAAAAACTGATGATCTTCGTAAGAAAGATAAAAAGAAAATTAAAAAATAGCTGAACTCTTAACAATCTCCGTGGTTAGTGGTAATAATTCAACTATGACTACTTATGTTGTGTGTGACATAGAAGCAGACGGACCTATTCCTGGACCACATTCTATGATAAGCCTTGGTGCTGTAGCCGTTAATAAAGCAGGAAAAAAATTTGGAGAATGTGAAATTAATTTCTTGCCACTAGAAAATGCCAAACCTCACCCCGCTACTATGCATTGGTTTACAACAGAAGCGCCAGAAGCTTTAAAATATACTCAACATCATCAAGTCTCACCCAAAGAAGGAATGAACAAATTTGGTGATTGGCTTCTTACGTTACCAACCCCACGAATTATGGCTGCTCATCCAGCTCCATTAGATTTTATGTGGATCAATTGGTATATTCAAACTTTTCTTGTAGAACGATTAGAAAAAATTCCTTTCTCTATGCCTTTTTTTGATAAGAATGGACAAGCAGCCTTTGATATCAAATCCTATGCTGCTGCTGTGCTGCAAAAAGATTATAAAGACATAGGTAGAGATGATTACTCTCTAGAATTGCATGATAATACAAAACATACGCATAAAGCCATAGATGATGCCAGAGAATATGCAAAATTATTAATTAAACTACTGAATAAAAACAAATAAAACAATCCTAGGTTATCAACTTAAACTGATTTAAAACGAGTAGACAATAAAAACATATTATTTGTTTACCCAGTATATTTTAAGATCAAAAAATTTTAAAATAAAAAAAACACAAAATAAAGACACTGGAAATTAAAAATATAATTTTTTCAATGAGATAAATTGATTTGACACACATGGTGTCATAAGGGGTTTATACGGAAACTATAGGAAAAAAACAAGAAGTAATAAGTTAACTAAGTATTTTGAATAAAATCATCAATATTATTTTCATCATCTTGTTCTAAATTATCATTACTTTGTAAATTTTCTTCATTTTTAGCAATATCACTTATAGTTGCAATCGCAGCACGTTTATCTAGAAAACCACTTGCCTTTAGCTCCTCTTTATTAGGTAAATCGGATAAACTATTCAATCCAAAATGTTCAACAAACAAATCTGTGGTAGACCATAAAGTAGGTTTACCAGGTATACTTTTCCTACCTGAAGGACGTATCCATCCTATTTCCATCAAATGATCTAGAGAGCCTCTACCCATTTGAACACCTCTAATATTTTCAATTTCTGATCTTGTTATTGGTTGTTGGTATGCAATTATAGATAAAGTTTCTAGTGCTGCTCTTGATAATTTTCTTTTCTGTGTTTTAAAAATAGTTAATTCATCACTGAGATCTTCAGCAGTTCTAAAAGACCATTTGTTGCCGGTTTTTATTAAATTAATACCTCTATTTTTATAAAAATCTTTAATTTCTAGTAATAGCTTACTTATATTATTTTTATCTTTAATTTTTTCTTTTAAATCATTTTCATCAAGTGGCTCTCCTGATGCAAATAATATTGCTTCTAAAATTTTAATATCTTTATTATCCATTTTGATTAAATTTTATATAAATATTACCAAAACTTTCATCTTGTTTTAAATCAATAAAGCCATTTTTTGATAATTCTAAAGAAGCAACAAAGTTAGATGAGATAATTGATTTATTAATTGTTTTATTAGCTTTAATTAAATTTGGAATTACATTTAAAAAATTAGTCCATTCTGTAATATTTCCAAAAATACCTTTTAATCTTTTAACTGCTTGATCAACTGAATAAAGTTCTGAATACTCAATAGTTAATTGTTTTACCTGTTCATTCGATTTAAGTATTTGACTATATGATTTTAGTAAGTCATATAAATTAGAAGTATAATTTATATTATATTTAACTTTGAGACCTTCAGATGACCCCCCATAAAATACATCTCTATTAACAAGAGGTCTTGAATATATGATTTTAGAAATATTTTGAAAAGCCTCTAGTCTCTGTAATTGATATTTTAAAGCCTCTTCTAACTCATCGGCTGTATATTCATCTGTTTTTTCTTCTTTTGGTAATAGTAATCTTGATTTCAGATACGTTAGCCATGCTGCCATCACTAAATAATCAGCAGCTATTTCAAGGTCTATGGGACCCTCAAAATTGTCTAATAATAGGTTAAATTGACCCTCTTTTATTTCTGTATCTGGAACATTTAACACAATTTTTTATATAAAATTATTGAGATTCTCTCAATATTATTAATTTTGTAAATTAAGTATTATGCAACTCTTAACAATAGTTAATAAATCACAAGCTTCAGAAGCATTATTCTTAGAGATGTAATTTTTATAGGTAATAAAATATTGAGTACCTATTTCAGTTTTTTTATAAAAAACAAAAATATCTTCATGATCTATAATTTCTTTTTTATTTTCTAATAAATTGTTAAAGTATTTATTAATATTTTCAAAATTATCATTGCTATATAATTGAATTGTAAAATCAAGTTCGTCTATATTTTTAAAATCAAAATCTTGAATTTCATTATCTATGTTATTTAAACTTTTCTTGTCTAAATAATCAACAACCTCACCTTCTTTATTAGTAGGAATAACAAAATATTTATCAGTAAATTTAGGAATGACAAAATACTCCCTATTACTAAAATAATAAAAAGAGATAAGATAAAGAATAATAATAAATAGTAATAATAATAAAGAATATTTTAGGATATAATTATTTTTTCTTTTAAAAATAATTCTTTTAATCATTACATTGTTTCAGGTGCGCTTATATCAATAATTGAAAATATATCTTTTAAAACAACTCTAAATGACTCCAACCAAAATATTTTTGAAATTGTCTTTTCTGCATTTTTTTCATCTATAAAACGAAGTGATTCATTATCTTTACCTTTATTCCAAATTGAATGGAAATCAGAGGATATTTCTTCTAAGTAATTGATTAGTCTATGTGGTTCATTATAATATGATGATTGATACAACAAATAAGGATAACAAATTAACTTTTTGATTAATTTTACCTCCTCATCAGATAGATTTTGTATTGCAGTAAAATTATAATCATTTTTAATTTTTATACCTAATTCGTTTGCTTTATTAATTACTGATGAAGCTCTAGCGTGTGCATATTGACAGTAAAAAACTTTATTATCTTTATTTTTTTCAACAACAGCATCTAAATCAAAATCAATTGCTGTCTCATTTTTAGTAGAAATCATGTAGTACCTTATAGGATCTTTTCCAACCTTAGAATGAACATTAGCCAATGTCACAAAATTTCCAGATCTTTTTGACATTTTAATTTTTTGTTTATTTTGAATTAAACTTACAATCTGACAAGTTAAAATGTTTAAATAAGTTTCATCATCTTTAATAGCTTTAATTAGCGAATTCATTCTTGGAATATAGCCAATATGATCAGACCCCCAAATATTTACTAATCTATCAAAATTTCTTTTACATTTATCTAAATGATATGCTGCATCATTAGCAAAATATGTCCATTCACCATTTGATTTTTTTAATGCTCGATCTTCATTGTCTAGTAATTTAGAGGATCTAAATAATAATTGCTCTCTTGGCTCCCAATCAGAATCATCACCCTTTGGTTTCTCTAAAATACCTTCATATAGTAATTTTTTTTCATCCAAGATTGAAAAAAGTTCGTCAATAATTTTACTTTTTTCTATTTCAGTTTCATGAGTAAATTTATCAAATCTTATGTTTATTAATTCTAAATCTGATTTTATGCTTAAAAGTATATTTTTTAATGCGAAATTTTTAAAATATTGAATAGTTTCTTCTTGCTGAAAGTTTAGCCACTTATCACCATCTTCATTTTTAATTTTTTTGGCAATATCTATTAAGTATTCACCAGGATACTCATCTTCTTCTAACTCAATTTTTTTATCAAATAATTGTAAATATCGTTTCAAAAGAGAGTTTGATAATTTATCAATTTGAGAACCTGCATCGTTAACGTAATACTCTCTAGTAACATCAAAACCTGTTTTAGTATAAAGAGAGCTTAATACATCTCCAAATACAGCGCCTCTTATATGAGCTATATGCAATGGTCCAGTTGGATTAGCTGAAACAAATTCGACATTTATTTTTCTATCTGCACCATAATTAACATGATTTAAAAAATTTTTACTATAAATTTCTTTTAAACTTCTTAATACAAATTCATCTTTTAGAAAAAAATTTATAAAACCATTTTTTGAAACCTCAAAATGATCAATAAATTCAATTGATTTAATTCTATCATTTAGTTCTTTTTCAATATTAAAATTTTCATTAATAATTTTTCTTCTAACAATTAAATAAAAGTTCGTTGCCAAATCACCTTGTTTATTATTTGAAGAATAATCGATGCTAATCTGTTTTTTATTGATTGGAGATATGAATTTATTACTCTCTAAAAAATCTGTAAAATCAAATAAAAAATCTGAAAGGTCTTTTATAAAATTATTCACTAATCTCCTTATACAAATTTAGAGCAAATCTATCCGTCATTCCTGAAATATAATCACAAATTAATCTTTCAATTTCAATATTTTGATTTCTCCAATCTACTGGTAGTTTATTATTATTTTTTACGAAATAAGTAAACAAAGTAGATATAACCTTTTTTGAATACTGTCTCTTATCTGATAAATGACTGTGATTATAAACTTTATCAAATAAGAATTTTTTAATTATGTCACAATTTTTCTTCATTTCATTTGAAAATGAAACAACGAAATTATTTTTTTTACGTATATCATCAATAGAATTGATATTATTTTCAATTAAATTTTTTTTTGTAGTTTCATATATATCATTTATCATATTTGATATTGAGTTTCTTAAAACTTGATATACTAGAAGTTTATTTGGAATATCTTTGTAGTGATCCTTTAAATTAATTATAATTTTTTCAAAAAAACTTAACTCTGCAATATCATCTAATGATATTAAGTTTGCTCTAATAGCATCCTCTACATCGTGATTATTATAAGCAATATCATCAGATATACTTGCTATCTGTGATTCTAAATAAGGTTGATCAGTTAGATTTAGATTGTGTAATTTTGAATAATTATCTAAGTGATAAGGTAAATGATCACTCAAAATTCCATTATGTTTTATTATTCCCTCTAAGCTCTCCCATGTTAGGTTTAATCCATCAAAATCAGGGTGTCTTTTTTCTATAAATGTTAAAACTCTCAAGGTTTGATCATTATGATTAAAACCTCCAAACTTTTTCATTGAATTATCAAGTGCATCTTCGCCAATATGACCAAAAGGAGGATGACCTAAATCATGTGCGAGAGCAACTGTTTCACCTAGATCTTCATCTAATTCAAGTAATCTACAAATTGATCTTGATATTTGGGCAACTTCCAAAGAATGAGTTAGTCTAGTCCTAAAATAATCACTCTCACTTTCAATAAAAACTTGGGTTTTGTGTTTTAATTTTCTAAAAGAATTAGAGTGAATAACTCTAGCTCTATCTCTTTCAAATGGATTTCTCAAATCATCATCTAGCTCATTATATAATCTTCCATTTGAATTATCTGGATTGGAAGCTAAATGTTTGAACATAAGAAAATTTATATTATAGTTGTAAAAAAATAACTAATAACAATATTTAGATAAATGGACAATATAATTGAAGTAACTGAAAGTGCTCAGAATCATATCAACAAGATACTTCTCTCTGAAAAATCTAACTATTTCAGAATTACCGTATTAGGTGGTGGTTGTGCTGGATTTCAATATAAATTTGATTTTTCTGATAAACCAAATGAAGATGATTTAATCTTTAATTATAAAAATGCTGATGTATTGATAGATAAAACTTCAATTGAATTAATAAAAGGATCTAAAATTGATTATGTTAATGAATTGATTGGATCGTCATTTAAAATTTCTAATCCACTAGCATCTTCATCATGTGGGTGTGGTACTTCTTTTTCAATATAAATGAAAATTACTACATGGAATGTAAATTCAGTTAATGCAAGAATAGAACATTTAATAAAATTTATAAAAAAAGATCAATCAGATTTATATTTAATTCAAGAATTAAAATGCACAAATGAAAGTTTTCCCAAAGAGGAATTAGAAAAAATTAATTATAAATGTTATGTAAATGGGCAAAAGAAATTGATTGGATGATAAATTTTAATAAATATATCAAAGAATTAATTAATAATAATCAACCAATTATTATAGGTGGAGATTTTAATGTAATACCTAATGATGAAGATGTGTATTCACCAGAAAATTTTAAAAATGATGCTTGTGCCCATCCATTAACAAGAGAAAAATTTAGATATCTTTTAAATTTAGGTTTTGTTGATACAGTTAAATACTTTGTTGATGGAAATACAAACTGGACCTTTTGGGGTTATAGAGGTGGAAATTGGCAAAAAGGTAATGGTCTTAGAATTGATCATTTTCTTACTACACCAGAAGTAACTGATTTGATTAAATCAGTTAATGTTAATCGTGAACCAAGAGGATGGGAAAAAGCTTCTGATCACACACCAGTTACGATTGAATTAGTTAATTAATATTAAATATCAGCGTATGTATGCGTTTCGTCTTTTGCTCCTGGTTGAGTAACAGCACCCTCGTAAGCTGGCCCAACAGTTTGAGAATATTTCCATATAGATCCAGAATTATGATTAGTTTTTCTTGGTTTCCAATCGTTTTTTCTCTTTTCTATTTCTTGATCTGAAAGCGTAACGTTGATTTCGCCTTTAACAGCATCAATAATAATCTCATCGCCATCTTTAAGTAAACCTATCATACCTCCTACAGCTGCTTCTGGTCCTACATGACCAATGCAAAATCCTCTTGTGCCGCCTGAAAACCGTCCGTCTGTAATTAAAGCAACAGTTTCACCTAACCCTTGCCCATATATTGCACCTGTTGTTGAAAGCATTTCACGCATACCAGGTCCTCCTTTAGGACCTTCATATCTAATTATTACCGCATCTCCTGCTTTAATTTCATTTTTTAAAACTGCAGTTAAAGCATCTTCTTCTGAGTCAAAACATTTAGCTTTTCCTTTAAAAGTTAAATTTTTTAAACCTGCTATTTTTGATATACATCCATCTGGAGCAAGATTACCCCACAACCCTACGACTGAACTATTTTCACTAATTGGATTATCACATTTATAAACAACATCTTGATTTGTAGGAAATATTACTTCTTTATGATTTTCAGCTATTGTTTTTCCTGTAACAGTTATGCAGTCTCCGTTTATATAACCACCATCTAATAAAGATTTTATAACAACTGGCACACCTCCTACATCATATAAATCTTTAGCAACGTACTTTCCACCAGGTTGCATATCTCCGATATAAGGAGTCGAATTATAAATTTCTACAACATCTCTTAATGTAAATTTTAAACCCGCTTCATTAGCTATCGCAGGAAGATGGAGTGCTGCATTAGTTGAGCCTCCAGTAGCTGCAACTACTCTTGCAGCGTTTACTAATGAATCAATAGTTACTATATCCCTTGGTCTTATATTCTTTTCTAATAAATTCATTATAGCTTTACCACTCTTTTCACCATAAGCTTTTCTTTCTTCAGTATTTACTGCTGGTGGCATAGCTGAATTTGTTAGAGCTAAACCAACTGCTTCAGAAATACATGCCATTGTATTTGCTGTAAACTGACCTCCACACGATCCAGCAGATGGGCAAGCAACTTGTTCAATATCTTTTAAATCTTGATCTGAGATAGTTCCAGCAGCATGTTTTCCAACTGCTTCAAAAACATCAATAACAGTAACATCTTTACCCTTGTATTTTCCTGGTAAGATTGAACCCCCATAAATGAATACAGATGGTACATTTAATCTAACCATAGCCATCATTAAACCTGGTAAAGATTTATCACATCCAGCAAGTCCAACTATTGCATCATAACAGTGACCTCTCACAGATAATTCAATGGAATCTGCAATGACTTCTCTGCTAATAAGAGAGGATTTCATTGCCTCATGACCCATGGCAATTCCATCTGTTACTGTTATAGTTGTAAATTCTCTTGGTGTTCCTCCAGCATCTTTGACACCTGTCTTCACATGTTGCGCTTGATCCTGAAGAGTAATGTTGCAAGGAGCTGATTCATTCCAGGTGCTAACAACACCAACAAATGGTTGATAAATTTCATGTTCTTTCAAACCCATAGCATAATAATAAGATCTATGAGGTGAACTTTTAGCTCCTAGTGTTACGTGTCTACTTGGCAAACGAGATTTATCAATCATCTCAAAACTTCCTTTCGGTTAAAAGTTTATTAAAGAAAACTCCAAACCTTTGAGAGTTTTCATAAAAACTAAAATGTCCACAATCATATATCTTATATCTAATTGAACCAAATAAAAATTCAGAAAAAAATAACTTAGATTTAGACCCAAATAAATATATTTTTTTGGAAAAAAAAGATCTAAAAAATTTTAATAGTTCATCGGATTTAGAAAGTGATACCGCTTCACAAGAAATTTCATAAAAAGCATCTGATGATGTTTTTTTTAAAGATTGAGACCATTTACTTAAAGCTTTATCCTCAGATAATTCGCATAAATTAATAAGTTTTTTAAACTTTTCTTTAAACTCATTTTTTTTATAAAGACTAGTTTTTTTTGTGACCGTTAAGGTATCGTAATGAGTTAAATTACCTTCGTAATTAATAAAGTTTTTAAATAGTTTTTTTTTTAGATATTTTTTAGCAAGTAAAATTGGTATTATCCCGCCTACTGAATGAGTAAAAAAAATAATATTTTTCATATTCTTTTTTTTAATAAACAGAAAAATTTTTTTAGTGAACTGTTCAAGACTATAGTTTGTTTGTTTTGAGTTATTGTTATGACCTGGAAGTTCAGCTATCAACAACTGATATTTTGTTTTTACTATAGATTTGAAAAGGAATATAAGAAACTTAATTTTATACATTTTATTTTTTAAGAAGATCAAGGTTTTTTAAAGCTTCTTTGAGCTTAGCTTTATTTTCATTCACAATTTTGAGCGGAGCTTTATCTAAGAAGCTTTGGTTTTTTAATTTTTTTTCAAAAAACTTGACTTCATTCTCATAAAATTTAATTTTTTTTTCTATTTCATTAATATTATTTTTTTCTTTATTCTCATACAGTATAGCAAACTTAAAACCTGAAGAAATAAAATCAAAATCACAGTTTTTTTTAGTTGAATAACTAAGTTGATTTATATTGAAAAATAATTTGATTAAGCTTTCATTATCATCAATCCACTGCACTCTATTATTGCTAAACATTACCAGTTCAAAATCAATATTTTTTACATTACTTAACTGAGGGTATAACGGGAGTTATTAGATTTAGCACAAGTTTAAATACATAACTAAAATTATTTGAAATTTCGTCAAAGTTTTTTTTATCTTTTAAATAAATTTTTGACAATTCTATGTAAACATCACAAAAATCATTCCAAATAAAATGATAAAGTTCTTGAACAAGTAAATTAAACTTGAAATTGTTAAGATGTTTAGTAACATTTTTTTGTGTTTCGTCATATCTCTTTAATATCCAGTCATTGATTGGAAGTTTATTTTTTTCAAAGTTATAATTCTTGTTAAAAGAAAATTTATTAAACTGAGAGAATCTTGCGACATTCCAAAGTTTTGTGATAAAGTTTCTACTGTTCTCTACAAGTTTATTAGATAACTTTATGTCTCTTCCTTGAGTTGAGAGATTTATAAGAGACAGATCATAACCATTCTAGCTACCCAAAAAAAAATAATATCAAAACCGGTTACTAAAACATTTGTTGGATAATATTTCTTGAGAAGACTATTTTTATTTGGCCAACCCAAAGTTGAAAAAGGCCACAATGCTGATGAAAACCAAGTATCTAATACGTCATTATCTTGATGGGAAATTTTTTCATTAGGTCTCTTTTTTTTTAGTATTTTTTTAGCTTCGTCAAAATTTTCTGCGGCAATTTTTGTGTTTTTATCTGAATACCAAACTGGAATTCTATGTCCCCACCAAATTTGTCTTGAAATACACCAGGGTTCAATATTTTCAATCCAGTATTTAAATGTATTCATCCATGAAGAAGGAAAAAAATTTAATTCATCTTTTTTTATAATTTTTTTTACATCCTCACATAGTTTTTTAGAATCAACAAACCATTGCTTAGTCATAAATGGTTCAATAACGGATCCACTTCTTTCACCAATGGGCAGAACCATCTTATTCTTCGTTTGCTTTTCTAAAAGTCCTAACTTTTTTAGATTTTTTAATATTAAATCCCTAGCCTTATATCTGTCCATACCAAAAAACTTTTTGGGTACATTTTCATTTAACTTAGCGTTCTTATTAAAAATATTTATAAAATTCAAATTGTGTTTTTTTCCAATTAAAAAGTCGTTAAAGTCGTGTGCGGGGGTAATTTTTACTGCACCAGAACCTTTTTTTGGATCAGCATATTTATCTGCAATAATAGGAATTAATTTTTTAGAAAATGGTATATTTGCT
>LULV01000859.1_pt1 | contig 13331 bp, 10 predicted proteins | sample 728081 | NCBI WGS metagenome assembly LULV01 (sample SAMN03860280, study PRJNA289734) | marine metagenome | biome: seawater column; feature: ocean; material: water; isolation source: Red Sea water column Station 108 - depth 25m | place: Saudi Arabia: Red Sea | collected 2011-10-15 | depth 25 m | reverse complement strand
TTGCATCCCAATAGCACCAAAGTTTTCACCAACAGCTCTTGTTAAAGAATTAAATTTTGTAAAAGCAGCGGCTAATCCACCTGCTAAACCAACTTGAGTTAAAATTGATTGGGCTATGCCTGATGCGGCTGAACTAGCTTTTTCAAGTTGTTTAGCTTTTTCCGCTTGAATTTTAGCATTTTGTTCATCAAGTTTATTTTGTTGTATGGTTTTAGTAACTGTTTGTGCTGTGTTTAAATACCTTTTTGCTAAAATTATGTTACCCTTGTTTTTCAACTCATTAGCTTTTGATATTAAATCTTTTTGTATCTTAGTTAATTCTTTATTATCGTTTTCAAATTTAGCTGCTTCTTGTAAAATTTTAACTCTATCTTTGCGAGTAGAATCAGCTTTTGCCTCAGCATCACTTTGCTCAGCTAATAAATTTGCTAACTCTTTTTGTAAATTTATTTGTTCTTTTAATTCTTCATTAGCCATAATTTAATCTAAAAAGTCCGATAATTTATAATTTGTTTTTGGTTTGAAAGATTTATAATTAGAATCTATTTCTTTTGCACGTCTATTAAAATCATCCCATAGATTTTTTAAATCTTTGTTGAGATTATCTAAATCTTTTTTTATTTTTTTATCTTTTTTTAAATTTGATTTTGCTATTTTATTAGCTATTTTATCAACAAATTTACTATAAAGTCCCTCTGAAATGATATTATCAACATCCATGAATGATTTTTTCTTAGACATAAAATTCTCCAATTACTCATATATAAATATTAAATATATAAGAAATCACCCACCAAATCTTGATTTAGGTTGTTTAGTTTTTTGTTGGACTTTTTTAATTTCATCACTCTCTTTTTTCTTAGTTTCAAATAACTTTTTATAATAAAACTTTCTTAAAAAAGAGGGCATGTTGTAAACATCTGAATGAGTGAATCCACTTCCGAAATAAATTAATTCAAATATCTCATTATGAATTTGTGGCTTATGTTCAGGCCTCAGGCCAAAAAAAGTTTACCGTCATTGGTATATCTACCTTGACAGTTTCCCCCTCCAATTCTATTTCTTGTGTTAGTACCTCTAGATCACAATTATTTTGCGCTTCATTAGAGATAACAGCAACACCATTCCTAAGAGTAATACTTCTTACTAATCCTGAACTAAAATTAAAGCATACCTTGTATAGAGACCCATCGTGATCCTCAGGGTTAAACCTTACGGAAAGAACATTAAATAGAGTGTCGATAGATAAATTATCTAAAAAGGTATCATCAATATTCATTAAATTAGTCAGTTCAAATTCATCGTTAAGCTCTATGGCAGATGATAAAAAATAATTCCTTTTGTTTGGATTGGAAGATTTAGCACCTTCATGTATAAGTGCTTTTTGTCTCAAAGTTTTAATCTCTGAATTAAAGAGGTCTAGCGAAATAAGATAATCACTTAATTCAAGAGCCCATTGCATATCTTCTTTGTCCACAGCTAGTCGAAGCTCTTTTATTAATTCATTTTCTCCACCAGCTAATTTTGATATCCTTTTTGCTTTCTCTTTTCTTGATAAAGGATCTAATTCAGCGGGATTTCCATTAAACCATCCTAAATATCCATTAAATATGCTTTTCACAGACCACCTAACTGTTCCGTAGAATTCATATAAAAAGGGAGAGCTTGAAAGGTTTTGAGGTAGCTCTATCATTTCAGATATTTCATCAGGATAATAACCTGCATTCATAAGTCTAATTGTTTGATCATGAATATATTGGATTGCATCTCTGTATGTAATAAAAATATTGTTTATTTCATTTTTTCCAATAACAGGTCTTGTATGACTGGGAAATAAATATTCAGGATAAAACGATTTCATTAGGTCAAGACTTTCTATCCATCCTGTTACGTCGCGATGCGTGGTGCCTCTAATGGTATATAGATTAGGAAAGGTTTTGTAAATATTATCCCCAGGCATGAGCGATTTATGTTTCGGAAGCCACACAAATATTTGATCATTTGTTTCTCCTGGAGCATGATAAAGTTCAATTTCAATTCCTGAAATTGTAATTTTTAATTCATCACTAAATGTAAGGTCAGGTTTTACATAACCATTTGGAGATTTTGAGACATTTAAACGGGGCCCTATTCCAACATTTATGAGCTCTTCTTCCGGTAAAAAAGTTCCAAACATTTTTGCACTTCTTTGAGTGATGATTGGGTTTAAAATCCCTTGTATATCTAAATAATAAGCAGCACCAAAGGTATGATCACCATGATTATGGGTGTAAATGATTGCTTTGACAGGATTTGAATTCTTTTTTCTAAATAGTTCATATATTTTTTCAGCATCATATCTACTATCAGCAGCATCAATGATGATATTCCCATCTTGACCCTCTACCATGATTGAATTTGCAATACCAAAACCAATAGCAAAATGAATTTTTCCACCAGGGGTATCAAATGTAATTACCTCTTGATTAAATTCATCTGAATGTTTTATGAGTTTTTCTACTTCAGATGTAGTTGGAACATTAAACTCTAGGTTTTCTTTTGAGCAGGAAGTTACTATTAAAAAAGTTAATATTGCGTATTTGTACAAAATAAATTGCCTATAAAAAACTAAGCATTATTTCATCTACAAGAATAGCTGAAGCATCATCAGACGATATTGATCTTTTTGAACCATCTCGCCACACAGTTACAACTGTCCAAACTGTTCTCTCTTTTTCAAGGTCTTTTAAATTAATTCTTAGTATATTTTCAGTAACTGTGTAAACATCGTCTCTAAACCTATAATAATCCCAATAATATCTTGAATAGTAATAGTCCATCCTGTCTGATTCTACAGATTCTTTAGTGGTAAAGTTTATTTCAAAAATTAGATTTGATTCTTTATTGAAATTTAATCCACGTTCCGAAATAGCACCTTTTAGCTCTTCTCTAAACCTTTCAAGCACAATTGGATTGATTTCTGCACTGATATTAGAAGTATTTATCTTTATATCAAAATCGTTATAATTATCTAAATTAAAAGTCTCGATTGAGTCGACCTGAATATTAGATTGTGTTGTAGAACATCCAATCAAAACAATCAAACTTAGTAGAGTTGTTATATATTTCATAGGTAATTTACGTTTATTATTATGTTTAATTTAGAAGATCAAAAGTATATAAAATTATTAGACCTTAATGCTCAAATATATACTGAATCCGAATTCAATTGCAAGCACATTCATCTGGATTCTAAGAGCAATGAGAAAGTATTTATGGTTGCTTTTAGAACTATTCCAGAAGACTCAACTGGTGTAGCTCATATACTTGAACATACTGCACTATGTGGTTCAAAAAAATATCCTGTGAGAGATCCATTTTTTATGATGATTAGAAGATCATTAAACACATTTATGAATGCTTTTACTTCAAGTGACTGGACTGCATATCCTTTTGCAACACTTAATGATAAAGACTTTAAAAATTTACTTAGTGTATATCTTGATTCTTCTTTTTTTCCTAATTTAGATAAATTAGATTTTTTCCAAGAAGGACACAGGCTGGAGTTTAAAGAAGAGAACAATATTGATAGTGAACTTGAAATAAAAGGTGTTGTCTTTAATGAAATGAAAGGAGCCATGAGCTCTATTTCAAGTCAGTTATGGCATGGCATGTCAAAGCATTTATATGATTCTTCCACTTATAAACATAATAGTGCAACATTCTTTACTTTTGGTGATATTAAACCAGAAGAAATTCAAGAATTTATTGATGAAAATGTACTTAAAAACTTTGAGCCCTCTAACGATAAGATATTTGTAGAAAATGAAGTTAGGATTGCGTCACCAAAAACTGTTTCAGAGTACTACAACCCTCTTCCAAATGATGAAAATAATCATCATGTGGTTTTAAGCTGGTTACTTGGCGAAAGTCATGATCCTGTGGAGTTGCTCGAATCATATCTCATGTCAAATATTCTATTGGATAATTCAGCATCTCCATTAAGAAAGACCCTTGAAAGCACTAAGTTTGGTAAATCTTTATCGCCTCTTACTGGTCTTGAAACTGATCACAAAGAATTAGTTTTTGCAGCTGGATTAGAAGGCGTTGATTCAAATATGCAAGAAAAGGTTGAAAAGCTGATAGTAGATTGTCTCAAGAATGTTGTAAAAGATGGGATTGAAAAAGAAATAATTGATTCTGCCTTACATCAGCTTGAGATTAGGCAAAAAGAAATAACTGGGTCTGGCATGCCCTATGGACTTCAAATTATGCTTAGCTGTTTACCAGCATGCATTCACAATGATGATCCGCTAAAGGTTCTTGATCTTGACGCATCTTTTAAGATTGTAAAAGCTAATCTTGCAAAACCAAAATATATGGAAAAACTTATAGAGGCCAAATTAATTAATAATAATCACAGACTAAATTATTCACTTATTCCAGATGTTGGGTTTAATAAAAAAAATGATGAAAAAATTCTTAATAAAATAAAAAAGAAATCTAAATCGTTAACAAGTGATGATAAAAATGAAATAAAGGTTCTTGCAAAGTCATTAAAAGAAAGACAAAACAGTGTTGATGATCCTGAAATTTTGCCAAAAGTTACCAAAGATGACATTCCATCGAGCAGAGTCTATCCAGTTGCAGAAACTTTTATGTCAAACAACACACTTAATTATTTTTATAATACTGGCACAAATGGCATTACTTACCATTCGGAAATTTATCCATGTGAAGATCTAACCGAGGAAGAGTTTAAAGTCGCATCATTATTTGCAAACACATTAACTGATGTTGGAGTTGGAGGTAAATCTTTTGAAGAAATGCAAAAAATACAATCTGCTGTTACTGGAGGCATTTCAGCATCATTTATTTTAATTCCCAAAAATAATGATAATTATTCTTTAGCATTACAGGTTAGTTCAAAATCACTTGAAAAAAATGAGCCCCAAATGCAAGAATTAATAGCTAGTACTGTTTCTAAATCTAAATTTAATGAGAAAGAAAGAATAAAAGATTTGTTGAATTTTATATCATCAGCAAATGAAAGGTCTGTAATTCAAAATGGTCATGTTTTAGCAATGAGTAACGCTAGTGCTCAGATAAATAATATTGCAGCTACCAATGACATGGGTTCAGGTATTAATTTCATTACAAATACCAATGATTTGTCTAAAAATATTGATAAAAATGAAAATTTAGAGAGATATATTGATCTACTCCAATCAATAAAAAGTAAAATTTTAGAAAGTCCAATACACACATTTACTGCTTCATCAATCGAAAAGAATAATTCTCAAATCAATTTTGATTTTAAAGAAAGTAATGGCTCAAATTTCAAACAAAAACTCTTTGATATTCAAACAGAAAAAATTGGTTGGATTACTGGTGCTCAAGTTTGTTATTGTGCTGAAACATTCCCAACAGTTGACATGAAACATGAAGATGCTGCAGCGCTCACAGTATTGGGAGCTGTATTACGAAATGGATACTTACATTCAGCGATAAGGGAAAAAGGCGGTGCTTATGGAGCTGGAGCTATGCAAGACATTAAAAACAAAGTTTTTAAGTTTTTTTCATATAGAGATCCAAAATGTACGGAGACATTTAATGAATTTTCTAATTCTAGAGAATGGTCTCTAAAAAATATATCTCCTTCACAACTTGATGAAGGAATCTTAAATGTTATTTCAGGAATTGATAAGCCTTTATCACCTTATGGAGAGGCAATGAGTGACTTTGGGGCAAATATTGATAAAAAAGACCTAGATACAAGACTTCAATTTAGATCAAAGGTAAAAATGTGTTCTGTTGATGATTTAATTAATGTATCTAGAAAATATCTTTTTAATGAATCTAAGCGAGCAGTCATAGCTGGTGAGGGTTATATTGATGAGATGGAAAAGCTAAACTTTAAGATTCAAAATATCTAACTAAAAGAAAATAAATTTTTTCTTTTTGAGTTCCTTTGCACATCCCCAATATTGCTTCTGGTATTTAGTTGACCTTGCCTGAACTCTATCCGCTACCTTTATTAACCATTGCTTTTTACGATAAGACTTTTTTTCAAACCCTCCATATCCTTCGTGATAAGCAAGATACAAAGATCTTGCATCAGTTTTTTCAAAACCTTGATAATAACCTTTGCTTGCGTACCAACCGATAAAATCTGCAGAGTCACTAAAATTTTTTCTATTTGCTCTTGTATTACCCGTTTCATCTTTGTAGTCATCCCAGGTTTTTGTCAAAGCTTGAGAATAGCCAACTGCTGTTGATGGCCTGAACCAAGGTATCACTCCTAAAATTTTTTCTCTTTCGGGCCTAGCATCAGATTTAAAACTTGATTCTTGATGAACAAATGAGATCAAAACATAAGGTGGTATCTTCCATCTTTTTTCACTTCTAATTGCTGCTTTGTACCAACTTCTTTTTTCTTGAAAAATTAGACAGATGTTATCTGGATTTTCAGGCGGTTTTGTTGCACATGACTGAAGAACAAAAATTAGTATAAAAAATGCAATGTAACAAAAGTTATATCTTTTCATCTTCTTTAAACCCTCTAAAGTTTTTAAATCTAGGAAATCTTAAACTAAAGTGCTCACTCTCTATACTTTGAGTAATTGCGTCTGCTCTTATTTCAACCATTCTTCCAATTAGTTTATCTTTGGCTGACCAAAATCTTTCTCTCTCATCATCTGTTAAACCACTGCCAACGCTTAAAGAAAAGAATTTTCCATCATCCTCACCTTCAACACTAAAAGCTCCTAGTTTTCCAGCATGTTTTCCAGTACCCTCTTGAATGTCTACCACTTTTAAGGTTACTTCAATAAAAGGTTTAATTTTGAGCCATGCGTGACTTCTTTTACACTCATAAAAATTATCATTTGGTTTTATCATTAATCCTTCAAAACCTTTATCAAGTGCTTCTTTATTCATTTTTGCAAACTTTTTTTGACCTTTCTCTTCATCAAAATTTATAACTTCGTAATCGACAAGCTTAATAACATCATCAAATTTTTTTGATAATTTATTTAGTTCATTCTTCCTTTCTATTGAATTTAAATTGCTTTTACCAGAATTGAATTCATCAAGTGGAAGAATATCAAATAATGCAAGATAGGCGTCATCAGTTTTTGCTCCTGATTTTCTGTAGACCTGTTTCATTAATGCCTGAAAGTCATCACTCATGACTTCGCCATCAAAAACTACATTATTGAATTCTGGTTTACTTAAGGCATTTTCTATATGAGGAAAATTATAAAATATTTTTCCATTTCTGCTGTAAAGAGTTGCCTTCTCATTTTTGACAATTGCTATTACTCTAACACCATCATATTTATACTCAACCAAACAATCACCTTTAATTTTTTTTGGATGCTTTGCTCCATCATGGGCTAACATACATGAGAACACCGGTACACGAAATTTAATTCCCATTCTTTTTGCAACATTATTTACTGTTTTTTCACTAACTCCACATCTAAGATCTTTTATTAGAATCCTTCTATACCAATCGTTCCATTGATTTTTTTTTGATTGATTAACTAATTCAATTATCAAATCTCTGGCAGCATGTCCTGTTTTCTTTCTATCAATGAGCTGTTTCGCAGCTTTTTTAAATTCATTCCATCCTAAGCCCTCACCATCGTGATCACTATCAGGCACTTGCTTTACACCAAAAGTAACTAATGGATCTAAACACATTTCTAAACCCTCTTGAAATTCAAGCTCATTGAGATATTTTTCAATTACACCTTCTTTGAATAATCTACTGTTATCACTCTCAAGTTCAAGAATTATTCTCCATGGCTTCAACATCTCCTATTCAACCTCTTTTTTTGTACTAGTCTGCACTTGTTTAATTCTTGCAATATCCTGTGCTCTTGACTCAATATGAGAAATCATTTGCTTTGTTATTGGAGCCCTCTCCTCATCACAAATACTAGCATGAAACTTTTCTGAAAAACTTACAGAAAATTCAATCATTTGTTTTACAGCATCTACAGGATCAGTAGTTAAACTAAGGTTTGAAGCAGCTACTATTGCAAAGGTTTTTGTATCATTTTCAAAAGTACCTGGATTCAAGGCATTTGCAACTCGAAATATTTCATTTCCATTAATATCTTGGTAAGAGAAATAATTATTCTTAAGGACCGCACCATAATTTGTTAAAAAACCGTATACTTGATCGTTATCAAACATAGATCTATCAACAGAAATAAGATTTAAAATTGCTAGTTCTTGATCTTCTTCATAGCTAATCTCCTCTTCATTGAATTCAAATGCTTGCTGTCCTTCAATTTCTAGAGATTTATCTTCTTTAAAGCTTTCAGGAACCTCTTCAATCTTTACCTTTAGCTTACCTGAGTTAGAAATCTTTCTTAGATAAAGAAACACAATTATCAAAAATATTAAAATAGCTATTCCTATTAAATATAGATCTGAATTAGTGCCCATTTAAGATTCAGCTAGTTCAAGTGCTTGATTTACATCTACAGATACCATTCTTGAAACGCCAGCCTCCTGCATTGTCACACCCATTAAATAGTCACTGCGCTCCATAGAAACTTTATTGTGCGTAATAAATATGAATTGAACAGTTTTAGACATTTCTTCAACCATATTAATAAATCTCAAGGTATTTAAATCATCAAGTGGAGCATCAACCTCATCCAATAAACAAAATGGTGCAGGATTAAGATCAAAAATAGCAAAAACTAATGCCAAAGCTGTCAATGCCTTTTCACCTCCAGATAACTGAGAAATTGATGAATTTTTTTTACCTGGTGGTCTTGCCATTAAAATGACACCAGCATGCAAGGGATCATCATCTGTTAGGTTAAGTTCTGCTAATCCTCCACCAAATAACTTTGGAAAGACTTCTTTTAATTTTATATTAACTGCATCAAAACTGTCCTTAAAGATAGTTTTTGTCTCATTATCAATTTTCTTTATTGCTCCATTGAGTTTATCTAAAGCTTCAATAAGATCATCATATTGTTTATCTAGCTCTTCTTTTCTTTTTGATTCTTCTTCGATTTCCTCAGGAGCTGCCAAATTTATAGCACCTAATCTAATTATTTTTGCTTCAATATCAGCTAACTTGTCTTCAAGTTCGCTAATTGACATGTCTTCATATTTGGTAAAATCTATTTTTTCAATATCTATTCTTGAATCAAGTTCCACAATAGATTTATTATTCTCAAGACTTCTCAAATCCTCATTAAATTTTGATTGTTTTTGCCTCAAAGATATTAAAACAGATTCTGCTTGAGAGCTTTCTTCAACATAAGTTTGCATCTCTTCCTCAATAGAGCTTTTAAGTTTTTCAGCTTCAAATATTTCTTTTGAAAGGTCCTCTTGTCTTGATTGATATTCTTCGGTGAGTGTTTTTGATTGTGCTGAAGCAATATTCAAAATTTCTGCAAGCAATACTTTGAGTTTGTTTGCTTTATCTAAAATACTATCATTTTGAATACTATATTTTTTTAACGTAGCAATAATTTCGTTCAAAATGTGAATGGCTTGTTCACTTGGACTTAATTCGTCAAAGTTTTTTTCAGTTTCCTTTGCTTTCTCTAAATTTTCTTTAGTCTTTTCAAGCTTAAACTTTGTTTCATTTTCAGTTTTATTAATGTTTTGAAGATTTGCTTCTCTTTTGGCAATTTCTGCTCCTATTGAATAAAAATTCTTTTGAGCACTTTCGTATTCTGTAAGCACAGATTCATTTTCAGTCCTAAATTGATCTATCTGTGACTGTATTGTTTCAGATTCTGCATTTTTAATTTTTAAATCTCGATTAAGTGAATCTAGTTTTTTTTGGAGATCATCTCTATTATTTTTAGCTTCAAGTGAGAACAATATTGCTGTATCTAATTCAATTTGTGACTTTTCATCATTTAATTTTTTATATTTCTCTGCAGCCTTTGCTTGATTTTCTAATCTTTTTATTAATCTTCCAATCTCATCTCTTATATCTTTTACACGTGAGAGATTTTCTTTTGTTCTTTTAATTCTTGATTCGGTCTCTCTTCTCCTTTCTCTATATTTTGAAACACCAGCAGCCTCTTCGATATGTGTCCTTAGCTCATCAGGTTTTGCACTGACGAGTTTACTAACCATTCCTTGTTCGATGATTGCATAAGAACTTGGCCCAAGACCAGTACCTAAAAAAATGTCTTGAACATCTTTTCGTCTACATTTTGCATTATTTATAAAATAATCAGACTGTGCATCTCTAGTCATTACTCTTTTAATGGAAACCTCATTATAGGATGCATATTCACCTCCAATCTTTGCACTAGAATTATCAAATAGTAACTCTATGCTACATTGACCAGAAGCTTTTCTTTTTTCAGATCCATTGAAAATAACATCAACCATTGACTCTCCCCTGAGATTCTTAGCAGAAAGCTCACCAAGAACCCATCTAATTGCATCAATTACATTAGATTTACCACATCCATTTGGACCAACAACACCAACCATATTTGTAGGGAAAGAAATTTTCGTTGGATCAACGAAACTTTTAAAACCTGAAAGTTTTATGTGCTTTAACTGCATCTATATAAGCTAAAAATATTGATAATATTATAACTCTTGTGATTCTTTTAACCATTCATTTAGTTCAATTTTGTAATTTAATGATGGTTGATTTTTCTCTAAGACTATTAAATCTTTTGATAAAAAATTAAGACTTGTATCTTTACAATTAATTGCAATAACTGACTCAATAGTTTCGTCATTTAGATACGCTGAAGACAAATCAAATCCTGGAATCAAGCTATCTTTATTTGAGACATATATTTCTTCTGATTGTTTAAATAATTTTTCAGCAATTGGAATTTCAGGACCATTTAAGATAAATAATTTGATTGAGCCACTAAATTCTGTACAGGGAAATTCAGAATCTTTTTCTATGCTTAGATTTGCGTTCGCAAATAGAGGAAACTTTGCATCTCTGAGATCAGTATATAAATTATAAAAAATTAACTTTTCTTCATTCGAAGTAAAAAATTTCTCAGCATAAGTGACTAAGCTTTCTGCAGAGTTTAATTTATTTAGTTCTATTGCTTTTCCTATAAAGCTTATAAGCCAAACTTGTATTTCATCAGCTTGAAGAAGACTTTCAATTCCTTCAAAAGCATTTTTAGAAATTTTAGAATCAATATAAATTTCTTCCAGGATCTCATTATTCAATACTTGTTTTTTGAATGATCCCATTACAGAAAATTTACTAATGAATATGATTAAACACAAAGAAATAACAATTAGCGAAAGTCCAAAGATTATCCCTTTATTAGTCGTTTGGTTCGCTAACAAGTAGGCTAATATTGGAAATATATCTTTTATCATTTCAACAATTTTTAATTTCAAATCTTCAGAAATTGGTGCGTTGGAGCTCGACAAAGAACCTGAAGTACATTTTGGACAACGAATTTCTTTAATTAAATTATTAAATCTTAATTCATCTGCCTGATTATCAAATTTGTAAACCATATCTGAAGAAATATGCATTGATAAGAAAATTATTATCAAAAAATATTTTTTCATTTTAAAGAAAGATTTTTTGAATTAATAATAGGTTGGAATACCTCATTCCACACAGTTTGATTTACTTCACCTTGATAATGCGCCACAACTTTCCCGTTATTTACAAGAAATGTTTCTGGTGCGCCTGTAACTCCCAAATCTAATGCTAAAGTTCCTTTAAAATCATGAATTATTAAATCGTATGGATTATCAAATTTATTCAACCAGACAAGTGCGTCACTTCTGTCATCTTTATAATTAAGTCCTACGATTTTTATGCCATTATTACTTAGCTTCGATAGATATGGATGTTCGACCATACAGGTAATACACCAACTTGCCCAAACATTTAGTAAGTAATCGCCTTTAAGATCTTTATTAGAAATTACGTTTGTACCATTTAAATTTGAAAGTGAAAAATCAGGTATTTCATATATTTTATAATCCGCTCCAGGATATTCATTTTCAGTAGATAGCAAAACAAAGAAGAGTCCTATAAGAGATAAAGGAATAATAAGTACTAGAACTCTAAACGCAAAACTCATATTTTTTGTCTTTGTTTAGAAAATATTAACATCAGACCAGCAAATGACATAAACACTGCAGAAATCCAAATCCATCTGATTAAATAATTTATTTGAATGTTTACTATCCAGCTTCCATCCTCCAGTTGATCACCAATAGTTAGATATATGTCTCTAAGAGGTGTTACATAGATTGCTGTTTCTGTAGTTATCTGCCCTCTAGTGAAATATTTTCTTTTTTCTGGACTTAGAGAAAATGAATTTGAAAAAGAGTCTTCAATAAGAAAATTTGCCTTTATAGCGTCATGATTTGATTTATTAACAAGACTAATGTCCTTAAAAAATATATTCAAATCCTTATATGATTCGGATTCATTGATTTTTATATTAATGGCTCTTTCAGTGCTTAACATGCTGTTAAATGATATTGAAACAATCAATAGGCCTAGAGAAAAATGCGCTAGTGCACTGAATGGATTAATATACTTTTTAGAAAAAATTGAAGATGCAATTTCAATAATATATCTATGGATTATTAAAAATCCAGCAAATAGTGAAGCAATAATTGTTAATGATTCTGTATTAAAAAAATAGATACACAAAACCACAGATACAAGAGCAAGAATAACTGAAAAAGATGTTGGTCCAGCAAAAAGTTTCATTTTTACTGTTCTTTGCCATTTTGAATCGATTGAAAAAAATAAAAATATTGAAGCTATAACAACTATTGGAATGAAAATAGCATTATAAAATGGAGCTCCAACACTAATTTTTTGATCAAAAAAGTATTCATAAACTAATGGATAAGTAACTCCTAACATAATTGAGAACACCAGCGACCCAAATAAAATATTATTTATTGATATGAAGGACTCTTTTGAAAAAGCTTTTATACTGCCTGCTGATCTGATCATAGGCAATCTAATTACAAATAAAATCATGGAAGTAAAAATTATTGTTCCAATAAATGCAAGTAAATAGAGGCCTCTTTGCGGATCATTTGCAAATGAATGCACGCTATCAATTATTCCAGACCTGACTATGAAAGCTCCAAAAAGACTTAACGAAAAAACTGATATAGATAATAAGATAGTCCAAATTCTTAGGTTTGAGGACTTAACGGATACACTAATTGAATGTAAAAATGCAGTTGCAGCTAACCAAGGCATGAGTGCAACATTTTCCACTGGATCCCAAAACCAATAACCACCCCATCCAAGTTCATAATATGCCCACCAGCTACCTAGAGTAATTCCAAGAGTCAAAAAAATCCATGCGGAAACGGTCCCTTTT
>LULV01000325.1_pt1 | contig 13369 bp, 16 predicted proteins | sample 728081 | NCBI WGS metagenome assembly LULV01 (sample SAMN03860280, study PRJNA289734) | marine metagenome | biome: seawater column; feature: ocean; material: water; isolation source: Red Sea water column Station 108 - depth 25m | place: Saudi Arabia: Red Sea | collected 2011-10-15 | depth 25 m | reverse complement strand
GACTGGGAAGTCCCCTTCTGGTGTTCGTCGATACCACTGAACGAAATAGTTGCCGTCCGCATCTGGGCCAATAATGTAGTAACCGTTTGCTCCATCTGGATTTGGTACATTTGCTTCGTACAATCTTTCAAGAACAGACTCGGTGAGTTGCTCAAGTAGATGGGCATCGTTGTAACCATAATCGGTTAAGGTCTCCCACGCCTTTTGTTCAATCAATTTTTCAAGTCTGCGACTCATTGGTGACTCCTTAGTAAGATCTTAGTTTATTGATTCTCTTTGTGAGTAATAATTTCTTTTTATTTTTTTGCTCTCGTTGAGCGTTGATACGACGAATGGTTTCTTTTACGGCCTTTGTGCGGCCATCAAGATCAACACCTTCTGAAAATGCTTCTCCAAACATACTTTTTCGATACATGCTGATCCCTTTCTAAAGAACTTCTACGTCGTAATCTGTATAAGCAAACGTAACCGTTGCTGTGATTGTTTCCATGTCGCTCACTGAACTTGTGAAATCAATGCCGCTGAGTGATGTGGGAAATGCCCCACGAAACGAAACACGAATTCTCTCATTCAGATTGCTGTTCATAATCAAAAGCGAGGCATCTTCAACATCGTCTATTACTTTTCTTCCTGTGTTCTCTTCTGAAACAGAATCGTATGGGGCGAGAGAAGTAATCCAGTTTTTCAATTCGATCCAATTGCCAAGATCCTCATTCACAATAAAAGTAATCGTCAAATCATCAAACTCAATGCGATCTCCTGGTTGTTTGATATCTGAGAAAACGTTGCTTTGCGTAACCGCTGCTTTCGTCAGACCAGGAAGATTCGCACTTTGACAAAAGTAAACTGCCTCTGGTGTTTTGTTCAGCGAGAAACGAAAACTCGTTGGTTGTAGAGGGTTCGTTGAATCTGGTTGAACAGAGAGTGGACTTACTTTTGTCGTCATAATTTAAATCCTAAAAGAAGTGAAGGGTGGGGCTTTCGCCCCACGCTTCGAGAAGTGTTTCGAATAATCAGACGAGGTTATCGATTCTGAAGATTCTGTAGTATTGGTTGCGACGGGCTGTGAGTGTTTCAGCATCAGCGGTGCCATCAGCCTTGGAGACGAATGGGTTGCTGACCAGACCGTAGCGAGTCTTGAAGCCAATCTTGGGCTGGAAGGTGTTCTCACCGACAGCACGCACCATTTGCAACGGAACGTAGGGGCAGTAGAACAGACCAGCGTCATAGGGGCTCGAACCTCTGTAGCCAACCAGAGCGAAGTCTTTCGTTGTGGTTGTGCTGTAGTAAGGATCGATGTAAACCTTCAGACGACCGTTGATGGTACCAGCGAATGTGTTGCCAGTGTCATCGACGTTCAGATCAGCGTTCAGGGCTGGGGTGTAATCGAGAACACCAGCCATCGCAAGGGCAGAAGCAACGTCAGAGGAGCAGAGGATGAAGTTACCCTTGCCACGACGAGTGTCCTTAGCGATGAAGTTGGCTTCACGCTCGATTTGGAAAAGAAGACCCTTGAATCTTTCAACAGACCAACGACCGTTAGAGTCGGTGTTCAAGTCAAAGATACCTTCAGAGGTCGTGGTGCCTGAACGGCAGCCAAGTTTAGCGACTTCGTAGATTCGACGAATGATCTCACGGTTGATTTCAGCAAGAATTTCGTTGCTGAGAATGTTAGCGAGTTCAGTCTCGGCGTCAAGACCGTGAATAGCCTTCAAGTCTTGAGCGAGTTCGGTGGTGTATTCGGCCTTGAGGGCGCGAGTCTTAGCAGTCACCGATGTTTGCTCAATGGTGAAAGCCATTTCAGCAAACGGGTTGGTTGTGTTGTTATCACCAAGGGCTTCAGCCAGGTTGGTTGTCATCGCAGCAGAAGCACCACCGAAGCCAGAGGCAGAGGAGGAAACTGTATTAGCGAATGGATCAACACCAGCAGAATCGTTAGTCGAGGTAGAACCTGTACCAGCAGAGAACGAGGTATCTGCTTCGAAGTAGAGAGCCTCTTGACCAGTTTGTGACTGGTAACGGCTTCTCATCGCAAAGATCAATCCAGTGGGACCAGACATAGGCTGAACACCACAGACATCATAAGCGATCAAGTTAGGCATCGCACGACGAACGAGCGAGATCAGAATAGGATCCCACTTGTCGATGTTTGTAGAACCAGAAGCATCTGTCACTGTTTGGTTGACAGGTGCGGCTTCTTTCAGATAACGCTCTTGGTTTTCGAGCAGTTGGGTAACACAGTTTCTTCTCCAGTTGTCCTTAATGGGGGAGAGGTCATTGTGCTCCAGAATTGGCGACCACTTCTTTTGTAGTCTTTCATTTAGAGTGACTTCCATTTGTTTCTCCTTATGGATAGATTAATCTTTTCCGTATCTTGTTAGTGCTTTCGAGTATGCTTGCATACTTTCAGTCAAATTAATTGAGTTGTCGGCTTCATCAGCCACAATTTCTTCTTTCAAGACTCTCAAATCATCAATGATTGGTGATTGTGCAGCCTTTCTGTTGAAATAGTTTTCTTTGAGTGTTTCCATGCTACGAGCGAAACTATCCTCGTCAACGAAGTCAACACCCTCAGCCAAGTTTTCTAATCTCTCGGCTTGTGATAGAGGGATGTCGTCTGTTGCTTCACGAATAATTTCTCTTCGACGAAGATCTTCGATCTCTTCATTGAGACTGATATTGTTTTTCAATTCTTCGTTGAGTTTTTCGTCGTAATAAGAGGCGAGTTGTTGTTTCTCTTCTTCGATGGCTTGAACTCTGGTTTCAAGTTCTTCCACAACGTTCATTTGTGTATCGGGAAAGTTGATGTTGTGTGTTTCAAACAAGGTCTTGATGCCATTTACGAAACTTTCGTTGATCTCGTTTTGAATGCCATTTTCAAGAGCCAGTTTGTTTTCTTCCATCCATTCTTTGATGACATAGTTGAGATATGAATCCACTCTTTCAACCAAACCATCACGAATCTTCTCGACCTTTAGATCAGCCCATTCAGAGTAGGACTCTTGAAGTTCGTTTTGAATTTCAGAAACACGATCATTCACGGCTGCTTCAAAGATTGTCTTAGCCTTAAATTTAAATTCTTCTTCAAGACCTTCACCCTCAAACAAGGCACTGACATGCTCATCACCCATTTCATATGTGTATTTTTCGACAAATTTATCTTGTGCCCCTGCACCAGCAGCAGCGCCACGCTTTGCACGACCAGAAATTTGACGACCAACAGCGGCAACAGAATCGACAGAGGACTTGTTGTAATCAGAGATCACACCCTCGCTATCAAACTCTTCTTCATGCTCACCTTCATGCATACCCTCATGGTAGCCTTCGTCTTCTTCGTGGGCACCTTCATGAACACTTTCGTATTCGTCATCATCATCGGCAAATTTTGCTTTTCTTTTTTCGCCAATAAGTTGTGCGAGTTCTTCGATTTCTTCCTTCGTGAATCCCTCTTCTTCTTCGTCCTCATGGGCGCCTTCGTGCATACCTTCGTGGTAGCCTTCGTCTTCTTCGTGGGCACCCTCTTCGCGTTCTTTCATCTTTGCAAGAACATTGGCGTTAAAGATAGAAGCAGCATCATGCTCCTCTTCGTCGATGACATCTTTTTCTTCTTCGTCCTCGTGATACTCTTCGGCCGTGCCTTTGACACCTTTTTCGTCTCTATTTTTCTTGAACAGAGCCTTGGCATCTTCGGCGAGTTCTTCGTCGAGAATCTGCTGTGCTACTTCTAATGGATTCATTTTGTGATAACTCCTATAAGTGTTTCGAATACTATTTATAATTTTTTAAAGCCGAGAGATGAAATCTCTGAAGGCATTGATTTTTGTTTCGTTTAGTTTTCTTGCTGGCGCCTTTTTGACGGCTTTCTTGTATTTGTCGATATGAACCTCTTCAAGAATACCATTGTTCCACACCCACTCTTTTCCTTCCATGATACCATCCACGAAAGCGTCTGGTGCTGAAGGATCAGCAACAATGTCAGCGGCTGTGGCGAGAGAGAAATCATCTTGAACATAGTTGACACCGGCTCTTTCTTTCACAGAACCCATACCCCTCGACGATACACCAAGTTTAGCACCCTCAGATAACAGATTAGCAACAATCTTGCCGTATGGTGTTTCCATAATTTTTGCTTTGCCAATAAAGTTATTACCATCTTCATAGAGTTCTGTGATCATGTGAGACACTCTTTCGAGGTTGACTGTTGGACCATCAGGGTGACCAAGTTCACCAAACGCTCTATTTTGCTCCACAAATTCGCCAACATACTTGTCCACTTCGTTGCGAAGAATGCCAACAGGGTAGACTCTACCGTTTCTATTTTTCTTTTCTGCTTGAAGAAAGATACCTTCGATGAAAAAACGAGGCTTTCCTTCGTGTTGTTCTTTAAGAACTTTGATTGATTCGTTTACTTCAGTGATGAGTTTCATTTCTTCCCCTTAGAGCCCTAACGCTCTTCTTTTTCTTAGTGATCTTTGTCTGCTCCTAGAGATTGCAGCCTTTCGACCTTTTCTTTTTCTTGCAGCCTTTTTGGCTGCGAGTTTTCTTGCAAGTTTCTCTCTTGCTGATTGTCGTTTACATTTACCATCTACGAGTCTGAATCCAGGACCACAAACTTTTTTTCTTACCTTTTTACCACCACGAACAACCATTTTTCTTCTGAGTCTTATTTCTTCAACTTCATTTTCAGTTATCAGGCCCTCTGACATCAGCGTTAGTAATTCTATATCTAAATCTCTTTTCTCGACATCCTTTTCGATTGGTCTTCGGTTATGATCTCTATCATCATAATGATCCTCATTTCTGTTCGGTGACAAAATGTTCATCACCGATTTTGTGAGAGAGTTGAAAGACTCGTAGGACTCTCTGTGCATTAGTTTGCCGCTGTAAATTCTAGATAGATTGAGCCATTGGAGTTTGTTGATGTGACTTTACACACACCTGTGAAACCTGCAGGCAAATCACTGATTGGTGGCTCACCATTTTGTCCATACACTGACGCTTGTCCAGTGACAGGACCATGAATAATTTGATCTGATGAACCTCCCCAGAAAACTTGAACACCTTCTGAGTTGATAATAAATTTGTTTAGTTTGATAAAAGATGTAAGACCGCCTGCGGTGATTGCAAAATCGCTTATTTCGGTGCCACTACCATTAGGAATACCAACACTCGTTCGTTTGAATTTGTCATTGACTGGTATGAGAATACTGCCGCTATGATTTGCGTCAAAACCAATAAAAGTTCCATACTTGTTTCTTGTTTGAATTGAATCGTACTGTTTGCTTGCCATTAGGATCCTCTCTCTAACTTAACTGAGAAGTCCAAAACTCTCAGAAACGAATTTTTGTCTTTGTTTACCATCTCTCGTAAAACTTTTTGATTTGTCTCATTCAATGAGTCGTGTGTTTCCATAATCACTGAAGCCATCAATGGTGTGATATCAACTTTTTCACCTGAAGAAAATGACAACGTTTGATTTGTGTTGGTTTGATATGACTCATTGATCTTGGTAATTGGTTTAAGGTACCCTCTCGATTCGTTTAGTTTACCTTTGAGATCTTTTGCCAAAGATACTAAAACCTTTTTTGATTTTTCACTTTTCGCTTTGACAACGATAGCCTTGCCTTTCTTCGATGCTGTGCCAAGTTTCAGAGCCTTGACTGCATCGATGAACGCTCGCTCATTATCTTTACTTGCAAACGTGAAAGAAAAGTTCATCAATCTTTCTCGTTTTTCGCTTTGAAGTTATCGTCGATATAATTGAAGAACTCTTTCTTTTTCTCTGCCGTCTTCAACTCTGCTGGTGAGGAAACACCAAACTTCTTGAGGGCTTTCTTGAAGAACAATTCATATTCTTCTTCACTAATTAGTTTTTCTACTTTGGCTTCAAAGAGAGCATCATCGGCATAATCCTCTGCTTTGGTTTCAATCAGTTCATCAGCGGTAAGATTTTCAATCACTTCCTCTGCTAAAGACTCGGTTGTTCTTTCATCATCATGACTCTCGAAGATTTCACTTCGACGGCCATTCATGGCTTCAAAGAGTCTTTGATTTAGAAGGTCACGAATTGTGCTTTTGAAACCTGATGGATTTTCTTCAACAGTTTCAGATATGGCTTTTTTGATATCGTTGTTCATTTGTTTTCTCCAGATGGTACCTTAGTATTTAGAATCCTTCATCACCCTCAGAATATTGCGGGTTACCCTCTTCTTGTTCAATCTCTCTGTCCATTTTACTAATCATCTTGTCGTCTTGCCGCAAGACATTTCTACGAATGAATTCGTGTGAGTAATATTTGCCAGCGTAATCGCCAATTGATTGTAGTAGTTCAAGTCTTTCTCTTTGAACCTCTGCCTCTTTGAGTTCAGAGAAGTATGAGTCTCGAAGGAATGCAAAGGTAATGTCCTCACGAATTTCTTCAAACTCTTCCTTAGAGATGATGCCTTTCAAACGAAGTTGTGTGCCAAGAAGATCATAGAAAAACTCTGAGAATCTTGTTCTGAGTTGTTGAATGAATTTTGTAAACTTCAGTTCATCTCTAGTAATCTCAGTGCTTCTTCCAAGATTAAATTGTGACTCACTTTCAAGGCGACTTGGTGGAACGTTCAATGACTTGTAAAGTTTCTTGAGGAAGTATTGCACATCTTCAAGTTCACCTAGATTCTGTCCACCATCGAGTGTGGTGATCTCTGTGCCTTTGCCACCCTCTCGTCTTGGTAACCAATAATCTTCGAGAATGGACTGCTGGTAACTTTGATCTCGAATGTCACCAGTGTTGATGTCATAGACAAGTTTGTTTCGATACTTCTTTTGAATATCTTCAAGATACTGCTCGGCTCTCGCTTTCGGTAAGTTACCAACGTCGATGTAAAAGATTCTTCGTTCTGGTGCCCGTGACACACGATAAATGACAATTGAGTCCTCTGTCATGCGAAGTTGATTCATTGGTTTGATTGCCTTGTGCAAGTACGAGAGCATTCTCTTACCAGATGGATCAGGCAAGCCAGATGGACAGTAAACGATTGTGTCTGGTGATATTTTTATACCCTGTTCATCGCTTGAGAAACTCGTTCTGAAGCCATCTGGATTGTAAACGTAAAACTCATCGGTAACAGTTTGCAGTTCCACGCCTGATTCTTGATCACGTTCTTTCTTGAGTTCTTTGACCTTTTTGATTTTGATTGGGTCAATGAATCGAAGTTCTTGCACGCCTTCACCAGGTGAGTCTTCGTCGATAAGCATATGATAGTATAAACGACCATCAATGTACCAACGTCTGAAAATTTCGTGCGCCCTAGTTTTGAGACGAAGCATACGACACAGATTTGAAAACTCTGCACTAATGGCTTTCTTCACCTTAGCACCATACTTATCACCAATGTCATCAAGTATAATTTCTACAGGCATTTTTCGATCATCATGAACAATTGCTTCGTTCACAATATCATTGATCGCTTGCTCAACTTCAGGCATGATAGCCATTTTGCGATACTCTTGAATGAGATCTACGTCAGATTTGTTTTGTGTGTGACCGTCAAGGTCTAGATAATAACCATAGTTGCCAAACCCATAGCCAGAACTAACGGTCAGTGAACCGTCATCGCTTTCGGGTGCTATTACAGTTTTTGGTTTCTTGTCGTCATCGCTGCCGAAAGTAAACCCGAATAATTTTACAGCCATTTATCACTCCATTACAATACGAAAGGCACTAACTATTTAGTCCGTCGTATTTGATTTGAAGTATTGATACTCTAGAGTTACCGGGAATTCTTCGATGGCACCTGTGGACTCATAATTTAGTTCTATTGCACCGAGAGTAGAGGGCCAGCAACCTACGATTTCATACTTCTTAAGTTCTTCGCCATCTTTACCAAGTTGTGTCACAGTCCATGTTTGTTGTAGTTCTTGAAGAGAAACAGTACCTGTGTTTCCTTCCATAGAGTTGATCAGGTGATTCCATTTTTCGAATGCGTCACGAAGGGCAAAGTCTGTGTCATTGATGATTGTCAGTTCCCAAGGTTCAAAAGTTCTGTCACCAGGAACTTTGAGAACGCGGCCTCTAAATGGAACTTCGATAGGTTCGATTGTCATACCAGGAAGAGATGCGCCTTTGCACAAAAAGCGAACCTTGTTTTGTGGTCCGCCACCACCGAGAGCATTACCGACAGCACCACCGATAACTCTACCCTGAGCGCCAGCAGCAGCGCCGCCAACCTCTGCTAATAGACCAGACACGGGGCTAGGAAAACCACCTTCAACACGGAAGAGGTTTGGTCTTGCGCCGCCACCTGGCAACTGTCCTTTGAAGTCATCGATTCTGAGCGTCATTTATATCTCCTTAGGCGAATGCGTCTTGAACTTCTTCAAATGCTACTCCAGTTCCAGTTGCGATGAAACTGAGCGAGATGAAGTTGATTGATCTGTTTGGTTTCACAAAGATGTCTGCAACGAATTCGTTTCTGTCGATAACGGATGATGTATTGTTTGTTTCGTCACATACAACTTTGAAGTCTGTGATGCCTCGTCGGCCCTTGACATCACGCAAGAATGGCTCAATGAGGTTTCTAAACTGCGAACGAGTGAACGCATCGTTGAATTCGAAGAGTTGGAACTTCGCAGCAGTAGAGATTGCTTTTTCGAGAACGATAAACAATCTGCGAACATTGATTCTGTCGAAAGCACTTGGTCTTGTGAGAATAGTCTTATCACCAAACAGGACTGTGCCTTCGCCTGGGAACGAAACAACAGGGTTGATACCGTTCTTGTAAAGGTCATCACGAAGAGTTTCGTTGGGGTTGAATGGTAGTTTCACAGAGCCACGAATCTGCCCTCTGTTGAAACCAGCAGGCGAGAACCATGCATCTGCGAGATCTTCTGATCTTGCCACACAACCAGCGATGTCTGCGTTGAGAGGCACATTGATGAATTGATCGTTAAACTTGTCAAACATCTTTTTATAACCACTGTCCATTGCAGCGTAAGAACTGTTCTTGGAAAGATTGTTCTTGAAGTTAATCACATTAGATTTTGCTGTGCTGGCATTAGCAACACCAACAACGTCTGTGACAAATGGTGAGAAGAAAACCATGAAGTCTTTATCTTTTTCGGCTTGATCAATAAGATTACCAATAACCGTTCTACAGTCTGCTGCACTATCACCTGGTTGTCCAGCAAACACGACTGCAACATCATCACTTTCACCAGCAAAGAGTCCATAGCCTCTAGAGCCTTCTGTGTAATAGTCACCTGGTGTCGCTGTGAGTGAATCAACACCACCGCTGAATCCGATACCGTCTAGAGAGACAAATCCTGCAGATCCTGCCGTGCCAAAAGTAATACCGTATGTAACCGTCGTGCTGATGTCTGTGTCAGTTGATTTACTGGTTTCAGCGTCAAAGTTTGTACCACCGAGAATATATTCAGATTGTCTCTTCAGAACGTCTTTCCAGTAGATTGATAACCCATCACTGTTTTTGGCATTAGATGCCAGAGAAACGAATGGGAATCTCTCAAGAATAGTTCCTGCTTTACCAGAGAGTTTACCAGTCTTGTCTTTCACAAGAATGTGAATCTCGTCATTGCCTGTGCCACCACTTGAGTTTGCGACGGCTGTTGACTGTGCTGGCGCACCAACAAATTGTCCTGGACAGAGTGATTCTTGAGACCTGCCGTATCTACTGTGCCACTCAAACCACCGATAGATGCAGTCAAACCAAGTTCATATCCTGCGAGTGCGTTGAGTGCCACAGATGTATCAGCAACACGAACGACTCTTAGGTTGTTACCATACCCAAGAAAGTTTGCTGCTGAATGAAATGCTCTATTTTGTGTGGCGTTGTCTTTATCTGGTCGACCGAACAGTTCCTTAAGTTCATCTTCAGAGGTGATAGTCACCGCTTCATCGATAGGACCGCTCTTGAATGTGCCTGCAAAACCAGCGGGTGTTGTGGCGACCGCTGGGATAACACTTGTGAGATCAACTTCTGTGATCGAAACGCCGGGACTTACTCGAAAAGCCATATGCTTTACTCCTTATCAAGATCGAATGCTGTCTATATTTATGAAAAGTGATATTTACACCACAGTCCAGGTATTGCCTTCATCATCTCGAAAAGTGTCACGTTCTAGACCAGTATGTATGATGCCAAATGGTGTAAGATCTTCTTCCATTCTCTTGATTTGCTCTTCATAAAGCGTCTTACGAATATCAATGTCTGAAAATTCTTTGAAATATGCTTGTGATGTCATCCAAGCAAAAAGAACCAGAGTCATCACCAAGTCATCATTGTGGCCCTCATCTGCGGCAAAAGAACTTTTCTTCGACACAAACGAGACAAGTTCTTGAATTGTGTCAAAGTCGTTGATCAGTAGTTTATCTTCTTCTATCATACCTTTTAGCAAAGAGCAACCTATTTTCTTTACCGCTTGTGTGGTTCTTACACCTCTATGTGATGTACCAGAACCGAAACCACCATCCATCACTTGTCCAGATCGACCACGTTGTGATGTCATCATCATGTTTTCATATTCATATTCTTCATATAGAATGTCTGCGACTTGACCACCGATATCATTAAGTTCAACCAGTATGGCAGAGTCGTTGTATTCTTTGGCAACTTTGTAGATCAGCGACGGATACACCATCGGTGATATTTCATTGTTTCTAAATGTCGCGACCAATTTATATGGCACTTCAGTTATGTCAATTACAGTGAAAGCATGATAATCAATACCAACGCCGCGTGATGTGTCAACGCACATGGCATAAATTCTATCTTCGACAGGTTTCTCATATATCTTTAGACCTTCATCTGTGGTGTGTAACGGCGCCCTGAATGCGAGGCACTTCAGTTTACTCGCGTTTACGAGAGTGTTTGTAGAGCCAATAAACTCACAATCAAACTCGGTACGAAACTGCTCAGGCGATGTGTTTCGTATCGTCTCTTTCTTCCACTTTTCATCTCGACCTGGCACATCAGACCAATGAACTTCAATTGGCACATACGAGTTATTTCCCTCTTCAGCATCAACCCACAACTTGTAGTAAAGGTTCAAACCTTTTGGGGTTGACACGATCAAAACTTTTGTATCTTGCCCTGAAGTGATCGTAGGATAAACTGAACTAAAGAATTCTTCAGCCACGTTATGAGGCACATAAGCAAATTCATCCAAGAAGATCATGTTGAAAGAACCACCACGAACGGCTGAAGATGATGTTGCTGAAGCGAGAATCTTAGAGCCGTTTTCGAGGGCTATGTTGCCTTTGTTCCATTCAACGATACCCTGTTGAAGCCATTTGGGTAAGTTTTCATACGCTAACTTCAGACGAGACAAAAGTTCTCTGGCAGTTGCTAACTTGTTCGCAAGAATGGCAACATTTTTGTTGCCGTTGAACAAAACATAATGAAGAATATAAGACACAACGGTAGTTGATTTGCCAGACTGTCGAGGAAGTTTAGCGATGACAAATCGATTCTCGTGAATTTTGTTCACCATGTCTTCTTGAAAGTCATAAAGTTTAAATGGCACAAGACCCTCATCAAGAGAGACAATCTGAATATAGTTTTTCATAAAGTAGATTGGATCTTTTGAGCATTTTAGATACTCTTCAACCTGATCCTTCGTGAACTCTACTTTTACGTTTGCTGCTTTTAGATTTGGATTGCCAAGATATGACTTTTCAATATCCGTCATCTAGTAACCTTTGTTCGATGAGAGGTACACCCCTCTCACAATTTTCTGTCCATTGAATCGCATCACCATCATCTGAAATATATTTATAGCACACAAAAGGAATATCATGTTTTACACAAACTGCTGCAAGAGCATACGCTTCCATGTCTACCACATCATATTTACCCTCATCACCACCTGTCCAAAAACTATCACCTGTAGCACATATAATAGGGTTTTTTGTATTCGTTGTTAGTACGATCTTTTTCAAACCAAATGGCGTTTGAAACTTTACGAAACCCAAGGGTGATGCATCCATATCACGTTGTATTATTTGATCAACGCGGTAAAGTTTACCAACTTCGACACGATCACTTGACCTTCCTGCTGTGCCATAGTTTATGACAATATCTGGTTTGTCTTTGATTATTGCCTCTGTGAGAGATGCTGCTGCGTTTATTTTACCGACACCAGTGTGTAGAATGACTCTTGGTAATTTTTTAGTCTCCTCTTGAAGAGCCGCTACTATCATCGTTTTCATTTTGTATAATTTCCTTTGTCTTGCTTGAAACCTTTTTTACGCCTTTTGTTTGATCTTCGATCATCTTTGCGAGGTCACTTGTTGAACCAACAAAAAATGCATTGTTGGTTACACTCTTTACCTCGTCAGTTTTTGATGTCTCTTTCATCTTGCGATGAATTTCCATGATGTCTTTGTTGATGTCAGAGGATACCTTGAGTAATTGTGCGATGACTTCATAGGCTCTTGGTTGATCACCCGCCATGGCAACGCTCATGATTCCTTCAATGGCATCTTTGCTCGAATCTAAGAGATCGAAAAGATTGTCACGAACTTTGTTGTAGTCTTTGTCAACACCTTTTTCAAACCTAGATTTTGCAACATCTTTTTTCTGCACAATCTCTTTTACTACCCTATCAGGTGGTAGATCAAGTGCTTTTTCGATATTTTTATTGGGTGATTCCATCTACTTGATAATTCTGTATTGTAATAACGTAAGGTGCTGTGGCGCCAGCATCGAGTCCGATACCAGATGTCACACCGTCCGTTAGACCAACGGTGATCTTTTCGAGCAGACCACTTGTAGTGCCTGCCGCTGTAGTATATTTATCTGATAACTCGTTAATGTCAACAATGGCTGTGCGAATGATACCAGAACGTTTGACAGGACCTGCAAAGAAAACTTTCGCAGTAAATGTTAGAGTGTGAATGATCATACGATCCTCTTCCATGGTACCCTCGTAGTTATCTTCAGTCGTCACGCCATTTAGGACAATAGGCATGTCTGTTTTTTCATCGATACCATCAATTGTCTCGAATGTGATTGTAAACTCTGGTGTGAAGAAGGGGATAATTTGTTCTATGATTTGCAAACCATCATCAATATTTTTGGTTGCGATATACAAACTAAACTCTATGTCATAAGGAACTCTCTCGTGACGATATGAAAACGATGTGTCACTTTGATAGTTGTATCTTTTCTGAAGAGTGTTTGTTTTTCTAATGGGATCATATGTCATACTTGTCATTTCAAATCCAATTCTAGGAAGAATCATTTTGATTTGACCATTTTGTGGTTTGATCTTTTGAATAAACTTTTGTTTTGATGAATATGACAGAGGCACTTTGAATCTTTCTTTCTCTGTGCCATCCGCATTAAATCTCTTCATATAAATG
>LULV01000181.1_pt1 | contig 13413 bp, 17 predicted proteins | sample 728081 | NCBI WGS metagenome assembly LULV01 (sample SAMN03860280, study PRJNA289734) | marine metagenome | biome: seawater column; feature: ocean; material: water; isolation source: Red Sea water column Station 108 - depth 25m | place: Saudi Arabia: Red Sea | collected 2011-10-15 | depth 25 m | reverse complement strand
TGAGTGGTGGTAACATAGATGCTGGTACTATAAAACTCTACGGAATAAAGGATTCATAATGAGCATAGTTACACTTAATGATAGAGCAGTTAGATCGGTTACAGCCTTTGGGTCTTTGAATACTGGATCAATGGTGTTTATCTCAAAGCAAACTGCTAGTTCATCTGCCACTATTAGTTTTACATCAGGTATTGATAGCACATATAAAGAATATTTATTTACTTTTAACAATATGCACCCAGCTACTGATATGGTAGATTTTCAATTTCAAGTTAATGCATCTGGTGGTTCAGGTTTTAATGAGACAATTACTTCTTCATATTTTAGAGCATACCATACAGAAGCAGATGGAACTGGATTTGGATATTATACTAGTGGGGATTTAGCACAAGAAACAGGATTTCAAATGTTATCAGATGATTGGGGTAATGCTAACGATGAAAGTCTATCAGGGTATTTACGTTTTTTTGAACCATCATCAACTACATTTGTAAAACATTTTATAGGGTCTATACAACAAGTTCATGGTGATCAAGCAGCTTGGACAGGCCACATGGCTGGTTATGTAAACACAACATCAGCTATTGACGAAGTACAATTTAAAGCATCTAGTGGTAACATAGACGCTGGAGATATTTGCCTATACGGAATTAATTAAGGAGAAAAACACAATGCCAAGATATCATAATATAAACGGTAATAGAGTACAGTTTACAGCTGAAGAAGAAGCAGCTAGAGATGCTGAAGAACAAGCATGGGCAGACGCAGCCCCTGCTAGAGCTTTAGCTAATCTTAGAGCTAAAAGAAATAGACTTCTTGCTGAGACTGATTACTATGCTTTATCTGATGTTACTATGTCAGACGACATGAAAACATACAGACAGGAACTAAGAGATTTTCCTGCAGGTAAAGATACTGTAGAGAAATGTGAAAACGCTACGTGGCCAACTAAACCATAATGGCTAAAAAGTTTAAGGCATACGTTGAAAGACCAAAGCCTAAAAAACGACCACGGGTGCACAAAAAATCAAAAAACAAAGACGAGAAAAGATCGTATAAAAAATATAATCGACAGGGGAGATAATGACAACACCACCTAAAACACCTGCAACACCAGTAGATGTGGTTTTACAAAAAGGTGCAATAGCACCTGCTCAAAAAGAGCAAACAGGCAGCTCAAAAGCTGTATCTTTAATTGATAGTTTATTAACTAAAGCTAGTTTACCTGTAGGTACAACTATATCACCACAATTACAAAATGTAGGTCCAAATGAGTTAATGGCAACTCAAGGTGTGTCAGGTACACTTCAGGCAAATATTCCAACAGCTCCTACAGCTCCAACAATAGCTGCACCAGGAACTGTAACAGGAACACAAATAACAGGACCAGCTGCACAAGCTGCATCACAATTTACAGCTGCACAGGTAGCAGGTGCTGTCCCTACAGTTACAGCTGCACAAGGAACTGTATCAGCTCCTATGACTGCAGCTCAAGGTACTATTACATCTGATGCTACAGTAAAAGGACAATTAGCAGGACTACAACAAGAAGTAGAAACTGCTATATCTTCAGGTAATCCTTTACCAGTATGGGCTAGAGGTGCTGCAAAAGCAACCGAAGCTGCAATGGCTAATAGAGGTATGAGTGCAAGTTCTATGGCTGCTGAAGCATTAGCTGAAGGTATTATGCAATCTGCTATACCAATAGCATCTCAAGATGCTGCTACATATAAGCAGATGATATTTCAAAATTTATCTAATAATCAGCAAGCAGCTATTACAAATGCACAAGCATATTTACAAATGGATATGGCCAACTTGTCTAATAGACAGCAAGCTAATTTACAAAATATAAATACAAGACAAGCATTTTTATTATCTGATCAGGCTGCAGCAAATGCATCATATCAATTTAATGCACAAAGTCAAAATCAGGTAAATCAGTTTTATGATAAGTTAGCAACACAAGTGTCAGATCAAAATGCTGCTAGAATTGATGGTATGCAAAAATTTTCTGAAGCAGAAAAAAATAAAGTAGCTGCACTTAATGCACAAAATACTATAGCTGTTAATGAAGCTAATGCAAAAAGAGAAGCAGCCATTAATCAATTTAATTCTACATTAGAAAATCAAAGACAGCAATTTAATGTAGCTAATCAAAGAGAAATAGATCAATCAAATGTAGTTTGGAGAAGAGCAGTTAATACTGCTAACACTGCCGCAGTAAATGCAGCTAATCAAGCTAATGCACAAAATTTACTTAATCTATCTAACTGGGCACTATCATCATTATGGCAACAGTGGAGAGATGAAGCATCTTGGGTAAATACATCTTCAGAAAATGCAGCTAATAGAAATCATAACTTAGCTATGGCAGCACTTGAAAGATCAACAGCTTTAGATTTACAAGATCAAGCATCAAAAGATTCTTTATATGAATTAATAGGTAGATTTGGATTTCTACTATATAATAATAGTAATTAGAGGTAATACATGAAACTAAAAGATTTATTTAAAACAGCAGTAAAAGGTGCTGTTATATTTGGAGCAAGTAAACTTATACCTGGCGTAGGTGATAGAATAGGTGGTGCTTTAGCTGGTAGTATGCTAGGTCTGGGTGCTCCGACTGGAGGAGGTGGGGGATATAGTGTACAACCACCTAGCTTTAGTCGTTATATGGAAGGCACATATAGAGCTGGAACCGCAAGATCAGATCCTATGAAAAAACTTCCAACAGATTATGAAGATTTAAAATACTTGTGGGATTATAGATTATCAGAATATGCAAGAAAAGTTGCAGTAAATAAAAAATTAACATCATAGGAATAAAATATGGATGAAGAAAAACAAGGAGTAGGTAACCCATTTGATGCACCAGTTCCTGGGCAATCTTTAACAGATACTCCAGGTAATTACCCATGGGAACACCCACCACAATTTACAGATCCTGAAGAGGCAACAGAGTTTATATGGCAAACTTTACATACAGAAGAATTTATGGAACAAGTTATAGGTATGTTAGATGCTGGAGTTCCTATAGAAGCTATTGCTAGAGTTATTGTATTTGGGGGATTTGTTGAAGGTAAATTTACACCTGATGTTGGTTTTTTAATAACAGAACCTGTAATGAAAATGTTAATGGCAATAGGTGTAAGAGCAGGTCTTAATAATATTAGAATGTCTATGCAAGATATTACTAATAGTAAACAGATGTCTGATATAGCTAAAATAAAATTATCTAAAAAAGATTTTGAAAAAAGTGTTAAAGCTGTAGAATTAGATGTTAAAAAAACAGGGTTAATGTCTAAACCTGAAATACAAGAGGAGAACTAATGTCATTTGCAAGAGGTTTTATAAAAGGATTTGTTGGGCAAGCAATAGATACTAAAGTTGCTGAAGATAAAAGATTAGCTGATTTAACAGATAGAATATCTGAAACGTATTTAAACACAACATTACCTAATTTTTTAGAAAAAGAAAATATATTAAAAAATAGATATGATACTATAGCAGCCAAGGATGAAACTCTTGCTAAGTTTGGTCTTGCAAAAAATTTGTATGAAACTAAATCAGGCTATGAAACATTAGTAAATGCTGATCAATCATTTATAGATAAAATAAAAAGTGCTAATATTAATTTTAATGATTATGATTACAGTAGTAATGCTATAACAAGATCAATGAATTTTAATGAAAAAAATAAACTAACACAAGATAATTTAATAAAAAATCAATTTGGTAAAAACACAGTTGATTTTATGATAAAAGCACCAGTCCCTGAAGGTGCTCAGGCTTCTACTTTTGATACAAGCACTGTGCCTTCAATGTCTGAGTTAGGATTATTAGAATCTACTGGTTCTGGTTTTGCAGCAAAACCTCAATTTAGATTAAGATTAAATGATACTACAGAGCTTGCATTTAGTAACGTAGGTTTAGATGGTCAGTTTTATATGGAAGGTGATAATCTTATAACAAAATTTGATGAGGCTAGTAGAAATAAAGGTATATTAACTCAAGAATTAATTACTAATAGATTTACGCCAGAGGTAGCTCAAAATGCTGGCTATTTAAATGTAGCTACTCAAGTCGCTAATGAAATAAAAGGATTAGAATCAACTACCTCTAAATTTAAAACTGATACAGATAATTTATTTTTATCTAAACAGTATTCAAGTGGTCCTATTGGTGCTAATAATGACAAGACATATGAACAGTTTGTTCTTGCAAATAAAGGAATATTAAGTGCTTATGGAAAAGGATCAATAGCATACAAAAGATTTATAAGAGAAAAATTTAATGCATTAACCCCTAGTGATCAGGGATACTACGCATTCTTTGAAAGATTTGATAAAGAAGTAGACGCAGAAGAAATGTAATGGCAGAAACTTTAAATAAAGTTGACAGTTATTTAAATAGAATAACTGAAGGGAAGACTTTAGATCTTCCTGATAATGTTATTGATTTAGGTGGACAGCCTGATGGCGAAAGAAAATATTCTTTTGATAAAGATGCACCTAATAGCATGTACAAAGATAAAGAATTAATAGATGTTGCTAGAGCCTATTACTATGAAAGAGATGGAACTCACTACGAAGATGATGAAGCAGTTGTAGAATCATTTATAGATGATAGAACTTGGAAACAAGCTAATAGTTATAGTATAGGTAAAGAGTTACTATATGCAACATCTGATGCTGTAAATATCGATCAAAAAAGAAGATTACAATATTTAACAAACTATTGGAATAACTTACCTAATTTTTGGCAAGATGGTGGTCGAGGATATATTAGTGGTATAGTATCTAATCTTAGTAAAGGTCTAGTAGATCCTGCCAATATTCTTGGACCATTAGTTGGTGGGCAAGTTATAAAACAGGTTGCTAAAACTGGTGGTACATTTGCTTTATCTAAAGCTGTTGCTGCTGGTACTACTACTCAAGCAGGTGTAGATGGACTCATAGGTTCATCTGTAGATGCTATGGTGCAAAAAACAGAAAGAGAATTAGGATTAAGCCAGAGATTTGATTTAGAAAGAAACTTACAAGTTGCTGGGTTATCCGCAGGAGTTAGTGTAATTCCTGGATTACCTACAAATTACTTTTATGCTAAATCTAAATTATCAGATTTAAATTTAGATAAATCATATCAATCTGTAAAAAGAAATGTATTTGATTTTGCAGATCCAGTAAAAAATAATTCACAAACATTGTATGGTTATAAAAGTACAGTGGATGATATGGTTAAGCAAAGTAAAAAAATAGATAAAGTTTTAACTGAATATGTAGCAGAGAATCCAACTAATCCATTAGCTAAAAGATTAGATACTTACTTTAAAGATAAACCAGCAGAACGTGGTGCTTTAAAATTAAGTAACAAAGAAATAAAATTACTACAAAAAAAAGATCCAGAAATTAATTCTATATTTATTAAAGATCCAGGTGAATCTGCATATTCTGCTCTTAGATTTTTAGCAGCATCCACTACTAGAGGAGAGTCTGCTGTATTACATAAAGTTGTTTTACCTGTTGTTGCAGATAGAACTAAAGCTGGTAAAGCTACAAATGTTATTGTTAAAGGTGGCTTTGAAGATGCAGGAGTAGATCCTTATATTAAAATAATACAGCCAGTGGCAGATAGAAAATTACTGGGTATATTTAATGATTACTTTGAAGCTAGAAGTTCTTTAAATAGAAGAAAACTAGGTAAGAAAACTAGAATGAAAACTTCAGATATTAATGTAGCAATAAGCAAATTTAATTCATTAGAAGGAGCTGATAAGGAAGTTGTTGATACTGCATTTAAAAAACATTTAGAATATTCTAATATATTATTAGAATTACAAAGAAGAAATGGTTTAATATCTAAACAGCAAATGGATCAAATTTTAATTGATCACCCAGTATATGCACCATTTTATCCTAAGAATAGACAAACTCTCTTACAAGAAGGAACTAGGGGATCTGCTAAAATTGGTAAATTAAGTGAAAAAGAATTAGATCAAAGATATCCTGCAGTTTTTGAAGGAGATACACCTCCAATATCTGGTGGGGTAAAAGGTCCTGCACAATTTAAAATTATAGGTGGGGAAAAAGATATTGCACCTATACATGAAAGTATGATGAATTATACATTTCATGCATACAAAGCCTCAGAAAAAAATGCAGCTAAATTAAAAGTATACGATGAGATAGATCAATTAGAAATTAAAACTAATGGTGGCATAAAGGCATCGGAAATATATAGACCCATAAGACAGGTAAAAGAAGTAAAAGCTATTAAAAAAAGTGTAGTTCAGGCACTACTAAAAGAAGCAGAAGAGTCTGGAATAAAATTAAATTCTAAAGTATTTAAACAAAGTCTTGAAGGTGAAGATTCAATAAAAGTTGCAGCATTTAAAGACTCTGTAAATATTGGTGAAGGTAGGGTAATTGATGTAGTTTATAAAAATGGTAAATTAAAATTATATGAAATACTAGATCCCGCTTATATAGATATGTACAAATCTTTAGGCGGAACTACAAATCCTTATATTAAAAATTTAATATATGGTAACTGGGGATATGGGGTAAAAGGTAAAGGTAATAGAGGTGGTGTTCTAGGAAAAGTAGGAGCTGCTTCAAGAGTTTTTCCAACATTAATTACACATAGCCCTCCATTTATTGCATTTAACTTTATAAGAGATACATTAGCAGGTAGTATAAATAGTGCATTTGGATTCAATGCATATGGATTTTTACCTGGTTTAAGTACTTTTTCTGGCTTAGCTAAAACATTTAAAGCACCTAAAGATATGCTAGATGGCGGAATTAAAAATGTTAAATCTGATGGAATATTTAAAGGTGTAATAAAAGGTATGAAAGAAGCCTTTTATCTAAATGATAAATACAGACAAGCACTTAATTCTGGTTTAGGTTTTGCAGGTAGAAGAGATACTGAAAGATTAATAACTACTTTAACAGCACAAATAAAAAATAGTCCTGTTAAACATAAAAAAGATTATTTAAATTCTTTAAAATTTTTAAAAGATACTGTAGGATATTATGGTGTAGAGGCTGGTAAAGGATATGCATCATTAGTAAACAGAGTTGAGTATGCCTCTAGATTAGCTGAATTTAATTTTGCAAAACAAATAGGTGCATCAGATTTAGTAGCTGCTTTTGCAGGTAGAGAAATATCTACTGATTTTGGAATGAAAGGTGCAAGTGCTAAATTAAATGCATATAATAGATTAACTATGTTTTTTAATGCTGGGCTACAAGGATTTTATAGAGGTGTAATTAGAAGACCGTCAGAAAATAAAGGTAAATTTATAGCAGGTGTAACTGCAACATTAGTAGCACCAGAAATATTATTATGGACATTAACTAATGAAACTCCAGAATATGAATCATTAGATAATGATATTAAATTATTAAATTATGTTATACCTATTTATGAAGATGAAAAACCAGATGGTACACATTTAAGAGCAGATGGTACTAGAAAAATTAAAACATTTTTCTTAGTTCCTAAACCTTATGATTTTGGAGTATTTCCAAATATTGCTACAGGTATATTAGAAGCTATACAAGAAGGTGCACCTGAAATTGTATTTACATATGCCAAACACTCCATAGCAAAAGTATTACCTGGATTAGCTACACCTACTTTAGCTTCACCTATTTTAGATTTAATTAGAAATAAAAACTATAAAGGTAATACTATACAACCTTACTACCAAAGTCAAGGTGTATTTAAAGATCAATTAGTAAAAACTAATACTAGATTTACAGCTGAAATGATAGCTGATGGTATAAATGATGTTTATAGAGAAATGTTTTCTATAAAGAAAAAAGGTGGAGAGGGACCAGTATCTCCTATTTTTGTTGATTATTTATTAAATAATTATTTTGTAGGTTTAGCACAATATCCAATTGATGTAGCAGATGCTACTTTAGCATGGGATGAAGAAGCATATGGACCTAGACCTAGCCGAAGATTAGATGAAGCTGATTTAGCAAGAAATAGATTATCAATTGTTACTAGAAGATTTTTTGCAGAAGTACCTACTAAATATAATAAAAAATTAAGTGATCTATATGATTTAAAAAGAGAGGCAGAAAAAGTTAAAACTACCTATGAAACTGCATCTGAAGATTTATTTACTTTATTTAGAAATAAATTAAAAATTGATGTAGGGTCAATAACTAATCAAGAACTTAGATCTGCTATGGCTGTTTCTGATATGTTAACTGAAGGTTTAATTACAATTAAAAAATTAAGAGAAAAAAGAAAAATAATTGAGTTTCAAAAATATGATCCACGAACAGGAACTTTGTACACAGCAGATAGTAAAAGAGATAGAATAAATATGTTACTACAAAAAGAAAATGAATTAGCTAATAATCTCATGAGAGATTTAAAAGAGTCTCCTGATCCTTATGTATTTATGAGTACATTTGGAAATAAAACATTTAAAAAATATAAAGATAAAAATCTTAAATTTAAAGATTGGCAAAAAGTAGTAGCAGGATATTTTAAATAATGGCTAAGCAACCCAAAACAACCAGTGAGCATCTTATATCCATTTATGGGTATATAACAGGGTTAAAAAGGGAGATTACTACAATAAAAAACAACCACCTCAAACACATGCACGATGATATAGATAAGCTACATAGTAAAATAGATAAGATATTATATGTTTTAATAGGTGGTTTAGGTGCAACAATATTAACAATACTGGGACTATTTTTATAATGGACAAAAGAGAAATAACTGATACAATAGTAATACATTGCACACAAACTCCAGCAGATATGGATGTTGATGTGATAAAAGTAACTGAATGGCACAAAGAACGTGGTTTTGACACAATTGGATACCACTATTTAATTAAAAGAGATGGCACATTACAAGTCGGAAGAGATGAAGATGTTGTAGGTGCACATGCAGTAGCAGTAAATGGCACATCTATAGGTGTGGCACTAGCTGGTGGTGGAACATCTAGTATGGGTTGGGAGAATAATTTTTCACCTATACAATTTGAAACACTAAAAAGCATATTAATAAAACTAAAAGATAAATATAATATACAAAAAATTATAGGACATTCTGAGGTAGATAGTTCTAAGGAGTGTCCATCATTTGATGTACAAGGATGGTTAGAAAAAAATGGTTTGGTTTAGTGCACTTAAATTAGGATTAAATGCGGCAACGCATATATATAAAAAGAAACAAGAAACTAAAATGGCAATGGCTGATGCACAGCACATGCATGCTGCTAAGATGGCTCGTGGAGAAAGCGAGTATCAAGGTAAATTATTAGAGGCAAGACAGTCGGACTGGAAAGACGAGTTCGTGTTGGTCGTGTTAACGCTGCCAATATTAGTGATTGCCTGGGGGGTCTGGTCAGATGATCCACAGGCTATGGAGAAAATAAAAGTTTTCTTTGAACAATTCCAGCAGCTGCCGTCATGGTTCACAAATTTGTGGATACTTGTCGTTGCGAGTATATATGGTATAAAAGGTACTCAGATATTCCGTAACGGAAAAAAATAATGTCAGAAAACAGTTTCGAACTGATAAACGAATATAAAGAACAGATTCGTATACTTAGACAAGAGGTGGCAGAATTACAAGATGCTGGTAAAAGTAAAGATGCTGCAAATAAAAGATGTTTGCAGAAGTTAGAACATACTAATCAGGATTTAGAAGACGCAATTAAAAAAATAAAAAAACTGGAGGAAAAACATGATCAGAAAAATAAAAGAAAAGATCAAGAATCTTTGGGATAAATTTGTTGCCTGGCTTTTTTCAGGATACGATAAGTGAAATTTACATTAGCATTTTTACTTTGTTCAACTGTAGCAGAAACGTGCTTGCCTCCACATGTGTATCATTTAGAATTTAATAGTGAATATGAATGTCTGGTGGCTGGATATGAAGAATCATTAAATAAAATAATAGAGATAGGTCCTAAAGATGTTAATACACATTCAATGTATATTAAATTTGGGTGTTACCCTATTATAACAGAACAAGATACTTAGATATGAGAAACCCCTTAATAATTATATTATTACTATTATTAACTTCTGCCGCATACGCAGGATCAACACAGCATAATACATCTGGATCTAACACGGCTATTGAAGGTGGATATACGTCAAATGCTACTACAACATATCAATCTGGATCTAGCTCTAATAGTACAACTACTAATAACTCTACCTCTAATGTTAGATCAGCACCACCTAGTGCAGGAGCACCATCATATAATAGTATGACTCAAGATGTTTGTGCTGTTGGTGTGTCAGCTGGTGTTCAAACATTTGGCGTAGGTTTAAGTGGTGGTAAACATACAATAGATAAAAATTGTGAAAGATTAAAGTTAGCTAGAATACTTAATGACTTTGGAATGAAAGTTGCAGCTGTAGCTATACTTTGCCAAGACGAAAGAGTATTTGAATCTATGATTCAAGCAGGTACACCTTGCCCAATAGATGGTAAAATAGGTAAAGAGGCAAAGGCTTTATGGTCTAAGTATGATCATGAAAGACCAGACTATGATACATATGTTAAACGTATGAAAGATAGAAAAAAAATTGACGAAGAGTTAGCTAAATTAAAAGCAGAAAAAGAAGCTGCAGAAAAATATAAACAGGATAATTTTATAAAGGCAAAAGATTGGAAAGGCCCTAGGTAATGAGTAATAAACCACTTAAAATATCGGAGCAGGCAGCTGTGCAGATGCCGATGAAAACAGTTGCTAGTTTAATCTGCCTTGTTGCAATAGGAACATGGGCATACTTTGGACTGCATGAAACCCTCAATGCACACTCAACAAAGATAGAGTTAATGCAAAAAGATTTAGAACAAAACTCTGAGTTTAGAATTAAATATCCACGGGGTGAATTAGGTCAATCATCTGGAGAGGCTGAACTTTTTATGCTTGTAGAACATTTGAGTGGTGTTGTAGAGGATCTAGAAACAGAACTTAAAAATATGAGAAATAATGCAGTTAATATAGAATTTTTAAAATCTAGAACAGAAAAACTTACAGAAGATGTAGAGAAGTTAATTAGAAATGGGAGTGGTCACTAATGATAGAAATGGTTTTTGCTTTATTGCTTTTGCAAGATCATAAAATTATAGAGCATCGTTATCACGAGTCGCTATCTAAATGTATGAAAGCTAGACGTTATGCTATGAAGGATAGAAGTCCTAGTGATAGAGTTGTTTTTAAATGTATACAATCGAAGGCAAACATAGAAGTATACATGGGTGAAAAGAAAATTACTTCATTGATATTAGAATGAGATGGTTCATAGGATTTTTTATTATATTTCTTTTAATGTTGTATGCAGTTGCAAAAGCTGATATACAAACAACAGATAATTTAATTACTAATGGTAACTTTGAAACAGGCAATAGTAATGGCTGGACTACCTCTGGTGATGTACAAGTATTAAATGATTGCTGTGAACTTAATAATGTTACCAGTAATTACGATTTAGAGTTTGGTGATAGTGGATCTATAGAACAAGATTTTAATTTATCATCTAATATCATAACTCAAGATATGTTAGATAATGGTATTACTTTAAACTCTACAATTGAAGCACAGAATGGCGAGTGCAGTGTCACTGGGTGTTGGGGTGGGCAAGGTAATGCAGATACATTTACTAACGTTTTAACTATTAAAGATAATGAAGGTAATGTTCTTGCATCTAATACTAATGTTAGAACAGATGTTACAGGTATAAATGGTGCTAATTTTACAGATACTTTAATATACACTGGCACAGGATCTAACGTTGGTAATATAAATATATCAGGATCTGATGCTAATGCCCCTGCGTATTTAGGAGGTCCTAATGTAGATAATATATCTGTAACCATGACTTATGATGATACTGTCATAGCTAATGAAGTAATAGAAGAAATAAATGAAGTATTTGAAGATTTAGAAAGTGTATTTGAGTATATTGAGTTTGAACAAATACAAGAAATATTTGAAGAAATGGTTGTATTTTTTACAGAACCACCTCCAATGGAAGAAGAATTATCTTTTGAACCAGTGTTAATGGCTATAGAAGAAATGCCCATGGAAGAAGAGGTAGTCATGGAAATAGAAGAAGAAATGGTTATGGAATTAGAAGAGACTATTGAAGAAGAAGTTATGGAGATGGAAGCAGCAGAGGAAAAACCAATAGAAGAAGAGATAGTAGAAGAAGAACCAAAACAAATAGCAGAAAAATCAAATGAAGAAGAAATTAAAGAAGAGAAACCTACTAGCGAGACTACTAACAAGTCCACTGTTTCGACAGAAAAAGTTACCAAACAAAAAAAGATACAGTCGAAAACAAAAACAACAAATGTTAAGTCACAGTCAAAGTTTGTAGCTTTAGAAAAAACTATGGAAAAAGTAGATAAAGATATAAAAGATATATCAAAAAATTTACAGATAAAAAATATTATTAAGTTAGATGCTATGGCAAGTGACCAGGCATCACTTGATGCGTATAATGTACCCTTCTATAAAAGTGAAAATATTTATTTAGATCAATTAGAAATACAAGATTTAAGACAAGTATATGCTGAGATTACTTTAAATAGCTATATTGGTAATGATCCTGTAAAAATTAGAGAAGATAAATTACAACAAATAACAATCGAAAGAAATCAATTATTATTAGAATTAGAGGTATTAAAAAATGGATAAAATTAAAGGTCAATTAGCAGGAGTTGCAGCACTACTGGGAGTCATAGCCGCTATTGGTGGTGGCTTTGTAAAGTATGGAGAGATAGTAACTAAGATAGATGCATTAGAATCTAAAGAATGGACAGCTGTAGACACAACTGGGATTGAAACATCTATCGCTGTATTAGAAGAAAAAGTAGATGCATTAGAAAATGCAGACACTTCACACAATCATGACTTTGACCATACACATGACAATACTTCTGTTAAAATTATAGAAAAAGAAATAGATATATTGAAACTAGATATACGGGAGTTAAAAGAAAAATCTAAAAACCCACTAGCAAACTAATGTATTTAAACGCTAATATCCCACCAATAGAGTGTTATGTTCGTGGTAACTATCTAAGGGATCAAAAAGACTCACACGATAAATATTTTGAATGTGTAGTATTTGGATTTACATCAATACCTAAACAAGTGCCTTTGTTTCATTATATGATGACTGATGGTGGTATATGGTGGAGAGCACCTATATCAGCATTTTGTAAAAAACCTGGCATAAAAGAATTACCACTAAATGAATTAATGTTATGGGATTCATTTAGTTATAATGTAAGTGTTACTAGATTTTATCAATTACAAGGTTGTAAAATGATATATACATCTAGAAGAAAAAAACAAAGAGAAGGTACATATTTATTTACAATTGACTGGTGTGCTGGTGA
>LULV01000565.1_pt1 | contig 13415 bp, 12 predicted proteins | sample 728081 | NCBI WGS metagenome assembly LULV01 (sample SAMN03860280, study PRJNA289734) | marine metagenome | biome: seawater column; feature: ocean; material: water; isolation source: Red Sea water column Station 108 - depth 25m | place: Saudi Arabia: Red Sea | collected 2011-10-15 | depth 25 m | reverse complement strand
GAAAATATAGAGAGAGCGATTGATAAATCTTCAGTTAGTACCGAGTCAAATTTTGAAAATTTAAGATATGAAGGCTTTGGACCAGAAAAAGTAGCAGTAATAATAGAAGCATTAACAGATAATAAAAATAGAACAGCGTCCAGTATTAGAACAATTTTTCAAAAAGCAGGTGGCAATCTAGGAACCCAAGGTTCTGCTTCTCATAATTTTAATCAATTAGGAATAATAAAGATCGATAAAAAAGAGGTTTCTGATGATCAAATTTTTGAGCTAGCTACCAATGCTGGAGCTGATGAATGTAAATCGGAAAATGATTTTCACGAAATACAATGTCCTGTCAGTGAAATTTATAATGTTAAAAAAGAATTAGAAAAAGAAATTACTAATTTTATCTCAACAGAAATTGAATGGGTGCCACTTAATAGTGTAAAAATTTCTAAAGAAAAAAATGAAGATTTAATAAATTTCTTTGAATTACTTGAAGACAATGATGATGTACAAAATGTTTATTCTAATGCTGAATTTGTAAATTAAATTATGTTAATAATAGGTATAGATCCTGGAATTTCTGGTTCAATTTGTTTTTTAGATAATGGAAAAATCCTAGACGTAATTGAAATGCCTATAATGACAGATGGGAAAAAAAATAAAAAACAAGTAAATGGCTCGCAAGTTTATAATGAAATTAGCAAAAGACTTAAACAATTTGAAAAAAATCAAATTAGAGTTGTTATTGAACACGTTACTGCAATGCCTGGCCAAGGTGTTACTAGTATGTTTAATTTTGGACAATCGTTTGGAATTTTAAAGGGTATTTGTACCGCGATGCAATTACCCATGTACTTTGTAAGGCCCGCAAAATGGAAAAAATATTTTAATCTTTTAAATTCTGAGAAAGATGCCAGCAGGACAAGAGCAATAGAAATATTTCCTTATTTTTCATCTCAATTATCAAGAAAGAAAGACTCAAATAAAGCTGATGCGATTTTGATAGCAAGTTTTTATCATGAAACTTACAAAATTGACGAATAGCTTTAAATATTCAGACAAAATCATGACACATTTAAGTGTGAGAAGACGATATGGAAGCTGATATCACGTCTCAAGCAGTTGGGCTAGCCTCAAGTGCTGATTTTTCTTTAATAAATTTATTTATTAGAGCTGACATAATTGTTAAGTCAGTTATCATAATGTTAATTGCTTGTTCTATATATTCATGGGCAGTAATAATTGAAAAATATAGATTGTTTAAAAAAATAAATCAATCTACCGAAGAGTTTGAAGCAAAGTTTTGGAATTCTAAATCTGCAGAAACTTTTTATAATAATCTACCAGCAAACGTTCAAGACCCGATGGCTTTAATATTTAAAGATGCGATGCAAAACTTATTGAAGAGAAGATCTAGAACAGACTTAAACAATAGAATGACCACAATGTTAGAGACGGGTATTGAAAAACAAATATCAAAAATCACTAAAGGTTTTACTTTTTTAGCAACAGTTGGATCAACAGCTCCATTCATAGGCCTATTCGGAACAGTTTGGGGAATTATGAACTCTTTTCAATCTATAGCAATTTCAAGAAATACCAGTTTGGCAATTGTTGCACCTGGAATAGCTGAAGCACTATTCGCAACTGCGTTAGGTCTACTAGCAGCAATACCTGCGGTTGTTGCATATAATAAATTTAATAATGACTCAATTAAGTATTCCCAAAAATTAGAAAATTTCTCAAAAAGATTTTTAACGATTATCTAAAATGGCTTTTAAATTAAATCGTTCATCAAAAGAACCAATGAGCGAAATAAATGTAACACCATTTGTGGATGTAATGTTGGTGCTTTTAATTATTTTTATGGTTACTGCACCCTTGTTAACAGTGGGAGTTCAGGTTGATTTACCAGAAAGTTCTGCCGACTCTCTTCCTGAGGAAGCTGAACCACTGACTTTAACAATAAACTCTAAAGGTGAAATTTATATTCAAGAGTCAAAAGTTGAATATGAAAAAATAATAGCAAAAGTCTTAGCGGTTTCAAAGAATAGAACTGATACAAGAATTTATGTAAGGGGTGATAAAACAATTAATTATGGAAGAGTATTGGAAATTATGGGCTTACTATCTGGGTCTGGTTTTACCAAAGTAGCACTTATATCTGAACCATATAAAGAAAGGTAAGAAGTGAATAGAAGTATAATTATATCTTCTGTATCACATCTAGTTTTAATAATGATTACAGCTTTTAGTTTACCTTTCTTAGCTAAAAAACCAATTGATCTTCCCCCAATTGTATCTGTGGAATTAATACAGATTACAGATAAAACGAATATTCCATACGCACCTAAAGCAAAAAAAATTATTGAAAAAATTAAAGAGAAAGAAAAAAAGTTGGTATCTGAACAAGCTCCCCCAAAAAAAGTAAAAAAAATTAAACCAGATGCAGTTCCATTACCAGATGATAAGCCTAAAAAGGTTGAGAAAATAAAAGAGGATAAACAAAATCCAGAAAAAATTGATAATGAAGTTAAGCAAGTTTCTGAATTTGAAAAAAAAGAGTTATTCGATCCAAATAATATTGCAGCCTTAATCGATAAATCTAAAGTTGAAAGTGCTGAAACGATAAAAAAAAATAACAAAATTACACAAGATCAAAAAAAGAATGTTGAGAACGCAGGTTTATCTTTAAGCGAAGAGGATGCTTTAAAAGCCCAAATATTTGGTTGTTGGAGTATTCCTTTGGGTCTGCCTTACAATGAAAATTTATTAGTGAGAATTAAACTTCAACTTAATCCAGATGGAACAATTCAAGAGTCAGAGATTTTGGATCATGCAAGAATGAATAAACCTGGTCAAGGTTTTTATAAGGTTTTAGCGGAAAGTGCTTTAAGAGCAATAAAATTATGCCAGCCCTTAAGAGTTCCTACAACTGGTTATGAGAGATGGAAAGAATTACAATTAAATTTTGATGCAAGAGAAATGTTAGAGGGATAGAATATTTTTATGAGAAATCTAATTATTTTATTTTTAATATTTATAGTACCTACTAATGCATTAGGTTTAATTGAGGTTGATATTACACGAGGAAATTTGAATCCACTGCCTATTGCAGTGTCACCATTATCAATTGATGACGAGTCAAAAAAGAGTTTTGAGAAAACTTTAAAGAAAAAAGATATTGGGTCAGAAATTTCTAAAGTTATCGAAAAAAATTTGAAAACTTCAGGTCTTTTTAATCCATTAGATAAAAATGCTTTTCTTCAAGCACCTGATATTGCTCACCTAAAACCACGTTTTGAGGATTGGAATTTAATTAAAGCTCAAGCTTTAATCACTGGTAAAGTAAAAAATGTTGATGATAAACTTAGAGTTGAGTTTAGATTGTGGGATGTGCTAGCTGGAAAAGAAATGATGGCTCTTGCATTTACGACAGTTCCAAACAACTGGAGACGTGTTGGCCATATAATTACAGATAAAGTTTATGAGAGATTAACTGGAGAAAAAGGTTATTTTTTTAATCCTACAAGCCAAATGGTAACATATCTATCTTATTTTAGAAATTTACCTAGAGTTTATCTTCTTGATATAGAAACAGGTATTCAAGAAGTGGTAGGAGATTTTCCAGGAATGACTTTTGCTCCTAGATTTTCTCCAGATGGAAAAAAAATTATAATGAGTTTTGCTAAGGATGGAAATTCGGATATTTATACAATGGATTTAGAAAATAGAATTGTAGAGAAAATTACCAATCATCCCTCTATAGATACTTCACCATCTTATTCCCCGGATGGAAAATTTATTTGTTTTAACTCTGACAGAAGTGGGTACCAACAAATTTATGTTATGAAAAGTGATGGTAGCAATGTTAAAAGAATTTCTTTTGGAAATGGTTTATATGGTACCCCTGTTTGGTCTCCAAGAGGTGATTTAATCGCTTTTACAAAATTACATAAAGGTAAATTCTACATCGGTGTGATGAGAACTGATGGATCTGGTGAGAGATTGTTGACAGAAAATTTTTATCAAGAAGCTCCTTCCTGGTCGCCTAATGGACGAGTTTTAATTTTTTATAGAGAGACTAAAACTGATGATAAAGGAGAGGGTTTTTCTGCTAAATTGTGGTCAATTGATTTAACAGGCTACAATGAAAGGCTTGTAGATACCCCAACTGATGCATCAGACCCATCATGGTCATCTTTATTAAGTAATTAACTGAAAATATGTTGATTTTTTACCTTGAAACATTTAATTAGTTGTGAAAAAGTTAGTTATAAGAAATATTGACCAAGGAGCATTAATGAAATTGAACAAAATTTTAAAGAACACTTTTTTAGTATTATTTGCATGTTTAGTGTTGTCTGCTTGCGCAACATCAAAAAAATCTACAGGACAAATGCAAGGGGATGTTTACACTGGAACTGATACAGTTGAATATTTAGCTTCAGGTGTTCCTGACAGAGTTTTCTTTGCAACTAATGAGTCAGTTTTGACTACTGCATCAAGAGAAACTTTAAGAAAACAAGCGGCATGGTTAAGAAAAAATTCTGATATTACAATCGTGCTTGAAGGACATGCTGACGAAAGAGGAACAAGAGAATATAACTTAGCATTAGGTGAAAGAAGAGCTAATGCTGCTAAAGATTATTTAATGACTTATGGGATTTCCTCTAACAGAATTTCAGTTCTAAGTTATGGAAAAGAAAGACCAGTTGACTCTGGTTCTAATCCTTTGGCTTGGTCAAAAAACAGAAGATCTGTTACAGTAAAAGCAAATTAATTTTAAAAAATTTAAGACCCTTAATTAATTCAATTAGTTAAGGGTCTTTTTTTTGCCATTATTTTAATCATAAGATTATTTTAATGCGACATATTTTAAGAAAATTTAAAATTATTTCACTTTGTTTAAGTAATTTTTTTTTAATAACTTATTCTTACGCTGACAATCATAATATTTATGAAATATTAGATCAACTTCAGAAAGATATAAAGACTCTAGAAAAAGCAGTATACTCAGGATCAATAGAATTAAATAGTGATAGCTCTGTAAATTTAAATTCAAATTTAGATAATAATTCAGAAGATGTTCTTACAAGACATTTATTAAAACTTTCAGAAATTGAAAATCAATTTCAGGAACTTACAAATAAGTTTGAGGAAATAAATTTTAAGTTAGACAAACTATCTAACAGGATGTCAAAAGTGCAAGCAGATAATCAAATAAGATTTCAGGACTTAGAAAATGTTGTGTCTTCTGATGCAACTACAAATAAATTAACAAAAAAAACAAATAATGAGCAAATGGAAGTTTTACCTGGAAGTTCTCAACCTCAAGATTTGGGATCGATATCATATAAAGATACAGCGACAAATGAAACATCACAAAAAACAAATTCCGTAGACTCAACAGCTTTAGTAGTAACTGAAACTTTTCAAGCTGAAGAAAAAATTCTTCCAAATGAGTCTCCAGATAAACAATATCAGTTTGCTACAAGCTTTTTAAAAGTTGGTGATTATTCAACTGCTGAAAGAGCATTCAGAGAGTTCGTTGACACAAATCCTGAACATAATCTAGCTGGGAATGCTCAATATTGGTATGCAGAAACTTTTAGGATACGACAATTGTATACAGATGCAGCCTCAGCATATTTAGAAGGTTATCAGAGATACCCTAAAGGTGAAAAAGCACCTATAAACTTATTAAAGCTTGGTGTATCAATGGTACAAATTGGAGAAAAAGATCAAGGTTGCAAAATGATCAATGGTGTTGAAGAACAATATCCAGAGGCAAACCAATCTGTGATACAAAAAGCTAAATATGAGTCTCAGAAATTCGAATGCAACAACCAAAATTCCTAAATTTTTAAGAGATAACTTAAATAATAAAAGAATAAATAAGATTTATAAAAAATTTGAGATCTCTTTAAATTTAGATGAAAGTTTTGCAGTTGCAGTCTCAGGTGGTCCAGATAGTCTTGCTTTAGCTTTTTTATCTAAAATTTATGCAATTAAAAAAAATTTAAAATCAAAGTTTTATATTATCGACCATAAACTTAGACCTGAGTCTACAAAAGAGGCTAAATTCGTTTTAAATTTACTAAAAAAAAACTTTATAAAATCAGAAATATTAACTTGGAAAGGAAAGAAACCAAAGAAAAGCATCCAGTCAATTGCTAGGATAAAAAGATATGAAATACTTTTCAAGAAATGTATTTAATTGATATAAAAAAAGAGGATTTAATTTTTATTTCAAAAAAAGTTTTTAATTTTTATGTAGAAGATCCAACAAACTATGATGAAAAATATCAAAGGGTTCGAGTAAGAAAATTAATGAAAAATCTTGAACGAGATGGTTTAGATAAAAATAAATTAAAAAAAACAATTAAAAATTTAAAATATGCAAACAAAGTAATTGAGTTTTATGTTGATAAAAATTTACGAGAAAATACCTCTTTTCTAAACAATAAAAAAAGATTAGTTATCAATAGTGATTTTTTTCTTCAACCCCAAGAAGTTACTTTTAGAGCTTTTTCAGAATCATTAAAGTTAATTGGTGAAAAATATTATTCTGTAAGAGGAAAAAAATTAGAAAAAATTATCCGGGAAGTTGAAAATAATCGATTGAATAGAGCTACATTAGGTGGTTGTATTATTGAAAAGGTCAATCAATCAATAATTATCTCTAAAGAGCCCTAAAATAATGCCACTTTACACAAAATGCCACTTGTTAAATTGATAATAATTCTTATTTTAAGCTTATGAATATGAAAAACATTGCAATGTGGGCTATCATAGTTTTTTTAACTATTGGTCTTTATAATATGTTTAAAAATCCCCAAACAAATATTAGAGGTGGGGACAAGGTTATATTCTCAGAATTCTTGACATCTGTTGAAAATGGAGAAGTATTAAAAGTAGAAATCCAAGGTAATAATATTAAAGGTGTGTATTCAAATGGAAACTCATTTACAACTTATTCTCCTAACGATCCAAATTTAATTGAAAAACTTTCTGAAAAAGGAGTGAGTATTTCAGCTGCACCTATTGAAGAAAAAATGCCATCATTATTTGGTGTCCTGCTTTCATGGTTTCCTATGTTGTTATTAATTGCTGTTTGGATTTTTTTCATGAGACAAATGCAAGGTGGTAAAGGTGGAGCTATGGGTTTTGGAAGATCAAAAGCAAAAATGATGAATGAACTTAAAGGTAAAGTTACATTTAATGACGTTGCAGGTGTAGAAGAAGCAAAGGAAGAAGTTGAAGAAATTGTAGAATTTTTAAAAGATCCAAGAAAATTTAGTAGACTTGGAGGAAAAATACCTAGAGGTGCTTTATTGGTCGGTCCACCAGGCACTGGAAAAACTTTATTAGCTAGAGCGATAGCAGGTGAAGCTGGAGTACCATTTTTTACGATCTCAGGTTCAGATTTCGTTGAAATGTTTGTAGGAGTTGGTGCTTCTAGAGTGAGAGATATGTTTGAACAAGGAAAAAAAAATTCCCCTTGTATAATTTTCATAGATGAAATTGATGCTGTTGGAAGAAGTAGGGGTGCTGGTTTAGGTGGTGGAAACGATGAACGAGAACAAACTCTTAACCAGCTTTTAGTTGAGATGGATGGTTTTGATACTAATGAAGGAGTAATAATTATTGCTGCAACAAACAGACCAGATGTATTAGATCCTGCTTTATTAAGACCAGGTAGGTTTGATAGACAAGTAGTTGTATCCAATCCTGACATAATTGGACGAGAAAAAATTTTAAAGGTTCATGTTAAAAAAATAAAAATGGCACCGGATGTTAATTTAAGAACTATTGCGAGAGGTACACCTGGTTTTTCTGGGGCAGATCTAGCTAATTTGGTAAATGAATCGGCTTTATTGGCTGCTAGAAAAAATAAGAGAATTGTTACACTAAATGAGTTTGAGGAGGCAAAGGATAAAGTAATGATGGGAGCTGAGAGACGTTCGATGGTGATGACAGAGGATGAAAAAAAATTAACAGCTTATCATGAAGGGGGTCATGCGCTGGTATCTTTCAACATGCCAAGTTATGATCCTATACATAAAGCAACTATAATTCCTAGGGGTAGAGCATTAGGTATGGTTATGAATTTGCCAGAAAGAGATAAACATGGTCATTCTATAAAATATTTAAAAGCAAGGTTGGCAGTTTGTTTTGGTGGAAGAGTTGCTGAAGAAGTAATTTTTGGAAAAGATAATATATCAACAGGAGCAGGTGGAGGTAGTGGATCAGATATAAATCAAGCTACGCAACTTGCCAGAGCCATGGTAACTAAGTATGGAATGAGCGAAGAAATGGGACCTGTTGAATATGGCGAAAATCAAGAAGAGGTTTTTTTAGGAAGATCAGTAACACAAACTCAGTCAGTCTCTGAGGAAGTAGCACAAAAAATAGACAAAGAAATCAGAAAGCTTATAGATGAGGGTTATAATACTGCAAAGAAAATTTTGACTGAAAAAGTTGAGGATTTACACAAAATTGCTAAAGCTCTTATGACTTATGAGACATTAACTGGTGAAGAAATTGAAAATATAATCAATAAAAATATATACCCAGCAGACAAACAAGACTTAAAAGTAGAAGATGATAAAGGGTCAGCAATGGGTGCTCTAGGCCTAAAACCAAAAATTGTTCATTAGACTGAATGTCTAGATATTACACTAGAGTGTGTAATTTCTATTATGGTGCAAAATCTAAATTATTAGTTAAGAAAAAAAAGACATTACCACTTCATAATTGTCCTGAAATTTCTTTTGACAAAATAGAAATAATAACAAGAAATTCAAAAAAATTAATTTCTTTAAATGAAGTGAACAAATTACATATAAATTTAAAGGCAAAAGTAAAAAAAAATCTAAGATTAATTACAAAAAAAAAAAATATTAAAAATTTAAATTTTCAAAATATTCCTCAAATAATGGGTATTTTAAATATTACTCCAGATAGTTTCTCAGATGGTGGAAAATTTTTTAATTATGCATCAGCCAAAAAACAATTAAATTTTCTTTTAAATTCTGGTGCAAACCTTGTTGATATTGGAGCAGAGTCCACTAAACCTGGATCTAAAGCTATTAAATCAAAAATAGAATGGAATAGACTCAAAAATATTTTAAAATTAATTGATAAAAAAAATTTTATATCTCTAGATACTAGAAAATCAGAAATCATGGAAAAGGGAATTAAACTAGGAGTAAAATTAATTAATGATGTTTCTGGTCTTAATTTTGATAAAAACTCAATCAAGATTTTAAAAAAGTATAATATACCTTTCGTACTCCAACACTCACTTGGTAATCCTGACGTAATGCAAAAAAATCCAAAATATAAAAATGTATTATTAGATATTTACGATTTTTTTGAAGAAAAATTAAATAATTTACGCCAGAATGGAATTTATCATAATAATATAATCTTAGACCCTGGTATAGGTTTTGGAAAAAATTTGAAACATAATATGACGATAATTAAAAATATATCAATTTACCATTCTTTGGGTTTGCCTATACTGCTTGGTATTTCTAGAAAAAGATTTATAAAAGATTTATCTGGAAATAATGATAGCTCTTTAAGAATTGGAGGAACAATAAGTAGCAGTATTTTTGCAATGTTACAGGGTGTACAAATGTTGAGAGTTCATGATGTCAACGAAGTTAATCAAGCTATAAAAGTTTTCAAAGCACTTATAAATAAATAATGAAGTATTTTGGCACTGATGGAATTAGAGGGCAGGTAAATAGTGGGAACATTAATGGAGATATGTTCTTTAAGTTTGGATTAGCAGCAGGAAAATATTTCACAAATTTAAAAAAAAGAAAACAAACAGCAATTATTGCTAAAGATACTAGACTTTCAGGATACGCATTAGAACCAGCACTAGTTTCTGGTTTAGCTTCTGCAGGAATGCATGTTTATACACTGGGTCCATTGCCGACTAATGGCCTTGCAATGTTGACAAAATCAATGAACGCAAATCTTGGTATTATGATCACTGCTTCGCACAATTTATTTTATGATAATGGTTTAAAGTTATTCGGTCCTGATGGATTAAAACTATCTGATAAAATTCAAAAAAAAATTGAAAATTTAATAGATAGCAAAGTTCAAAAACACTTATCAAATCCAAAAAAATTAGGAAGAGTTAAAAGGCTAGAGACTGGAACTGATGAATATATTAAAATTTGTAAAAAAAAGTTATCAAGAAACTTTAAATTAAATAACTTTAAAGTAGTTTTAGATTGCGCAAATGGAGCTGGATATAAATCTGCACCAAAATTAATCAGATCACTTGGGGCAAAATTAAAAGTTATAGGCAATAAACCAAATGGGTTTAATATTAATAAAAATTGTGGTTCAACTTTTCCAGAAAAACTACAAAGAAATGTTAAAAAATTCAAAGCAGATTTGGGTATATCTTTAGATGGAGATGCTGACAGAATAATAATGTGTGATGAAAAAGGATCTATAATTGATGGTGATCAAATTATCGCTGCATTAGCTTTACAATGGAAAAAGAGAAAAATTCTCAAAGGAGGCGTTGTCGGGACCTTAATGTCAAACTATGGTTTAGAAAAATTTTTAAAAGAAAAAGGTATTAAATTTTTAAGAGCTAATGTTGGGGACAGATATGTTAAGGAATTGATGCAAAAGAAAAAATTCAATTTAGGAGGAGAACAATCGGGTCATATTATTTTAGGAAAATTTGCAACAACTGGCGATGGTGTGCTTGTCGCTTTAGAGATTATCAAATCAATGAATAGAAAAACTAAAGCCAGTGATTTTTTTAATGTCTTTAAAAAAATTCCACAAATTTTAGAAAATATAAAAATAAAAGATGATAAAATACTTAAAAATTACTCTGTCAAAAGATCTATTAAAATTGCAAAAAAATTAATTAAAAATCAAGGTCGAATTCTTGTAAGAAAATCAGGCACTGAACCAAAGATAAGAATAATGGGTGAGAGTGAAAATAAAATTTTGCTTAAAAAATGTATAAAAATGATTTCAAAAGAATTTAAATAAGTTGAGATTAAAGTCTAAAATTTTGATAATTGCTGGATCAGACTCATCTGGTGGGGCTGGTATACAGGCAGATATCAAAACTGTCACTAGTCTTGGCTCTTATGCAATGACTGCTATTACAGCAGTGACTGTTCAAAATACAATGGGTGTTAAATCAGTTATTTCAATACCAACTAATGAAGTAAAAAATCAAATTATTTATTCATCAAGAGATATAAGACCTGATGCCATTAAAATAGGTATGCTTCACTCTACTGAAGTTGTTGAAAAAGTAGCTCACGCTTTGAAGATATTAAAAGTAAAAAAAATTGTTTTAGACCCTGTAATGGTTGCAAAGGGTGGTGCTAAATTAATTGATAGTAAAGCAATACAAACTTTAAAAAAAAAGCTATTAAAAAATGTTCTTTTGATCACACCAAACATTCCAGAAGCAGAAATTTTAGCAGAGACTAGTATTAAAAACAAAGAGGATATGATTTTTGCAGCAAATAAATTGATAGATTTAGGAGCTAAAAATGTATTATTGAAGGGTGGCCATTTAAAATCAAAAAAAGTAATAGATTTATATCTAAGCAAATCTGATTTTAAAGTCTTTACAAGTTTTAGGCATAGAACAAAAAATACTCATGGTACAGGATGTACGTTATCTAGTGCGATAGCAACTTTTCTTTCATGTGGAAAAAGTATTAAGAGCGCTTGTGCGTTGGGAATTAAATATGTAAATTCTGCGATACTGACAAATCCAAACTATGGAAAAGGACATGGTCCCATAAATCATGTTAATTCAATGAAAATAAAACAAAAATTTAATTAATGAAAAATATTGTTGTTGTTGGTTCTCAATGGGGAGATGAGGGAAAAGGCAAGATAGTTGATTGGTTATCTGAACAAGCTGATGTTGTAGTTAGATTTCAAGGTGGTCACAACGCGGGCCATACTCTTGTAATAAATGGTGTAACTTATAAACTTCGACTACTTCCATCCGGGATTGTAAGAAAAAATAAAATATCAATAATTGGAAATGGAGTTGTCGTTGACCCCTGGGCATTATTAGATGAAATTGAGGAAATTAAATCAAAAGGAGTTAAGGTTGACACTGATAATTTTATAATTTCAGAGTCTGCAAATTTAATTTTACCTTTTCATAGGGAAATGGATGAAATCCGTGAAGATAGTGCGGGTAAAGGAAAAATTGGAACAACCAGAAGAGGTATCGGACCAGCATATGAAGATAAAGTTGGTAGACGATCAATAAGAGTAATGGACTTGAGATCTGAAAAAAATCTAGATCAAAGGTTAGAGTCTGTTCTTTTACATCATAATGCAATTAGAAAAGGCTTAGGTAAAAAAATCTATGAGAAAGATCAATTAAAAAAAGATTTATTAAAAATTGCTCCTAAGATCTTGAAATACTCAAAACCAGTTTGGTTGAAACTTGACGAATTCAAAAAACAGAAAAAAAGAATATTATTTGAGGGAGCTCAAGGCATATTACTAGATGTTGATCATGGTACATATCCATTTGTGACATCCTCAAATACTGTAGCGTCAAGCGCCGCTACTGGTACAGGGTGTGGACTAAACACAATTAATTATGTTTTAGGAATCACTAAAGCATATACGACTAGGGTTGGAGAAGGTCCGTTTCCGACAGAATTAAAAGATGATATTGGCGAACTTTTAGGAACAAGAGGAAAAGAATTTGGAACAGTTACAAGTCGAAAAAGAAGATGCGGATGGTTTGATGGTGTTTTAGTAAGACAAACTATTAAAGTCTCAGGGATTGATGGTATAGCACTTACAAAGCTAGATGTTTTAGATGAATTAGATGAAATAAAGATGTGCGTTGAATATGAATTAGATGGAAAAAAAATTAATTATTTACCAGCAGCAGTAGAGGATCAGCTCAAAATAAAACCTATTTATAAAACTTTTGATGGCTGGAAAAAATCAACAAGTGGTATTAAGAATATAGATGATCTTCCAGAAAATGCTAAAAATTATATTAAAGAAGTTGAGAATTTTATTGAGACAAAAATATCAAGTATTTCAACCAGCCCGGAACGTGATGATACGATATTAATCGAAAATCCTTTTGAGATTTAATTTACAGGTAATAAGTTTTTTGACTTTGCGAGTAAAAGCATATGCTTTTGTAATTTTTCAAAAGCTTTATTTTCAATTTGCCTTACTCTTTCTCTACTAATTTTATATTTTTTACTTAGATCTTCCAATGTAGTTGGATTATCATTTAATCTTCTAGAATATAAAATTTCTCTCTCTCTTTCATTTAGGACTTGAATTGAGTTTTTTAACAAGTCTTTTCTTTGTTCCATTTCCTCTTGATGAGCAAATTTTAAGTCATGATCTAATTCTTTATCAAC
>LULV01000342.1_pt1 | contig 13638 bp, 14 predicted proteins | sample 728081 | NCBI WGS metagenome assembly LULV01 (sample SAMN03860280, study PRJNA289734) | marine metagenome | biome: seawater column; feature: ocean; material: water; isolation source: Red Sea water column Station 108 - depth 25m | place: Saudi Arabia: Red Sea | collected 2011-10-15 | depth 25 m | reverse complement strand
GCTATTTACTCTATTTTTTCTTGTTGCTTTATTTTTAGTGACAATGCTTTCTGTTTTATTATTTGAGCTATTCTTGGTACTACCTTTTCATATTTTTTAGCATCTTGTGCATAGATAACATCACCTTGAGTGCTAATACTAACTGATAATCCTAATCTCTTAGCTACGGCAGCCTCTGCTACTTTTGCCATTTTTTCTTCACCTATGTCTTCTTTAGCTCCAAGAGATGCTATTCTTTTAGCTTCTTTACCTGCCTCTGTAAATATATCTTTTTTAGTATCAAAGTATGCCTTAAGTTCTTTTTCTTTTGCAGTATCAACTGCCTGACTAACATCTGTAGATTTTACTATGTTTTGTATTCTTGGTGTTAAATCTACACCTTTTTCATCACTAAACATTTCACCTGATACAAAAGAGGTTATAGGTCCTGATGCAGGTTGAGAACGAATTTGTTTCATTTGTAAATCTATATTTTTTGCAGGGATTGCTAGAGCTTCTGCAAGTTCACTTAATGTCATGTTAGGCACTTTAGATGTAGGAGTTTCTGCAGTAAGATCTGTATTTTCTTTTAACATAGTTACTATGCCATTTAAATCGTCTAAATTAAATTTAGTTTTTATCTTTTCTAAAGTACCACCTAACCCTCTCTGTTGTATTAAAGCTATATCTGCATTTTCTAATTCAGGAAACTTACCCTTCAATGCAGTTAGTGATTCAAGATTGCTATTTACTCTATTTTTTCTTGTTGCTTTATTTTTAGTTATTAAATCTGTTATACTAGATGCAGTTGTTTTAATTAGATCATTAGCATCTTGTCTATCTAGTTTACCAAATTCTGCTTCTTTATCATACAGTTCTTTTACTAGATATGGATCTTTTCTAGCTAATGCAATAGAAGGCAAGGCAACTGCAAGTGCTCTTTTAAATCTACCACCAACACTTTTATCAGTTAAAAATGATACTTCTTTTTCTGCCATTAATCTCTCCTAGCCATTAAACCCATAGGCTCTTCTTCCTGTTTATCTTCTTCTACAACTTTTTCTTCTTGTGGTTTATCTTCACTTAATTCTTTTTGGAACTTAGCAAATGCTGCTTCAGATGCAGAGTCATTTATCTCTATATCCTTATCTCTTTCCATACCTGTGGTATATTCTATACCTGCTCTGTCGCCAATCAACATAAGCATTTCCATGATTACAGGTATAAGTAACATACCTACATCGATAGTGTGTTTACCTTGTAACACAGTTGCTAATTGTATATTGTTTGCCATTAATGTAATAGGCATACCTGTTTCCATCAAGTTGATAGCTTGTTCTACAAAAGCCTCATCCTGCATACTTGTTACATAATATTGTGCAGCTTGACTAACAGTTGGGTATTGTGGTGGTGTTTGCCAAGGTCTAGCACCTACCTCGTGGGTCATTGCCATGCCCGGAATGGGTGCTTCAAATATAGGTTCGTCTCTGTTTCCGTATCTCATGTTTCTATTTCTTCTTTACCATTTAATCTCTCATTTTGTATAGCTTCAAAAAAATTCATGGCATCATTAAATGGATCATTTTGTTCCATAGTAGGCATATTTTTTTTCATAGACATATCTCTAGACAGTAAACCTTTGGTTGTAGGTGTTTCTGTTTGATTTTGTATATCTCTAGTAAACTTTTTAAAGTTATTAAACTTATTATAAATATTTGCTGAAGGGTTTGTAATCATTATCCAAAAGGTCCTCTAATAATTGCAGCACCTAGTGTGCCTAGCATACTACCGATGGCAGTTGATCCTGCAGCTTTCTTAGTCTGTTCTGCAGTATATTGTTGTGCTTCTTTACTAATGTTAGCTACACCTAGTGCATTGATTCTATCTTGCTCATTCTCTGCACTCTTCCATGCCCACTCCATAGTGTCTGCATAAAATGACCATAAGTCATCATATGTTTCATTGGATATGTCAAGAACTGCTTTTGCATTTAGTTCGTTAGCACGATTGATAGCAGCAGTATCTGCAGTGGCTAACTCTCTTCTCCATACTGCATTGTTCTGTGCGATAGCTATTTGATTTTGTGCATTAAACTGATCTCTTGCATTCATCACCTCTGCATTAAATCTTGCAAGTGTATTCATTTCACCTGCATTGAACTGATCCTGTGCATTTGATTGTGTAGCATTAAACTGTTCTACCTGACTTCTCAAGTTAGCGAAGAACTGATCTACTTGGTTTTGTGAGGTTGCATTAAACTGTTGGGCAGCATTTAGGGCAGCCTGATCTGTTAATATACTTTGTGTTAGTTGTTGCATATTAAACATACCTGACTGTTGCTCATTAGATAAGTTTGCCATATCTACTTGTAGGAATGCCTTTGCATTTTCTACTGCAGCCTGTTGTCTATTTGTTAAGTTACTAGTGTCTAGACCTGAAAGTGCAGATGCTTCTGCTAATACAAGAGCTTGTCTATTTGACAAGTTTTGTAGATTTAATGTATTAGCTATCCTACTATTTTCTAGTTGTACTTGTTGCTCTGCAGTAAAGTTTCTATTAGCTATATCACTTATCTTAGCAGCATTCTGCACCCTAGCTTGAAATGCCTGATCAAACTCTTGACCTATAAATGATGCTCTTTGTTGAGCAGCTAACATAGCACGTTGTTGTCTATTAGATAAGTTTTGTAATTCAAATGTTCTTACAGTGTTTGCATCTGCCTGTGCTATAGGTAGTGCAGACTCCATCGCAGCCTGTACGAGTGCTTGTCCTGCAATACTAGATGCACCCAAGCCTCTCTGTTGCATTACTGCCTGTACACCTCTGATTGCACCTGATGCCCATGCAGGTGGATTAGTTGCATCAAAGTTAGCAGTTAAACTTGCTAGTTGTCCTGCTACAGTTGCCTGATCACTTGCAGTAGAAGTCGCAGCATCTATTTGTTCTGTAAATGTTTTTGCTACTTCTGCGTTAGTAACTGAATCAACTAACTCTCCTTCACGAATAGCTCGTTGAGCAGGACCTGACATAAGTATTGCATTGCCTTGAGCAGCATCTAAATTAGCCACACTACTTGCAGTTGCTTGTGCTGCGAGTATCTGAGCATTATCACTTAAATCTGTTTGAGCAGCTTGATTACTAGCTACTGCATTTTGCACTGACTCTTGAGCCACTACAGGTGTTACTTGTGCAGCAGTTCCTGTTGTTGCTCCTGCCTGTTGTAATCCTGCTTGAGCAGTTTGACTAATCACATTAGCCTGACCCATACCTATTCTAGGGTCAATTAACTGTGATTGTTCAAAGGGTGTTAGTTCAGGTTGTGTGACTGCACCTACAGGTAAAGCACCTGTCTGTGCTCTTACTACAGTTGCATCTTGTATACCTTTTGGACTACCCTCTGTGCCAAACACAGGTATCTGCCCTTGTCCAACTCCCATAGTAGGCACGTAGGCTTGTTGTCTATCTGTTCCTTGGGTTGCAGGTATTTGTTGTGCAACAGTTGTTTGAGGTGCAGGTGCTACTGCATCTCTTGGGTCTACAGGAGTAGGTGAAGGGATTCCCGGACCCTTAGTAAAATCTATTCTATTTGCATCTTGAGGTTCTGCTCTTTTAAAACTTTCTGCACCAATAGATTCCATATAATCTCTATATGCACCTCCTATAACAGGATTTGAAAAGGTATAGGTTTTTCCTCCTACAATAACAGGGTCAATAACTGCAGGTGCAGGAACACCAAATAAGTTATCACCTCCACCCATAACTTGTTGTTTATATATATCAGATTTTAAAAAGTCTTGATAGTTAGGTGCAGATGTCATGCCCTGTTGCATACCCCCCTCTGCCATTCTAACATAACCACCCTCTGCCATTCTTCTTGCAGCATCTTCAAAGACAACCATCTGTCTTTTTTTGTCAGGGTTCTGTTCTAGGTAATTATCAAAGTTTACCATGTCACCTTTGTAACCAAGTCTATTGGCTATCTTCTGCATACCACTCGGTTTAAATCCTGTAAACATTGCCATTATCTACTTCCCATTAATATCTTGTCTAATTTATCTTCTAATCTTTTGAGTGCATCCATAAGATTATGCATATCTTCTTTTACATCATCCTTACGTGCATACTCTTCTCTTGTCTTGTTTAAGAGTATCTGTATGCGTTTGACCTCTTGAAACATCTTGTTAAATGCCCAACCGAATGGTACGACAATCATTGTCAATATTATGTTCCAAAATAACATTGGGTCTATTTCCATCTATACCTCGTCAGGAAAATCGTATATAGGTGCATTGCCTGTTGGCTTGTTATCACTATCTACAGGCACATTAAACAGTTTCATAAACTCTGTTACATTAGTACAGTTGTTTATCTTAGTTTCTATAGTTGCAGTTGCAGTTCTTACATCTGTTCTATATTTACTTATATCACTTGGTATAGCTGTACCTGTTTCTGCTTTACGTGTAACATACCAATCTGTTTTGCTTAACATATTATTGGCTGTTTCTTTTGTCTTTGCAATCCATTTTGATTTTAGTCCTAGTGTAACAAGTTGTTTGCCTGTCTGAGGGTCTATTATTGCTTTGCCATCTTTATCTACTTCGTTTGTATCTGCTAGTTTTCTTTCAACACTTTTTGACCAATAAAATCTGTCATCAAAACTTGTATCCTCTTCGGCTTCCCACGTTAGACCAAAACCTTTTTTGTCCTCGTCAGACCATATCATCCAATTACTAGGATGTTTTATGCCATCCTTGTCTGTCCAACTTTTACCTTCTTTTATATTAACACCATTGTGTTTCCAAGCCATCACTGTCTCCTATTTTGCATTTGCATACTTAAAAGGGTCTTCGGCAAATGTTGCATATATTAACAATTCACCATCACCATTTTCATACACATCGCCACTTCTTAATTTGAATCCATTTGATAAAAAATCAATATCATACTCACTAGTCACCTCTGCTGAACTTGAATTTGGTAATAATATATGCCCACCATCATCATTTGTTGGTTGTCTTGCTATATCATGCAGTCTCCAATCAGCACTTCTTGCAGTATTTTTAATTAAAACCCATGAAGGTCTGAAGCCTGTATAAACAAACGTACCATCTGCATTTCCGTTACCATTATAGCTGCCAAACTTTGAGTAGCCTTCTATCTCCTTAAATACATAATAAATTACATCTGTACTTGTTCCATCATAATTTGCATTACCACCAATAACAGTAGAATTAAAAGTAAAGTTAAAAGGTGTGCCTGATGAAGCAATAGCGTTTGATTCGTTCAATCCCAAATATTGACCAGATGTAAAAGTGTTTTGCCATACTGTCCATCTTGAATTTGCTGCTAAATATTTTTGTATTATAAAATCAGGTGTTGCTCCAAGTCCATGTCCAACTGTCCATGTACCACTACTAGGTGATGTTGCTTTTACAATACTAAATCCTGCTGTTGTGTTAACACTTACTGTACTGCTTACAGACCCATCATTATTAGTAACACTAGAGCCACTAGCTTTCCAGTTCCAAGCTACGTTACTATAACTACTACTTGCATTTAAACCATCTGTTCCTGTAAATGAAAAACCATCGGATGCAAAAGTTATAACCATATCACCGAACTGTGCTGGAGCACCATTTGTACTTGCTCTCAAAGCATTAGTACCACCACGAATTGAATCATAAAGAATGTGATGTCCATTTGTTGCATTATCTCTACGTTTCATCCAAAGCCAATCTGGTTGAAAACCAACTCCAGTTACTGAAAGTGGACTTGAGCCAGTGCCACTAAAAAGAACTGTATTAAAATGGTCATCAGCTTGTGTGGCAGAATTAGGACCTATGGTTGCAAAGTTATCATCATCAAAATTAGCTGTACATAATGCTAAATAACCTGATGGTGGTGAATACTTAAAATCACCTATACCATTTCCATCAGAATTTCCACCTTGTGTAATCTGATTTGCAAATGTGCTATCCTGACCAAAGTTCCACATACAAGTATTAGTACCAAAAAGAATACTCATAAATGCTATATGTTCATCATCAAACTCTGAACTTAAATTGCCATATGAGCTAGTATTAACTAGACTATTATTTTTATAAAATTTTACTGTTCTAGTACTGCTATCTAAATCAAGTGCTACACCTATAATATCACCTGCTCCAAATGAAGTACTACCAGAAAAAGTAGAAGCATTAATACTTCCTCCATCATCAACATGACCATTCCCTGCAGCAACATAATTTATTTGTCCATTTTCAAGGTAAGGGTCACCACTTGATTGGTCTTTAACATTTGTGATACAAACACCAACCATGTGATTGTTAGATGTTATTGTTCCTTGAGGTCTCAATTCAGCATACCATTTACCAGTTTTAACTGCTAATGTTGACATAGCAAAACTGTAAGCGTCTACACTTCCTCTTGTTAACTTTAAATTACCTTCAAGAAACTCTAAAGAACCACCGGGTTTAGTTAATGTATTTATGACTGCAAAATTATTTTCTGGGCAATCCTTCCAAACACTGTCATATCCAGTAAAACCACTAATGGAAAAATGATTTCCGTTGCCACTTGTATCTGCACCTATGCCACTTGAATTTGCACTTCCACCAACTTCCTTAAATTGTAATCTAAATCCATTTGTTCCATAAGTTACGTTTGGTTCTTTCGCAATCCATACACCATTTTTTGTTTCACCAAAATATGAAGCATCATATTGAGTACCATCAACAAAATTAACCTCTGCCATATATCCATCAAAATATCTACCAGTGCTATTTATGTTTCTGCCAATCCATTGTGGTTCAGTATGATTATATGACGTTTGATAGTTTTGAGGTACTTGTGCATAATATTGCCCAACACTTGTTTGTAATGTACCATTTACATAATATTTTACTCTATTACTTGCCGTTGATTGTGTTGTATCAACTGCAAAAACTATGTGATACCAATTTCCAACATCACGGAATCCTCTATTCACTTCTTCTGAATAATCATTACTACCATCAAAAGTATAAAGTTGTAATATATTTTTTATTGATGTAAAACTTTGAGAAACAAATCTTAAAGTATCAAAAACACTACTAGTTCCTGCTGAAAAAATAGTAGTATCACTACTACCACCAACATTATTTTCATCAAAATTTCCTCTTTTAATCCACGCACTAAAAGTAAAAGTTCTTCTGTTTCCACCACTTGATGGTGTTCTGTATAAGTAAGACGAATCACCATCTTCAAATCTCAAAGATTGTGTAGCAACACCATTATAAAATTCAGTGTCTTGAAATAATTGTGCTGAACCTTTTAAGTTACCAAGAAGTGCCATTAACTAAATGCTTTCTGTACCTTGCCTAATAGTATGTTACTTGCTGATTGCACTACATAAGGTATCAAATCAACTGCGTTAGCTGCAGTGCTAAGAGTTATACCTTCACCACCTGCTGTTTCATAATCTGTGCCTAGAGATAGTGTTCTACTGCCTGTACCATCTTGTATACAGATAATAAACCCTGACTGTCCTATCACTTCTGTTGTAGGGTTGGTGAATGTTACATTACCTGTGAATGTCAATATGAAGTTTTGGAACTGACTAAAGTCAAGTGCTACATCACCTGAGTTACTTGTATCTGTGGATGTATCTGCTCCACCTGCTAATAATGCTAAATCTGCTGCTTTGCTCATGTTTTATTCCTTTTAATCATCCCATTAAAAATCCACTCATTCTTGTGTGTGCAGCTTGAAGGTCAACAGTGTCACTACCTGCACCATTTATGTAAAGCTGTAAACTTGCAGTATCATTTGCATCCATATCAGCTAAAATACTACCTGCTACAGTATGATTTGTATTTGCATTTGCTGAATTGTATGGATGAAATAAAGCAAATTCATAATCTCTATTGCTTGTTGTTATTTTAGCATATCCACTGTTTGTACTGCTATTAATACCCTCATACTTTATAGTTGCACTTAAAAGATAAGCACCAGTAACAGGAGCAGTAAAATTAAAGTTTGAAACATCTCCATTTCTATCAAATACTTCTGTTGCTGATAAACTACTAAAACCATAAGCTGTTGCATTTCCTGTTACATTTAATGTATTATTTGCTAGGTTGATTAGAAAAGCAGATTGCAATGGTTTAGTTATGTGACCATTTGCGTCAAACACCATATGTGATGTTGTGCCTAATGTAGAGCCTAATCCAATAGTCAAGCTATCAGCACTATCGTCTAACCCAATATGGAAATCTTGAGCATTGCCATCAAAGACTATCTTTGTGTCCTCTGCTCCTGCATCACCAATAGTAAGAGTCGGTGTTGTGCCACCTATAGTTACAGGACTGATTACGTTACCTGTTACACCAAGAGTGCCACCTATACTTATGTTACTCTCAAACGTACCACCATTTGCTTTACTTACAGTGTCTGCTACTGAGAACACATCATAGACTACAATCTGTACTGAGTCACTTACAGTAGCACCTGTATCTAGTACAACGCTTGTGCCTGTAGTTGCAGTGTAGTCAGATGGTATGAGAAGCACACCATTTTGATATACGTCTATGTAAGCACTGTCTGTGTAAGAAAGTGTCTGACTATTGTTATCACTACCACTAAAGCTCGTTTGCCCTGCTGTGGCAGTGTAGTCAAAGACTGTTCTTACTCCATTAGAAGGACTGACTCCTATATATGCCATTGTTTATACCTTTTATGATTCCAAATGTTTTTTATAAGCAGTTTTAATTTCATTTGTATGAACTATATTACATATTGCTTTTACGTCTGCACTTTCATTACTTATGTCTGCATCAGGTGCTATTGAGTGTCTATGAAAACTGCGACTAATCTCTGTACCATCTTTTTTTATTATCGTAGCAGTTCTTACTTGAACTATTTTAAAAGTACCTACAATTTCTATTTTATCTTGTATTGTTTCTTCTGTTAATGCCATTTTTATCTCCTATTGTGCATAATAAGTGCCTGAGAATATTATATCATTCTTATTATCACCATTTGTTAAGTCTGCTGTTGTAATATTATCACTTCTTTCATCTCTAGGGTCATCTGAATCAAATGATACCAAACGAAAACGATTGCTATCTGCATTAGCATGACCAGCAGCAGGTGCATTGTCACTTGCCCAACCTTTACAATGAGCAATATGCAATGTAGAATAAGCATTAGCCGAAGCAATATTTGTAAAAGGTAAATCGCCCAAATCTAAATTCCCACTTCCTCCACTTGTAGCATCTGACCTAACTCTGCCTTGAATATGAACTAGATGACCAACTTTAACATAACGACCTACCCTAATATCATAAGTTACAGTAGGGTGACCTGTACTACCCCTAAAGGTGGGTGTCCATGTACCCTCTTCATAATCATCAAATAACTCCGTAGTGGTGCTAACACCTTCATCAGCAGTTGCACCAAAAGTTACTCCATGACCTGATGCTACTTCTAAATTACCATCAGTAAGTGTCAAACCATTTGCTACTGTTAGAGTAGTGCTTGATAAGGTTAAACCCTCTGCACCTGCTCCTATTACTTTTGTTAATGCCATTCGTTACTCCTAGCCAATCTTGTTAGCATCACTTATAGTCACTTCTTGCAGTTACAAGTGCAACAAAGTCTGCTTGGTTGCTTGGTATGGGGTCTGTGAAGCTACTGTCGTTCATTAACTTTGTAGTCCACTCTGTCTGCATACGCTTCCAACAGTTGTTTATCTTACCTGTAATCGCACCATCCAACCAAGCATCTATACCTGCATTGTCTGATACGTCATTGTATAAATCATTAGACAGAATTTTTTGTTGTAAATCTGTTAATGTTATTGTCTTTGTGTGATTTGCCATTTATAACTCCTTTATGTTACGTTGTTTCACTTGGCTTATGCTACTAAGTAGCCTGAAAAGGTTGTGCCATGCTCTGCTGCACCTTCTAAATCTGTTTGTTGAGTGCCACTGTGTTGAACTATTTTCATAGATGCTGTATCATTTGCATCCAAATCTGCAAGTATTGAAGTGCTTAACTGCCAATAAGTAGCATCCTGTCCAAAATCAGGGTCAATTATTGCTGATAAATAAGCTCTGTTAGATGTTACAACTTGTAAGTAATAGTAATCAGAAGCCGAATCAAGATTTGATAAACGCACAAGTGCGTTAAGCTGATATTTGCCAGTTACAGGTGCTGTAAATGTATTGGATGAGAAATCTCCATTTTGGTCAAAGTGTTCTGTGTCAAATGTTATAGCAACATCCTGTCCAACAGCTATATTGGATTGTTGAGAACTTTTACCAACAAGAAATGCAGATTGCAATGGTTTAGTTATGTGACCATTCGCATCAAATATCATGTGGGATGTTGTGCCGAGTGTTGAACCTAACCCTATTGTTAGTGAATCTGCACTGTCATCTAATCCTATGTGAAAGTCCTGTGCGTTACCATCAAACACTATCTTCTTATCTGCTGCACTTGCATCACCTATTGTTACATCACTACTTAAAGTAGTAGCACCTGTAACAGCAAGTGTTCCTGTCAACGTACCATTTGTCGCAGTTAATGCTTGATTACTAGGATGCCCTACTGTACCCACTGTTCTAAACAAGTAATACACAAAGATGTTATTACCTGAGTTACTTGATGGTGCTCCTGTAAATGTAAGTGTAGTTCCGTTGCTCACTGCATATGCCACAGATGGTTCTTGTATAACACCATCTACAGATACAAGTATGTCCTCATCAGAACCTACTGCATGGTCTAGTGTAAATGCAGTAGTAGAACCATCACCTGAAAATACAGATGCTGCTTTGGTTGATGTGAATCTATCTACAGCAGGAGTTCCTATGTATGGCATCTTATGTTATCTCCATTATGCTTAGTGTTCCTGATATCTTATCTGCTACAGAACAGTCTATTCGTAAAAGGTCTCCTGTCTCAAGTATGACCTTACCACCTGTTAGTAGTTCTAGTGATGAACCTACAGGTATAGGTGCATCTTTCACTAAGAACGATGTTCCGTTGGTTGCTGCTCTACCACCACCTGATGTAGTAGATACAAGCTCTACTTCTGTAGTTACTTGAGCAGTATGTATGTTTGAAAGTATTAGTCCAATCACCACTGTAGTTGTGCTACTTGGTACTGTATATATTGTATACGGAGTTCCTGCACTGTTTGGCTCTGCAGCGAATGTGACTACACGAAAAGTATTTGCCATTTTATTTTTCCTCTATATAATTATACTCGGTTTTGCCTGATTTGTCAAGTAAAATCAACCGAGGGCAATCGCTAATGCAGTTGGGTCATCCGTAGTAAAACCTGCACTAGTTAAGTATGTTTTAACATCTGTCAATGCTACTTGCTTCATTGTACCATTGTCATTTGTTACCACTCTGTCTGCATCTACTAATGTAGTAGAAGAAGCAGACGTATCACCATCCATGATGTTTAGCTCTGTTGCTGTTGCAGTCACACCATCTAAGATGTTCAATTCAGCAGCAGTTGATGTAATAGAAGTTCCTGCTATTTGTAGTGTTGTTGCGTTTACTTCACCACTAGAACCATATATAACTGCTTTGCTATTTACTATTGTACCTGCAGATGAACCATCAACTAAATTAAGTTCTGTTGCAGTAGAAGTAACACCATCTAAGATGTTTAGCTCTGTTGCAGTTGATGTAACTGTTGTTCCATCTATAGATAAAGCATCTGTCTCTAGTGTACCATCTACATCTACGTTTCCTGATATATCTAGTGATGCTGCAATAAGTTGGTCAACTTGTAAGTCCTCGTGACTTGAGCCTAGCTTTAGTTCAAACTTAGGACCTGATGTGTTGTAGCTAAATGTAGCATCATCACCTGAACCACCTTCTATTGTAATACCTGCACCATTGATAACTGCACTTGTATCATTACCACTGTCTAATACAATATTGTGGTCATTTAGATTTACTGTTGTTGAGTTTACTGTAGTAGTTGTACCTGATACAGTTAAGTTTCCTGCTAGTGTCACATTAGCACCACTAAAGGTCATAGCAGTTGTTGGTGTAGAACCTGACTTAATTACAAGTTCACCACTGCTGTTTGTCATAGAACCAAAAGTAGTGCCACCATCTTTTAGTACAACATCTGCACCATCGGCATCAAGAGTAATATCTCCTGCAGAATCTAGTGTAATTGTAGAACCTGTCATGTTTGTTATTACAGGGTCTGTTAGTGTTTTGTTTGTTAGTGTAGCAGTTGATGATGTTGAGACTAATCTAGCATCACCACCTGTGCTTGGTAAAGTTAAAGTGTTTGATGCACTTTCTGAATGTGGTGCAGCTATTATAATCTGTCCGTGTGAGTTTGCTTCACAATTTAATTGTATAGCTCCCTGATTGGTATTACCTTTTACAACTACCTTTCCTGTTCCGTTTGCAGCAAGTTCAATATCAGCGTTTGAAGTGGTAACAATATCTTGACCATTCATGTCTAAGTTTCCACCTAGTTGAGGAGTCGTATCTTCTACTATGTTAGATAAAGCAACACCACCAACAGCCAATCCTGATACGATTGTGCTTCTTGTTATCTTTTTAAGACCACCACCTGAAGTATCTACTGCTAAGAACACATCATCGTTTGCTACTGTAGATATTTCAGATAAGTCACCGACTGCTATAGAATTAAAGTTTGTTCCGTCTGCAACAAGTAAGTTACCTGATGTGTTAGTTCCCATAGTGATGTCATCACCTGCGACTGTTAAGTCACCTGTGATACTCAGGTTTCTAAAACCACTTACGTCTTTGTTTGAATCTGCTATTACTGCTTTTGAAGCAGATACTGTTCCTGCAGTTATACCATCTACTAAGTTTAACTCTGATGCTGTTGATGTTACACCATCAAGAATATTTATCTCAGATGCAGTAGCAGTAATTGTTGTGCCATCAAGACTGATAGCATCTACGTGTGCAGTGCCATCAATGTATAAGTCTTTAAATTCTACAGAGCTTGAGCCTAAGTCTATGTCATTATCAGTAGAAGGTACAATAGCACCATTTGTAAATGTTACTTGATTTTCACCACCTGTTGCTATTGTTATAACATCAGAGCCTGAAAATGTAATTGATGTATTTGTATCTGCATCACCAGATATTGAATCTAATTGTACAGCACCTACATTTGATAAGGCAGCATCTCCAAAGTCTACTGCACCTGCAACTGTTAGTGTGCCTGATACATCTACGTTACCATTTATATCTACTGTTGTAGCAGCTAATTGTATTTCTGTATCTGCTACTAAATCTAATTGTCCATCCGTACTTGAATTGATGTATATAGCTGTATCTCTGAATTGTAACTTCTCTGTAGAAGCAACAAGTATGTCATCACTAAATTCAAAATAATCCTCGTCTTCCATCCATTTGAGAACACCATCAGATGTCTCACCATCAAATGTTATTGTTATATCTGTTCCTGCAGTTCCTGCACCAAAGGTAAGTGTATTACCTAATAGCTTAGTAATAGGACCACCTTCTGCAGTTGTACCATCGTGAGTGTGTCCTGTGCTTGATGCAAAGGCTGCTAATAACTGATTAAACTCATCATTGGTATGAGCAGCAGTTATTGTATCTCCATCACTATAAGATGATTGTCTAGTGTATGTAGCTCCCATT
>LULV01000818.1_pt1 | contig 13681 bp, 13 predicted proteins | sample 728081 | NCBI WGS metagenome assembly LULV01 (sample SAMN03860280, study PRJNA289734) | marine metagenome | biome: seawater column; feature: ocean; material: water; isolation source: Red Sea water column Station 108 - depth 25m | place: Saudi Arabia: Red Sea | collected 2011-10-15 | depth 25 m | reverse complement strand
GTTAAGAATTTTGAAAAGTTTTTAGACCACGTTTTATTACTATTCAATTTTGAAAAGAAATACTTTGATAAAGAAAATATTAAAAATACTTTTGTTGGTCATCCATTACTTGAAAATAAAGAGAATGTTAAGACAGATTTATCAAATATAATTAATGACAATAAAAAAATTATATCTTTATTCGCTGGAAGCCGTACATCTGAAATCAATATTCTTTTACCAATTTTGTTAAACTTCACTAAATTAATGAATGAAAAATTCAATACATACAATTTTGTTTTTCATGCAACTGATCAAAATAAAGATTTGATAAAAGATGAGATTAAAAAAACAAATTTTGATAATGTTGATGTGATATCAGAAGAAAACATAAAATCACAAATTTTATCAAACTCAATATTTGCTGTGGCAAAATCTGGAACTGTTTCTCTTGAAATCTGCAATGCAAAAGTTCCGTCTATCATAATTTATAAAATGAATTTTATTAATTTTTTTATTGTAAAATTTTTAGTTAAGACAAAATTTGCAAATATAATTAATATAATTAACCAAAAAGAAATAATTCCAGAATTAATTCAAAAAGAATGTAATTCAAAAGAAATTTTTAGATCTGTAGTATATTTTTTAAAAAACCCTGAACTTATGAAAAAACAAATTCTTGATGTGGATAAGACTTTAAATGAGATCAAATCTAAAACTTCTTCATCATCAGAAGCCACAGAGATAGTTTCAAGCTATCTTAGCTCTTAGTCGTTTTTGAACTTCCTCTTTTCCTAAAGATAAAATTATATCATAAATACCAGGTCCGAACTTCGAACCTGTTAAAGCAATCATTTACTATTGGCTCTAATATTTCTCGAGAAGGCAGATCTATTTTTTCAAATTGATCATTAAAATCTGAAATGACTTTTCTTGCTTTATCATCAATTAATTTAAGATCATCCTTATTAAAATCAACCTCATCTTTTATAATATATTGACCATTATTAAATATATCCTCTAAAGTTTTTGCTTTATTTTTCAAGAAAGTAAGAGATTTTTTAATCTTATCTTTTTTATCTGATTGAATTTCACTTTTATATAATTTGCAATATTCAGTTAATTGATTGAACAAATCATTTTCATTAATATTTTTAATATAATGTTCGTTCATTGATAAAATTCTACTCATATCAAGCTTTGATGGTGATTTACCAATTCCTTCAAGATTAAAATATTTAATACTTTCATCTAAAGTAAATATTTCTTTATCTTTATAAGACCATCCTAATCTTAGTAGATAATTTCTAAGAGCATCTGGCATGATACCAATTTTAGAGTAATCATCTAATGTAGACGCCTGATCTCGTTTTGATAGTTTCTTACCTTCTATTGTATGTATCAATGGTATGTGAGCAAATGATGGTAATTCCCATTTCATAGCTTGATAAATTTGTATTTGTTTGAAGGTGTTTATTTTATGATCGTCACCTCTAATAATATGTGTCATGTTCATTTGGTGATCGTCTACAGATGCTGATAAATTATATGTTGGAGTCCCGTCATTTCTCAAGATAATAAAATCTTCAATCGTATTATTTTCTATTTCGACATCACCTTGAACTAAATCTTTCAATATTGATGTTCCATCAATCTTACTTTTAAATCTTATAACAGGTTTAATATCTTTGGGAGCATCATTTTCACTTTTATCTCTCCATTTTCTATCGTAAATATAAGGAATCTTTTTTTGTCTAGCTCTTTTTTTTTGTTCTTCTATTTCTTCACTTGAACAATAACATTCATTTATATGCATGACCATTTTTAAGTAGCTCATTTGCAACTTTAATGTGATCATCTAATTTTTTTGATTGAATATATTCTTCCCCGTCGTAGTTAATACCGATCCATTTAAGCGATTGTATTATTTGATCTCTGAATTCATCTTTAGATCTTTCTTTATCTGTATCTTCCACCCTTAAATAAAATTTACCATTGTGATTTTTCGAGTATAGCCAATTAAATAAAGCTGTTCTAACACCACCAATATATACTAGAATTCCTTGAACTTTTACTCTATCAGGACCAAATATTTTAGTTTCGTAATTTTTATTGGCACTTTCAAGCGCAACAACTTTACCTTTTTTTCTAATTCTTTTTAACATTGCTTCATGTTCATCAATTAGAGCAACAACAATTTTTCCATTATCAGCTGTATCTGTTCTTTTAATAATTACTGTATCACCTTCATGAATTCCAGCTTCAATCATCGAGTCCCCTTGAACTTTTAAACCAAAATAATCTCCATTTTTCTCTAAATTACTTGGCAAAGGTATTCTTGAAACTTCATTTTGAATAGCCTCAACAGGTGTTCCAGCAGCAATTTTTCCTAAAACTGGTACCTCAGCATCATCTGACGATAAATTTTCGTCATCTAAACCACCTTTAATAACACTTGGTGAAAAACTGTTATAAATATCATTTGCAGAAGCCGTTTCTGGCAATTTAATTACTTCTAATGCTCTTGCTTTATGAGCAAGTCTTTTAATAAAACCTCTCTCTTCTAATGCACTTATAAGTCTATGAATTCCAGACTTAGATTTAAGGTTCAACGAAGCTTTCATCTCCTCATAAGATGGAGAAACACCAGAGCTTCTCAACTTCTTGTTGATAAATAAAAGCAGGTTTTTTTGTTTTTTTGTTAGCATAAGAACAAATATCGTACAAACAATGTTCTATAAAAGTTCTTCATAATTAACAATAGTTAAAAAGTTAAGAAAATAATGACTTTTTTGACTATAAAATGGAAAAAATCGAATTATCGTTCAAATTTTTTAAAAGTGATTCACCAATTAAAAAGGTTTTGATGGATGTTTTATTTGAAAGTTCCAACAATTCTTCTTTAGTTTTAATTCCACTTTCAGAAATTAGTGGGCCAGGGTGATTAACTAAAACATCGTGAATATCATAAGTTGTATTAATATCAGTTTTTAGAGTTTTTAAATTTCTGTTGTTAATACCTAGTAAAGCATTTTTAAATCTAAGTGCTTGTTTAGCTTCATTAACAGTATGAACCTCTACAATAACTGACATATTCAACTTTAAAGCTTCTTCATATAATTCATCTGCCAATTTATCTGAAACTCCAGCTAAAATAATTAAGATAGCATCAGCACCATAACTTTTAGCTAAAGGAATTTGCTGATATGTAGCAAATTTCCTAAAAAAAAATCCTCCTCAGTCAAAACAGATAAGCAAGTTGCTTTATTTGATTTATATATATTAGCTATTTTTATAGGATCATAGTCTTTTATCATTATACCTGCAGAGGGACTTGCTTTTTTTATTTCAGCAATGATTGAGAATTTTTTATTTTCAACATTTTTTTTAATTGTATCTTTAAAATCAACGTATGATCTATCTTTTTTTATTGATTCTTCGAGTGTTTCAAGACTTATAGCTTTTTTAAGTTCTAAAATTTTTTCACTTTTAGTATTTATTATTTTTTCAAGAACATTTTCAGCCATTTTGAATTTTCTCTAGTTGTTTAAATGTTTGACCTGATAAAATATGTTTTCTAGCATCATCATAAGCTTTATCGAAATTCTGATGAGTTTCATTAACAACTAATCCTGCTGCAGCATTTAAACAAACTGCTTTAGAAAAATCATTATCCTCACCTTTAAATATATTAATCATTCTATCTGCATTAAAAGCTGCATCATTACCAATGAGATTTTCAAACTTATCTGCATTTATATTTAACTTATTTGGATCAATAATAATCTCAGAGATGACACCATTTTTTAATTGAATTACATTGGTTTTAGCATAAGGTGAAATTTCATCTAATCCATCTTCACTATTGACTATCCAAGCAAATTTAATATCTAAATTTTTTAAAGCATTTGCAAATATTTTTAATAGTTTTTTATCAAAAACACCAATAACTTGTCTTTTTACAAGAGCAGGGCTACTCAAAGGTCCGATCATATTGAATATAGTTCTTTTTCCAATTTTTTTTCTTGTAGGTCCCACAAATCTCATTGCGCTGTGATAGTTGGGTGCAAACATGAATCCGAAATTATTATCATTAATTTGATTTTCAATATCTTTTGGCTCTAAATTTATTTTTATATTTAAAGCCTCTAGAACATCACCAGATCCACATTTTGAGGATACTGCTTTATTTCCATGTTTAGCTACTTTAACACCCATACTCGAAAGTAATAATGCTGAAGCTGTTGATATATTAAGTGTATTCATACCATCTCCACCAGTTCCACAAGTATCAACACAATTTTCTACGTTTACTCTTTTAGACTTGTTTCTAAGAACAAAAACTCCACCAGCTACCTCATCAGAAGATTCACCTTTTGCTGATAAAAGTTTCAAAAAATCAAATATTTCTTTTTCTTCTGCTTTACCCTCCATCAGTAATTCAAAAGCAGATTTACTTTCATCAAAAGTTAAATTTTCCTTTTTCTTAATTTTTTCAATGAATTGTTTCATTAATCCTAAATTCTTATAAAATTTTTTAAAATTTTAATTCCTAATTTAGTTTTAATACTTTCAGGGTGAAATTGCACTCCATGTATATGATATTTCTTATGTTGTACTCCCATTATTAGTCCATCTTGAGTCTGAGCAGTAATTTCAAGATCTTTAGATAATGATTTTTTATCAATAATTAAGCTGTGATATCGAGTGGCTTCAAACGTTTTAGGGAGATTTTTTAAAATACCCACTTTTTTTGAAAAAATCTTACTAGTTTTTCCATGCATTAGCTTTCTAGCTTGAATAATTTTTGAGCCAAATACTTGACCTATAATTTGATGGCCTAAACAAACTCCGAGAATTGGTATTTTTTTATATAAAGATTTAACGATTTTAAGACAATTACCTGATTGATTGGGGTTACCAGGTCCAGGTGAAATTACGATCTTATGATATCTTTTTTTTAAAATTTCATTAGATGTAATTTGATCATTTCTAATCACTTCAACATTCACTTTTAATGAAGACAAATAATGATAGAGATTAAAAGTAAAACTATCGTAATTATCAATTAAAATTATCTTTTTCATTTCAATGCATTAATTAAAGCTTTTGCTTTATTTATTGTTTCTTCGTATTCCTTTAATGGTTTGCTATCTGCAACAATCCCAGCTCCAGCTTGAACATAAAATCTGTTATTTTTTGCAACAGCTGTTCTTAAAGCAATACATGTATCAAACTCTCCATTTGCCGCGAAAGTTCTTAAAGCAATGCATGTATCAAATTCTCCATTAGCAGCGAAATATCCAATACCACCGGCATAAACTTTCCTTTTTGTAGACTCTAATTCATCAATAATTTCCATAGCTCTTATTTTGGGAGCTCCAGAGACAGTTCCAGCTGGAAAACCCGCTAAAAGAGACTTAAATTTAGAAAATCTTTTATCATGTTTACCTATTACGTTCGAAACTATATGCATTACATGTGAATACCTTTCAATTATAAAACTTTCAGTAACTTTAATAGAATTGGTTTTAGATACCTTTCCGGCATCATTTCTTCCAAGATCTAATAACATTAGATGTTCAGAAAGCTCTTTTTTATCTTTAAGTAAATCTTTCTCATAAAAACGATCCTCTTTAATCGTTTTTCCTCGAGGTCTTGTTCCGGCAATGGGTCTTACAGTTATTTCACCATCTCTTAACCTTACTAATATTTCGGGACTTGCACCTATTATTTGAAAATCAGTAAAATTAAAAAAAAACATAAATGGAGATGGATTAGTTATTCTCAATTTTTTATAAATATCGATTGGTTTTTTTGTCAATTTAGTCTCAAAACGCTGGCTTAAAACGACTTGAAATATATCTCCTAATTTAATGTATTTTTTTGCCTTATTAACTATAGATAAAAATTTATTTTTAGAGGTATTTGAATTAATTATAATTTTTTTTGACTTATTATTTATTACATTATCTATTTTTTTAACTGATGATTGTAAAGAGAGCGTGAAAAGTTCAGATTGGATATCTCTATATTTAGTTTTGTAATTCGTAATTTTTTCATCTTTAAAAATATTATTGATAAAGAATATTTCCTTTTTTAAATTGTCATGAATAATAAGTGTTCTTGGACGTAATAATCTAACATCAGGTAATTTTAAGTCATCTTTACAATTGTTTGGGATTTTTTCGATGTACCTAATTGCATCGTATGAAAAATATCCTGAAATCAAAGAACAAATTTTTGGTAATTTATTAGGAGTTTTAAACTTAAAATCTTCAATTATTTTTTCAATCAAATATTTAGGTTTATCCTTTAACTTAATTTTTTTATTTTTCTTTATTAAATAAGAATTATTATTATTAAATTCCCAAATTTTATCAGGATTTTTACCAAATATAGTGTATCTGCCTCTAATCTTACCTTTTTCTACTGACTCAAAAATAAAGCTATTTTTTTCAATTAAAAAGTTATCAATTAAATTAATTATTTCTTCATCAGTTTTTACTTTTTTTGATGTATAGATTATTTGATTTTCGTTGTTTCTGTGTCGAAACTTGAATTCTTTGAAGCTTCGATTAATTTTCATTTAAAATAGTTTTTAACTCGTTCAATAGTCTGTTGATTTAAAGAAACATCATATTTGTCATTTAAAAATGTATCATAAGATTTTAATAATGAATTTTTGTTATTAGAATTTTGTTTTGCAACATATTGTTTAAATTCCTCTTTATTTGTATCTATGATTTGTTTTACAAATTTTTTGACTTTTGCTAAGTAAATATTGTTATTTTCGTCATTTATTAAAGTAAATGATTTCTCAGGTAAGCTATATAAAACTTCAACAGCATTAATATCAAATTTTTTATTATCTCGCACAGAATTCAAATTTATTGCCTGGATCTTATCTTTTCCCATCTCTAAAAAATTATTGTCATTAAATTTTTTATTGGTTATTTCATTTAATAATTTTTGGTTATAATCAAATTTATTTTTTTGAAAAACTAATTCGAGCACTTCTTCTTTAATTTGTTTATCACTTAAATCTGGTGATTTTTGGGTAATATTTTTTATGTTATATAGGATATAATCATTTTTATTTTCAAAAATATCAAATTTATTATTTCTTAATTCGTAAATTTTTTTTTCAATTTCATTCTTATCTGTAGAAAATCTAAAATTACTAATATCAACCGATTTTAAATCAAAATTTGATGTGATTGTTTTAAAATCAATTTCATTGGATATTGCAACTTCAATTTCATCAATCTTGTCAAAAAAAGATTGATTGAAATCATCTACTCCAATTAAATTTTTAGGATTTATGATTGTGTAGCTGAAATCTAAGTACTCTATTTTTAACTCATCTTTATTATCATTAATAAAATTTTCCAATTCTTTATCTGTGATATCATTTTTATTTACATAAAAATCATTTAAATCAATAAATTCTATTTCAAGTTTTTGATTTTCTTCTTTAAATAGTTTTGTTGTAAGAAATTGAGGGGAGGTTGTACCAGCACCAATATAATCAAAAAGATTTCTTTGCAATTCTCGTAATTTAAGTCTCTGTTCAAATCCTGGAGCAGATAAATTATTTTCTAATAAAAATTTTTCATATTTAATTCTTTGAAAAACACCATTTTCATCTCTAAAATTTTTATTTTCTTTTATCTTTTTTAATAAAGTGACTTCAGAAATTGTCAGATCAAAATCTTTTATTTCTAGATCCAGTAAAGTAGTAGAAACTAAACCAGACAGAATTTCTTCAATAATGTTTTGCTCTAAATTTTCTCTGATTGTTTTTTCAGGGATTCCCGATTTATTTATGTAATCAATAAAATCTTCAGTGGAAATACTATTATTATTAATTTTAGCAATATTGTTAGTATTACCACTACTGAACATTCCACCCATACCCCAAAATACAAATGACTACTAATCATTACTATAAATTTATTGATCTATAAAAAGCAAACCTATAAATTAAAATAAGCCTTATGACAAATAAATATATGTATTTTATTGCCAATTGGAAAATGTTTGGTGTTTTAAATTCGTTAAATACGCTGAATAGAGTTGTTAAATTTTTTAAAAACTTCAAAAAAAGAAAGTCTTTGAAAATAATTTACTGCCCACCTAGCACTTTAATAGGGCCAATGTCAAAAAAATTGAGAGGTTCAAATATTGAAGTTGGTGCGCAAAATTGTCATGAGCAGGATGTTTATGGTGCTTTTACAGGTTCAGTCAATTCGTCAATGTTAAAAAGTGTTGGTGCTAAATATATTATTATTGGCCACTCTGAAAATAGACAAGCTGGTGAAACTGATAAATTAATAAATCTAAAGATTAAAAGTGCATTGAAGTCTGGGCTGAGGGTAATTTTTTGTATTGGTGAGACGCTTAAAGCAAAAAGAAAAAAAATTACCAAAAGTGTTTTAAATAAACAGATTAAAGCAGGTTTGAAAAATATTAAAAATAATAAAAAAATTATAATCGCATATGAACCAGTTTGGTCAATTGGTACAGGAATTATACCAAAATCTGATGACTTATTTAAGACAATCAGTTTTATTAAAAAAGAAAAAAAGAATTATAAAGTTCTTTATGGTGGCTCAGTAAATCCAAAAAATATTAATCAATTGAAATCTATAAATAATATTGATGGTTACTTAATAGGTGGGGCATCTCAAGATCCTAAAAAATTTATTGATATAATTAAAAAAACATATAATTAACCCCTCATGGAAAATATATTGTTAATTTTGAACATCATATTCGGATTAATATTAGTGTTATTAGTTTTGATGCAAAAGTCTGAGGGTGGTGCTTTAGGAATTGGAGTTTCTCAGGAAAGTTTTATGTTTTCCAGATCAGCAGGTAATTTTATGACCAAAGCAACAGCCGTTGTTGCCACTTTATTTATAATTTGTAGTTTAGCACTTACAATTGTATCTAGAGGAGAATTAACACCTACATCATCTGTTTTGGATACTATTGAGGAAAAAGCAGAGGATACTCCTGCTATTCCAGAAAATAATAATTAATACTTTTAATTTTCTTTTTTATTCGCTATAAGATACTTCCATGGCGCGATTTATTTTTGTCACGGGCGGCGTGGTTTCATCGTTAGGAAAAGGTCTCTCTTCTGCATCTCTGGCTTATTTACTTCAATCGAGAGGGTATAAAGTTAGATTAAGGAAATTAGATCCTTATTTAAATGTAGATCCTGGAACAATGAGCCCATTTCAACACGGAGAGGTTTTTGTAACTGATGATGGTGCTGAAACAGATTTGGATCTTGGGCATTATGAGAGATTTACTGGAGTATCTGCAAAGAAGTCTGATAATATTACAACAGGTAAAATTTATAATGATGTATTAAAAAAAGAACGTGAAGGAAAATATCTCGGAAAAACAGTTCAAGTTATTCCACATATAACTGATAGAATAAAAGAGTTTATAAAGAATGACTCCTCGAAAGAAGATTTTGTTATTTGTGAAATTGGTGGAATTGTCGGTGATATTGAGAGTCTACCATTTATTGAGGCCATAAGACAATTTGCAAATGATATAGGAAAAAAAAATGCATTATTTATACATCTTACATTAGTACCTTATTTAAAGTCCTCAGATGAAATTAAAACTAAACCTACTCAACATTCTGTTAAAGAATTGAGAAGTATAGGTGTTCAACCTGACATTATAATATGTAGATCAGAAAGACCTATCCCGTTAGAACATCGTAAAAAAATCTCACTTTTCTGCAACGTAGATATTAAAAATGTAATAGAAACTGTTGATGTAAGAACAATTTATGAAGCACCGATAAGTTTTTTTAGAGAAAAACTTGATGTTCAAGTATTAAATTATTTTAAGCTTAAATCAAAAAAACCCGCAAACCTTAAACCATGGAAAAAAATAACTAAAATTATTTTACAAACTAAAAAACAGGTGAATATTGCAATAATTGGTAAATATGTTGAGTTAAAAGATGCTTATAAATCTTTAGATGAAGCTCTTACTCATGGAGGTATTCAAAATAATGTAAAGGTAAATTTAGTAAGAATTGACTCTGAAAAATTAAAAGTTTCTGAGATTAAATCAAAACTTAAACACATTTCAGGTATATTAATACCTGGTGGTTTTGGTAAACGAGGAACAACTGGAAAAATAGAGTCAATAAAATATGCTAGAAAAAATAAAGTTCCTTTTCTTGGGATATGTTATGGAATGCAAATGGCAATTATAGAATTTGCGAGAAATCAATTAAATTTAAAAAAAGCAACTTCGAGTGAATTTGATAGAAATGGTATACCTGTAATTGGATTAATAAATGAGTGGATTAAAGATGGAAAAACTATCAAAGGAACTGATAAAAATCTAGGTGGAACAATGAGATTAGGTTCTTATGATGCGAAATTACAAAATAATTCTAAAATTAAAAAAATTTATGGAAAAAAGATTATCAAAGAAAGACACCGACACAGATATGAAGTTAACATCAATCTAAAAGACAAATTTGAAAAAAAAGGAATGAGTTTTTCTGGTTTATCGCCTGATGGTTTTTTACCTGAGATCATTGAGTTAAAAAATCATCCTTGGTTTATTGGCGTACAGTTTCATCCAGAATTTAAATCTAGACCTTTTGCTCCACATCCTTTATTCTCATCTTTTATCAAAGCATCAAAAAATCATAAATGAGTAGCATTAAAGTAAATTGTGGAAAAATAGATATTTCGAACAATGATAAGATTTGTATAATTTCTGGACCTTGCCAGCTTGAAAGTGAACAACATGCAATGGATATGGCAGGAAAAATTAAGGAAATTACTTCAAAATTTGGTCTTGGATTTATTTACAAAACTTCATTTGATAAAGCGAACAGAACAAGCTTAAAAGGCAAAAGGGGAGCTGGATTAGAAGCCTCCTTACCTGTATTTGATAAGATCAAAAAAGAGTTGAATGTTCCTATTCTAACAGACATTCATAATGCTGAGCAATGTGCAATCGTTTCAAAACATGTTGATGTTTTACAAATCCCGGCTTTTTTATGTAGACAAACAGACTTGTTAATTGCTGCAGCTAAAACAAATAAAATTATTAATGTAAAAAAAGGTCAATTTCTTGCACCATGGGATATGGTTAATGTAACAAAGAAAATTTCAGAGTCTGGAAATGACAAAATATTAGTAACTGAAAGAGGTGCAAGTTTTGGATACAACACTTTAGTTTCCGACATGAGGTCGTTACCAATAATGGCTAAGAATGGTTATCCAGTAATTTTTGATGCAACACACTCAGTGCAACAACCAGGTGGTCTTGGAGAAAAAAGTGGTGGTCAAAGAGAGTTTGTTGAATATTTAGCAAGAGCTGCAGTTGCAGTTGGAGTTGCAGGAGTTTTTATTGAAACCCATCAAGATCCAGATAATGCTCCATCTGATGGACCTAACATGGTGCCATTAGATAAATTAGAAGATCTTCTAAAACAATTAAGCGATATAGATAATCTTATTAAAAATTAAGTGAGTAAAATTCTAAAAGTTAAAGCAAGACAAGTTTTTGATAGTAGAGGAAATCCAACTATTGAAGCAGAGGTTTATGTAAAAAACAAAAGTGCAAAAGCAATTTGTCCCTCAGGAGCCTCTACAGGTACTTATGAAGCCTACGAAAAAAGAGATACCAATAATAAAAGATATTTAGGCAAAAGTGTTTTCTCTGCAATTAATTTAATTAATTCCAAAATATCAAGAGCTCTGAGAAATAAAAATATACATGATCAAGAAAGAATAGATGAAATACTTATTAATTTAGATGGCACTAAACAAAAAACAAAACTAGGAGCTAATGCAATATTAGCGGTATCGATGGCTGCAAAAAAGTTATCAGCAAAAGTAAAAAGAATTCCTCTTTATAAATCTTTTTATGCAACAAAAAATTTTCAATTACCTTATCCATTAATGAATATTATTAATGGTGGAGCACACGCAAATAATGGTCTTAGAATTCAAGAATTTATGATTAGACCAGATAAAGCAAAATCTTTTTCTGAGGCGATGAGAATATGTTATTTAGTAATTAAAAACTTAAGTAAATTAATTAAAGCAAAAGGTTTAGCCACATCGGTTGGTGATGAAGGTGGATTTGCACCGATGATTAATAGCAACAATCAGGCCTTAGATTTGATTGTTTTATCAATTAAAAAATCAGGATTTAGAAATGGTAAAGATGTTTCAATTTGTTTGGATGTTGCAGCTAATGAATTATTTAAAAAAGGTAAATATTCTATTCACTCAAAAAAATATGTTTCTGTTGATAAAACAATTTCAGAGTACAAAAAAATGATTGATAAATATAAAATTAAATCGATTGAAGATCCATTTTCTGAAAATGATTGGACGTCGTGGAGTAAATTTATGAGATCTATTAAAAAAGTGCAGATAGTTGGAGATGATCTTTATGTTACAAATTTGGAAAGGTTAAAAAAGGGATTTTTAAATGTTTCATCAAACTCAATTTTGATAAAACTAAATCAAATTGGTACAGTTACCGAAACACTTGATGTCATAAGATTTGCTCAAACTATAGGGTTTAATACTATTATTTCACATCGATCAGGAGATAGTGAAGATACATTTATTGCCGATTTAGCGGTAGGTACCAACTCCAACCAAATAAAAACAGGATCTTTAGCTAGATCTGAAAGAGTGGCTAAATATAATCAATTAATTCGTATAGAAGAAGAACTTGGAAAAAAAGCTAGAATGAATAAGATTCATTAATGCTTCAAAGATTAAAAAAAAATTACCTTTTATTAGTTTCTACTTTTTTGATTCTTTATTTCTTTTTTAATCTTTTATCTGGTCAAAGAGGGTTAATTTCATATTTTGAAAAAAAAGAGATTTTAAAAAACTTAAAACAACAAGAATCTTTAATAATTAACCAAATAAGTGACTTGGAATTTAAGAATTCATTGTTAAGTGACAATCTAGATCTTGATTATATAGAATCTTTGATTAGAGAAAGGTTCATATTTGGTAAAAAAAATGAAAAAATTTATATAATTAAAAAAAATGAAAATTAGACACCCAGAAAAGCAGAACAAACCGATAAATCCAATTAAAAAAAAACCAGATTGGATAAGATCAAAATTAGTAAATAGCAAAGAATTTTTTTTAACAAAAACAATTGTAAATAAAAATAATCTTGTAACAGTTTGTCAGGAAGCTAATTGTCCAAATATTACGGAATGTTGGAGTAAAAGACATGCTACGTTTATGATTATGGGTGATACATGTACAAGAGCATGTGCTTTTTGTGATGTAAAAACTGGTAAACCAGGAAAACTAGATAATCTTGAACCAATAAAAATTTCTCAGGCTGTAAAAAAATTAAATTTAAAACATGTTGTAATAACATCAGTTGATCGAGATGATTTAGATGATGGTGGTTCAAATCATTTTTTTGAGGTTATTAACCAAACACGAAAAACAAATCCAAATACTACAATTGAAGTTTTAACTCCTGATTTTTTAAGAAAGGGTAATGCTTATAAAAAAGTTTTAGAGGCAAATCCTGATGTTTTTAATCACAATATTGAAACTGTTCCTAGTCTTTATCTAAAAGTAAGACCAGGTTCTAGATATTTCGCATCTTTGGAACTTTTGAAAAATGCTAAAATGATAAATAAGAAAATTTTTAC
>LULV01000391.1_pt1 | contig 13865 bp, 14 predicted proteins | sample 728081 | NCBI WGS metagenome assembly LULV01 (sample SAMN03860280, study PRJNA289734) | marine metagenome | biome: seawater column; feature: ocean; material: water; isolation source: Red Sea water column Station 108 - depth 25m | place: Saudi Arabia: Red Sea | collected 2011-10-15 | depth 25 m | reverse complement strand
CAGTAATAGTATCCATTGCAAACACGTCCATTATATCCCACGTGATTTTACCAGCTTCTTTTTGTGCTTTAATCTCAGATAATCCACCAGAATAGTCAACCCAGGCAATATTTATGCCAAGTTTTTTAGCTGTAGGATCACCATAACCTAACTTTTGAGACTCAGTATAAGCCCCACCCCATGACACTGCAGTTACTGTTGTTGCAAATGCTGAAGTAGTTAGTGAAAGTACAAAAGAAATAGCTAGTAATACTTTACTTAGTTTTTTCATTTTTCCTCCGTTTAAACGTTTTTTATAAAAATCAATTACAACAAGATCGATAATGAGAGTCAACAGCCCATTTTAGTTAATTTAGCAATATATTGGTGGTCTAAGAAGGATCTAACGCTCTAGCATCTTCACTGTTCCAACCTATCTTGATATCTTTGCCAAGCTTGATATCCAAATTGGCTGAACTATTAGGAACCTTTAAGATAAATTGATTGTTGCCTAAAAGATTTATTCTAACTCTTGTATGGTCTCCGTGATATATTACTTCTTCAATCTTTCCAGAATGTATATTGTCCATTTGATCACTTGGATTAATTAACGCTCTTTCTGGTCTTAAAGAAATCTTAGTTTTCTCACCTTTGCCTTTTACAGAAATAGGATTTGCAAGTATATCGGTGTTAGCTATTTTAACCTTACACTTACCACCTGAAATATCCGAAACTTCACCCACAAAAGTATTGTTTTCTCCAATAAACTCGGCAACAAAAGAATTCACAGGTTTTTCATAAAGCTCATCCGGACTTGAAAGCTGCTGAACTTTTCCATCATTAAAAACAGCAATACGATTAGACATGGTTAATGCTTCACTTTGATCATGAGTTACGTAAACAACAGTTACACCAATGTTTTCATGTATATGTTTAATTTCATATTGCATACTCTCTCTCAAGTTCTCATAAACTGTCATATGAGGAAATAGCGCATAATTCTGAAACACCATTCCAATGCCTCTCTTATGTGGAGGTATACTTGAGATAGCCTTACCATCTAAATATATTTCACCATTTGTTGGTGTTTCAAATCCTGCCAGCATCATTAAGCAAGTTGTTTTTCCAGAACCAGAGGGTCCTAACATAGTTACAAACTCACCTTCTTCAATATCTAATTGAAGATCCTTAACGACTAAAACTTTGCCGTCATAGCTTTTATCTACTTTGTCGAATTTGACGAAATCTTTTTTAAGAGCCATAATTTTAATCAACTTTTAAACATTTGTAGAAATAAATTTCAACCTTTAATAACTAGCTTTTAACGTGAAGTTCTTTAGACATATTACAAAATAATTCTGCTCCTTGATCTGTAACTCTTATTGCTTCTGATGCTTCAACACCCCATTCACCAAATTGCATAACCGCTATCATGTGAAAACAAATATTAGGTTCCAAAATTGTCATGTCACCTTTATAAATATTTAATGTATGTTCTCCCCAATCTGGCGGATAACCAATTCCAATCGAATAACCGGTCCTAGATTTTTTTTCTATTCCATATTTATCTAATATTTTCCAAAATGCTTGGGCAACGTGATCTACAGTATTTCCGGGTTTGGTTGCATCAATTCCAGCTTGAAGCGCTTCAATTGTTTTTTTCATCGTATCAATTTTAAGTTGATCAGGTTTTCCAAGCAAAATAGTTCTGGCCATCGGTGCATGATAACGCTTATACACTCCAGAAAGTTCAACAATTGTAGCCTCACCATCAATAAATTTATCTTGTGTTGCGGTTAAATGTGAGGCAGATGTTCCTTTTCCGGTAGGAAGCAATGTTGCAATACTGGCGTATTCTCCGCCAAATTCAGGGGTTCCGTAAAACAAAGCTTTTTGAATTTCTCCAACAGCATCACATTGTCTAACCCCAGGACTTATTACCTCGTAAGCTTTTTTCATTCCAACCTCTGAAATTTTTGCAGCAGATTTCATAAAATTTATTTCAGTATTTGATTTTACTAGACGGGCCCAATTAACTAATCTGTCAGAGTCTTTGATCTTGGCATCGGGTAAACCATCCCTAATTTTCTGATAACAGAATGCGGTAAAATAATGTGCATCCATCTCTAAACCAATAGAAAGCTTATCCCATTTTTTATTCTTAATTATTTCCACTAAATAATCATAAGGATGCTTAGGCCAAGTATGAATGTAGTGTTCATCATATATGATTATATTCTCCTTCTTTAAATATGTCTTAAGATAAGCTCCCCCCGCATCTTGATCTCTAACAAAACATAAAGGTTCATCAGCATTGACATGGACTATTGCACATTGAGCATAATAAAAAGACCAAGCATCGTAACCTGTTAAGTAATTTATGTTATTCGTATCGTGAGAAATTAATAGTTCGATGCCTTTATCTTGCATCATTTTTTGAACTTTTTTTAATCTATTATTATATTCTTCTTTTGTAAAAAGACTCATTGATCTAAATTAAATAATTTTCCAAAGCCTAGAATATCTTTGTTCATTCCAATACTTTCTAAAGTATCCCAAATTAATGATTGATTACTTGTAATGACAGGTTTACCTAATTCTTTCTCTAATCTTTCGATTAAATTTAATACTGGTAAAGCTGTGCACGAAATAAATAAGGCATCAGCATTTTTAATTTCTATTTGCGATAAAGTTTCCAATAAAAAATTTTGATCTACTTTTCCGATATCATAATCAGCTGCGATATCTAGATAAGTATTAGCAACAATATCAAAACCTTGACTTGAAAAATAATCTATAATCTCATCATTTAATTTTTTACTATAAGGGGTAAATATTGCTAGTTTTTTTATATTTAACTTTTTTAATGCTTTAATAGCTGCAGTGCTTGGTGTTGTAATTTTTGCTTTTGGTTTTGCCTCTTTAACTTTTCTCTCTATAGTATCATGTCCAACAGCTATAGTTCCAGAAGTACATCCGTAAACAACGCAATCTATGTTTTCATCTGGTAAAATATTTTTAGTAACATCTGTAACTTTTTCAGACATTTTAATTAAATTTTCTTTTGATAATGGATTGTAACATTCAATTCTATTTACGAAAAAATCTATATCTTTATCTTTAATTATTTTGATAAAATCTTTTTCAATTATAAAATCAGTAGCTAAGGCAATTAATCCTATTCTGGGATTATATTTATTGATAAATTGTGGTCGAATTTTATTAGACTTCATTAAAATCCTTAAAAATCTTTGTTTATTAGTCTAGTTTAAATAAAGACATTATAAAATAAGATAATTTGGCGGTTGAAAATCTATTTAAATAAGATTTAATTTACTCTTTTATAAATTGTTAACAAATAGAGGAATATAATGAGAAAATTAATTATTGCTGCATTTATATTTGTATCAAGTTTTACAACAAATGTTTTTGCAGAAGTAAAAATGGGAATAATTTTAGGATTCACTGGTCCTATAGAATCTCTTACACCTGCTATGGCTGCATCTGCAGAGCTTGCTTTTAAAGAAGCATCTGACTCAGGTTCACTATTAGGTGGAGAAAAAATTTCAGTAGTAAGAGCAGACTCAACTTGTGTTGACTCAGCAGCAGCAACAGCAGCAGCCGAGGGTGTGATTGCACAAGGTGTAGCTGCAATCATGGGTGCTGATTGTTCAGGTGTAACAGGTGCTATTGCATCAAATGTTGCTGTACCAAATGGTGTAGTAATGATTTCACCTTCTGCAACATCTCCAGGATTAACAACTTTAGATGATAAAGGGTATTTCTTTAGAACCGCTCCATCAGATGCTAGAGGTGGACAAATCCTTGCAGATATTACTAAAGACAGAAAAGTAAAAAGCGTAGCTATTACTTATACAAACAACGATTATGGTAAAGGTTTAGCTGATGTTTATAAAGCAGCAGTCGAAGCTCACGGAATAAAAGTAACTACAGTAAATGCTCATGAAGATGGAAAAGCAGACTATTCTTCTGAGGTTGCAACACTAGCTTCAGCAGGTGGTGATGCAGTAGCTGTTATTGGATATCTTGACCAAGGTGGAAAAGGTATTATTCAAGCTTCTTTAGACTCTGGTGCATTTGATAAATTTGTTTTATCAGATGGTATGATCGGCCAATCATTAGTTGATGCATTTGGAAAAGATCTTAGAAAATCTTTTGGTTCAATGCCTGGTTCAACTGGAAAAGGAGCTGGAGTATTTGCTAAAGTAGCTAGTGCTGCTGGTATAGATAGTTCTGGTCCTTACACTGGAGAGTCATACGATGCAGCTGCTTTAATTGTTTTAGCAATGCAAGCAGGTAATTCAGCTGACAGAGCATCAATTGCAAAAAATGTAATGGATGTTGCAAACGCTCCTGGAACAAAAATTTATCCAGGTGAACTTAAAAAAGGTTTAGATTTATTAGCTAAAGGTAAAAAAGTTAATTACGAAGGTGCAACTGGAGTTACTTTTACTAGCGTCGGTGAAGCTGAAGGTTCTTTCCTAGAACAAGAAGTTAAAGGTGGAAAATTCAAAACTAAAAAACAAAGATAATTTATCTTAAAATTAAAACCCCTGACATTTTTATGTTGGGGGTTTTTTTAAAAAAATAAATATTTATCAGCCATATATAAAGCCCAAGCAAAAGCTGCTCCTAAAATTATATATTTCATTTTTTTATTTTATTTCTATTTTTTCTGGAAGTATACCTTTTGGTCTATATCTCATTATCAATAACAGGCCTATTCCCATCATCAAAAATCTAAAATATGGGACACTTTCAATTAAATGAACTTTTAAAAAGTGAGTGTCAGCTAAACCAGCTGTTGTTAAATTAACTAAATATAATCCAATAGGTGCTGACTCAATCCATAAAAACCAAACCACAAAACCTCCTAAAATTGCACCAAAATTATTTCCACTGCCGCCTACTATGACCATCACCCAAATTAAAAAAGTATATCGCATAGGTCTATAGCTGCCTGGAGTAAATAATCCATCTTGAGTTACTAACATCGCGCCAGCAATTCCCACTATAGCTGAACCTAAAACAAAAATTAGCAAATGTTGTTTCACTACATTTTTGCCCATTGCATTTGCTGCCTCTTCATTATCCCTAATAGCTCTCATCATTCTACCCCACGGAGAATAAAGAGCTTTTTGAGTTAGAATTAATAGAATGATAACAACAATTAAAAACAAAGCTGAATAACAAAGTTTTACAAAAATTGATGATCCTTCAATGACAAATTGATTTAGAGCAGCTTGTCTCTCAGTTAAATCTGTAATTAAATTCAATTTACTTGAGTTAAATTTTTCAACTAAATTTATAAACCAATCTGTTTGCTGTAAATTAACCTCATAAGGTGCAGGGCGCTTCAATCCAATAACATTTTTAACACCTCTGGTGAGCCAATCTTCGTGTTTAATTATTGCTATAACGATTTCTGATATTAATAAAGTGGCTATCGCCAAATAATCTGCCCTTAAACCTAAAGCAACTTTACCAATTACAAATGCTAACCCACCTGCAAACAGAGCGCCAACGATCCAAGAAAAAATAATCGGCAGACCAAATCCACCAAGAAATCCTGTTTTTGCAGGATCTACTTCCTCTATAGCCTCAATCCCAGGTTCAGATACAAATCTAATGATTATTATTCCTGCAATTATAATAGTTGCAATAATATAGGTTCTAACTTTTGATTTTTCATATTTTTTTAGTACGTATCTAACGGCTAATACCATTCCTATTATTAGTAAAAGACTTAAAAGAATATTAGATCCGCCTGCGCTCCATGCTTCTTGAACTGGATCAACTGAGATTAAAACTGCTGCTAAACCACCTAGAGCAGTATAGCCCATTATGCCAAAGTTAATAAGACCAGCATAACCCCATTGAATATTAGCACCCATTGTCATGACAGCTGAAATCAAACAAAGATTAAAAATTGATAAAGCAATATTCCAAGATTGAAAAATTCCAACGAGAATAATTAATCCCATCATTATAGTATAAGCTGCAATTACATTTAAATTTTTTCTCACAATATTTTTCCTTTAAAAATTCCAGATGGTCGATAAAGCAGTACAATGACAAGAATTGAAAATGATACTGCAAATTTATAATCTGTTGATAGTAATTGCACTAAAGTATTTGGCTCTAAACTTTCAGGCAATAAATACATGAAAAATTTTTTATAAGCATAAGTTAAAAGAATTTCAGAAAATGCGATTACATATCCACCTAAAAATGCACCAAAAGGATTTCCTATACCCCCAACAATAGCTGCAGCAAAAATTGGAAGCATATTATTGAAATAAGTAAATGGTTTAAAACTTTTATCTAAACCATATAATGCTCCACCAATTGTAGCTAAAACTCCCGCTATTATCCATGTAATCATAACAATCTTTTTTGGATCTATTCCAGACAACAATGCAAGATCTTCATTGTCAGAATAAGCCCTCATACTTTTTCCTGTTTTTGTTTTATTTAAAAACCAAAAAAGAGCTGAAACTAAAATTAATGTTACAACTATTGTAATTACTTGGGTTGATTTGATTGCAAGGCCTTCATTAAGACCAGTCATTTCTTTAAACTCACCAGCTTTAATTAAAAATTTTTCACCATCAAAAAATCTTCTATCAGAGGGGCCAATGATTATTCGAACAACGGCTTGGGTAACGAACATTACTCCAATACTCACCATTGCTAATTGAACAGGGGGGCTTTTACTAACTCTGTAATATTTAAAAACAAATTTATCTATCAAAAGCATATAACCAACCATAAATATAATAGCAAAAGGAATTGCGATGAGAGCAGTTGGTAAAATGCCTAAGCTTATTCCTAATGATTGAAAATACCATGTAAATAAAATTGTAACCATGGTTCCAAAAGACATCATATCTCCTGTAGCAAAGTTTGCGAACCTTAAGATCCCATATATCAATGTTACAAAAATAGCCCCTAAAGCTAATTGAGATCCATAAGCTAATGCTGGTACAAAAATATAATTTAATAAAAGTACAATCGCATTTATATAATCCATATCAACCGCCTAAAAATGAACTTCTTACTCTTGGATCATTTAGTAATTCTTTTCCTGATCCTGAATAACGATTTTCTCCAGTGACCAATACATAACCTCTGTCTGAAATACTTAGTGCTTGTTTGGCATTTTGTTCGACCATTAGTATTGCAACATTTGTACGTTTAACTTTTACAATATGATCAAACAATTCATCCATTACAATTGGAGAAACTCCTGCAGTTGGCTCATCTAACATTAAAACTGATGGTTTGATCATTAGTGCCCTTCCAAGTGCAACTTGTTGTCTTTGCCCTCCTGATAATTCACCAACTAATTGATTTCTTTTTTCACTTAATATTGGAAACAATTCATAGATCTCATTGATTACTGAATTATAACTCTCATCAATTAAAAAGGCTCCCATTTCTAAATTTTCCTCAACAGTCATTCCTGCAAAAACATTTTTTGTTTGAGGAACGAATGAAATTCCTGACTTAACTCTATCTTGTGGAGACAATTGTGTAATATCTTTGCCATCAATTATTACTGAGCCAGATTTTAAATTTAATAAACCTAACATTGCTTTCATTGCAGTCGATTTTCCCGCACCATTAGGACCTAAGATTGAAACAATTTCTCCTTTGTCGACATTCACTGAACACGAATTAATAATATCTGGACCATTTCCATATCCACCAGTCATCTTATTTCCCTCAAAAAATGCCATTATTAATTATCCTTAATTTTTGATCCCCTGCCCAAATAACTTTCAATTACTTTTTCGTCTTTTTTTGCATCCTCCACTGAACCTTCAAATAATACTGATCCCTCAGCCATTACAATCACAGGATCACACAATCTCCCTATGAAATCCATGTCATGTTCAATCATACAAAATGTATATCCCTTTTCTTTATTTAGTTTTTCAATAGCTGTGCCAAGGTCTTTCAGTAGTGTTCTATTCACACCTGCACCCACTTCATCTAATAGAACTAACTTTGCATCTACCATCATTGTTCGACCAAGCTCCAATAATTTTTTTTGACCACCAGATAAATTTCCAGCTAGCTCATTTCTTAAATGCCCTAAATTTAAAAACTCTATAACTTCAATGGCTTTTTGCTTAATAATATTTTCTTCTTTCATGATTAATGAAGGTTTAAATATAGCATTTATCAATTGTTCACCTGACTGATTACCAGGAACCATCATTAAATTTTCTAAAACTGATAAATTTGTAAATTCATGTGCAATTTGAAAGGTTCTAAGTAAACCTTTTGAAAATAATTCATACGCCGGTACATCAGTTATATTTTCGTTGTTGAACATAACACTACCAGCTGAGCATTTTAGATTTCCAGCAATCAAATTAAATAAGGTAGTTTTTCCTGATCCATTAGGACCGATTATTCCAGTTATAGTTCCCTTCTTAACTTTAAGTGAACAATCTGATACCGCTGCTAATCCACCAAAATATTTTGATAGATTATTTATTTCTAAAATATTTTCTGACATCAATTATTTGTTAAGTCTTTTGTAAATTTTATTTAGTGCATTTACTACAGATTTATAAGCCCCTCTCTTACTCATTTCTTTTAAACCTTGTTCATTTAAACCTTTCGGAGTTTGAGACTCTTTGACTAAATGTCTTAAATCTTTTTTTGAATTTACGACTGCATCTTCTGATAAGGCCAAAAATAAAGTTGTTATATATTTCTGTGCATCAGATCTTTTAATACCTTTTTTTATCAACCAAGTACTCATCACATTTAATATTTCATAATAAGATGCCATCATCCCTGACGTTGACCAGAAATTAATTGATAATTTTTCATTTTTAATTTCAATAGTAGATCCAATTTTATTAAAAAAATTTTTAACCTTTCTATTTGGTGGGCAGATAGGTACTGGTCCTTTTTTAAGAGAAATTGGCGGAAGTGGAATAGCTCTTACTAAGTCAGCTTTTACTTTTATCATTTTTCGAAGTTCTGAAAGATTTATAGTTGAGATAAAACTTATAATTGTTTGACTAGATCTAAATCTTAAATTTTTAATAATTTTTTCACCAACAGTTGGTGTGACTGCTAAAAAAATCCAATCACAATTATCAACAATTTTTTGATTATCCTTTTCAATAAATATTTTTTTAAACTTTTTTTTTAATCCTTTTGCAATAAGACTATTTCGTGATGAAATAAATATCTTTTTATAATTAAGCTTTGAAGAACATATTCCAGATATAACTGAAGATGTTATTTTTCCAGTTCCTATAAAACCTAATTTCATAAATATCTTATAGTGATTAATTTATATTAATTAATAAAAAAAGAACCTCTAATTCGTAATAACTCTCTACTTAAATCTTTGTGTTCTTTAAAGGCTTTTCTGCCATGAAGCCAAAAATAATTATTTGCTACCACAGATGATCCTACCGGAAGTTTAGTTATGATCTTCTTGTTACTTTCCTCTAAACTGTCAGATAATTTTTGGAGATGCTCAACTTTATAATCAATATTTTTACTTTTCGGAGAACCCCAAAGAAAATCTTCTTTCCCAACAGGATCATTAAATAATTCATCACAATGTTCCCAATCATCAAGATGAAGCATGGCGGTTTCTCCACCCTCAACATTTTTTTCCTCTATTTTTGACATTAACAACCAGTCAGTTTTTTCTTTTACATAGGTTCCATCAGTATGTAGATCCATATTTTTATAAGCCTTTCTTAAATAAGAGTCACTTTTATCCTCATGCTTAACATGAAATCTAGCATAGTATTTACCAGCCATTGCATCATGATTAGGGTTCCCAATAAGATGCGCAACAGCAGTTGAAAGCTTTACTAAAAAACTATCATCAATTTTAGATATTAAATTTTTAGGTTTAATAATAAAACAACCAGTATTTCGATCTCTAATAATTTTATTAATTAATTTAGATAATTTATTATTACTTAAATCATCTAAACTTTTTGCGATAGTAAATCTGGTAAACGGTTTATATTCTAATGCAGTAATATCAAACTTATTAAAAGGAAAGATAAGTTTATTTAAAATTTCATCTCCTATATCTATGTTAATTATCCTTGGAGATTGCTTATTTTCATAAATTTCAAATCCGTCAATTTTTTCAATCATAAATAACTGCTAAAAAGTGTAAGTATGATAGCAGAGAAAATTGTTGGGTAAACTAAATTTTTTTTAGTGATAAAAAAAAGCCCAATTGATAAAATTATTACAATTAGTCTTACTAAGTAATCTATTTCAGATAATAATCCTGATGGGAAAATTACAATCCTAGCTATTAATGCTGCCAACGTCGAGTATGCCAAGCAATTAAACCATCTAAATATTTTGGAAGTTTCTTTAATATTTTCTGAACTTACAACACCTAAAAATCTAGACAAAAATGTCGCTAATGAAGTTATTAAGATTACTAAAAAAATATTACCTGTCATTAATTTCTCCAATAAAAAATGCAATTGTTCCAGCCACAAAACCACCAAATAAAATACACCACTCTGGAGAGATAAAATAAAAAGCTGGACCTAAAATTGCACCAAGGATGATTGATAAACTAATTTTAATAGTTTTCATCGCCCCCACCATCATACAAGTAAAATAAATTGGATTAATTATTGCTAACCCAATTAACATATCTCTATTTAAAAAGTCTGATGCAATATAGCCAATAAATGTGGAAAAAATTGCTACCGACCAGGTTGCTGTGCCAATACCAATCCAAAAATCTATCCTTGCTTCTTTTTTTATTTGTTCATAATTATCTTTCATTATTAGCCACGATGAGACGGCAATGAAGTGACATGATAAATAATATTTCCATTTAGGTTGCGTTTGGTGCATCAACAAAGGCATTAAGGAAACTGTCATTGGATACAATCTTGCATTTACTAACCAAACAGCAATGAAGATATTTATTAATGATGATCCAATTATAAGTGACTCTGCCATCACTAATGAACCAGGTAATGCGTAAGTTAAAAAAGTTGAAAAAAGACTTTCTTGAATTGTAAAACCAATATTTTTTAAAAGAGCTCCAATTGCTATAAAGCTAGCTCCCAAGGCTATAGCTGGACTTCCAACACCTTTGATAGATGCGAAACCTTTCAAAAAATATTTTGAATCAATCATTAACCGCCCAGGAATAGGCGTCCAACATCAGGATTATTTAAGAGTTCATCTCCTTTACCTGCTATTGCAGTTTGTCCTGATACTAAAACATAACCAATGTCAGCAAACTCTAAGCCTTTCTTTGCATTTTGCTCAACAAGGATAATTGTTTTTTTTTCATTTTGTTGAAGGTCTCTTAAAATTTCAAATACCATTTCAATATATCTTGGCTCTAATCCAATCGAAGGTTCATCAACTAATAAAACTGATGGTTTCATAACAAGCGCTCTTGAAATTTCCAATAACCTTCTTTCACCACCAGACAAAACTTTTGCAGGTTGATTTCTTCTATTTCTTAATCTTTCATACTTCTCAAGAATTCTTTCAGCTTCTTGAAATGACTCCTCTGTTTTATCTTTGATAAATCCACCCATTAAAAGGTTTTCTTCAACTGTCATATCTGGGAAAACAGAATTATCTTGTAAAATATATGCAATACCAACTGATTTTAATTTTTCAGCTGGTGATAAATTGGTTATTTCTTTTCCATCAATTTCTATTTTGCCAGAAAAAATATTGGTAAATCCATAAATTGAATGAAGAATAGTTGATTTACCAGCACCATTTGGACCTATTAAACAAAGTGATTGAGCCTTACTAACATAAAGATCAAAATTATGTAAAATTTCCATTTTCCCATAACCAGCATTCATATTTTTAATCGTAAGATGAATGTCATTAGGTGAAAGTTTTTTTAAATCATCTGCTTGAGGAGCTTTTCCTAATACTTCGTATTGATTAGACATTATTGTGCCCCCAGGTATGCATCGATTACTCTTTTATCATTTTTGATCTCATCTGGTGTTCCATTGGCAAGCATTTTGCCATGAGCTAAACAATAAATACTTTCTGCTAATTGCATAATAACCCTCATATTATGTTCGATAACTAAAAGAGTTATCCCAAAATCTTGGTTTACTTTTATTAACCTGTCTATTATTCCATTGATTAGAGTTGGGTTAATACCTGCAGTTGGTTCATCTAATAAAAGCATTTCTGGTTCATTCATCAAAGCCATTGCCAACTCAAGTAATTTTTGCTGACCAAAAGATAAGTCGCCAGCTCTTAATTTTCTTTTTTGATAAAGTCCTACAAAATTTAAAAGATTTTCTGCTTTCTCGGTTAAATCTTGAGGAATTTTTGAAAATATTTTTAATATACTTTCATCACTACCTTTGTGGCTGATTAACATATTATCTACACAATTTAATTTTCCATAAATTCTTGTTTGTTGAAAAGTTCTTAATAAGCCAAGTTTAGCAATTACAGGAACAGGTAATTCAGATACTTCTTTACCATTAAATTTAATTGACCCCTGGTCTATTGGATAAGTACCAACAATTGAGTTAAATAAAGTTCAAAAGATTTACTTACATTATTTACTTCTAAAATACTCATTTCAATTCTACCTGCGCTTTTCGATCTGCCTCATCAACAACTTCTCCAAATCGTTCAGGGTATTTTTCTCTCAACCATCCCATAATTCCCTCTGGGAAATAGATGACAATGACAACTATCAAAACTCCTAAAGCAACATACTGCCAACCTAAAAAGAATGTCCAAAAACCCTCTTTAAAAATATGAAACACAGTAGCTCCAATTATAGGACCCCATAAAGTTCCTTTACCACCTAAAATCGCCATTAAAACCATAAATACTCCCATCTCTCTTCCATCAAATGCAACATCAGTAGAGTCAATGTATCCGACTAATCCACCCATGATACCTCCAGCTAAACCACAAAAGAAAGCTGAAACCATCCAGCCAATAATTTTATATTTCATTGTCTCAATTCCCATAGCTTCTGCTTTATCTTCGTTGTCTCTAATCGCATTAAGAATTAATTTAAATCTAGTTGAATAAATTGCTCTTACAGCAATAAAAGTAAGTACAAGTGCTCCAAAACTCAAAAAATAAAAGAACTCTCCCCTTGCCTCTAAACCACCTACATTCGGAAAAGGTGGTGTTGTGAACCCTTGTCCAGCTCCAATAATTTCTATACCTCCGGAAATTTCACCTGCAGAAACCCCTAGACCTAAAGTAAATATTGCAAAATAATGTCCCCTTAATCCTAAAATTGCGTAACCAATTAGACCAGCAACAATAGTTGGAATTATTGCAGCCACCAAAAGTCCAACTGCCATTCCTTGAAAAAATTGAGATGGAGTATGCACAAAAGTTTTTTCTCCTCCACTTTCAGTCCATTCTGCTAAAGGAAAAAACATTCCAACTTGAACAGATGCACATAAATACATTCCAAGACCGTAAAATAAAATATTTCCAAATGTGTTGTATCCCATCTCTCCACCTTGGATATTCCAAGTGGTTGCTAAAATAATTAAAACACAAAGAATTGATAACTGAACTTTAAATGCAGGAAAAATAAAAGGCGAAGATAAGCCAAATATTAAAATTACAGCGTATAATATCGCATTTTTACTCATTATTTTAAATACTCTCTTTTCCTAGAAAGTTTAAATCTTCGATAAACAAGAATTAAAACTAATAAAAGGAATACTGAACCTATTCTAAATTCTGTACCTAATATGTAATCAGCAAACTCCTCAAATACACCTAAGCCCATACCTGACATTGCAACACCAGGTAAGTTTCCTAAGCCTGCAACAATTACAATCATAAAAGATCGAATTGTATATGGT
>LULV01000351.1_pt1 | contig 14011 bp, 14 predicted proteins | sample 728081 | NCBI WGS metagenome assembly LULV01 (sample SAMN03860280, study PRJNA289734) | marine metagenome | biome: seawater column; feature: ocean; material: water; isolation source: Red Sea water column Station 108 - depth 25m | place: Saudi Arabia: Red Sea | collected 2011-10-15 | depth 25 m | reverse complement strand
GCAGTATTAATTACCGTATTTGATATATCTGATAATTGTTTGTTAGAATCTGTATTAAAATTTTGCTCTATAATTTTCAATGCCCAATTCCGATGATAGTTAAATCATCATCAAGTATATCGTTATTTGCTTTTATACCAGTCTCTTTGTAATCTTTTTTGAGACTTTTAAGTCTTATTTCCTCTGTAGAATTTTCAAGTTCTTTTTGTAAAGAAGAATTTTGATGATTAAGTAAAAGTTTCTTAACTCCATCAATACCTATTTCGTTTTTATTTTCGTCCATACATTCTGAAAAACCATCAGTAAAACAATATATTCTTCCTCCATCTAATTTAAAAGTATCTAACTTATAAACATTTTCATTTTTATGTTTGACTACTGCAAGAGGAGTAGAAGAAGATGAATATTCAACAAAATCCTTTCCTTTTCTCAACAAAGCTGGTTGATGACCTGCATTTGCAATTTCAATAATGTCTGTTTTAATATTATAGCATCCGACTATTGAGGTTATAAAGGTACCTGGCGGATTAGTTTCATTTAAATCATTGTTCATTTCAAGTAGGATTTCATTAGGTTTAAATTTTAATCTAGAAAAAATTTTAAATAAAGTAATTGCCTTAGCCATAACCATACCAGCATTAACTCCTTTGCCAGAAACATCTGACAATGTGAAGTAAACAAGATCATCATGTAAATAAAAATCGTAAAAATCTCCTGAAATTTCTCTGGCTGGAATATTTAGTCCATAAATTGGATAATTAGACAAATCTCTATTTGGCATTAAACGTCTCTGTACATTCATTGCTAATTTAATTTCAGATGAAACTCGGTTTTTCCATTTATTTTTTTGTTTTTCACTTTGTTCTAATTTTTCCATCAAAAAATTGTATTGGGTACCAATAATACCACTATCAGTGAATGGATCTTGAGGAGCTCTTAATGAATAATCCTCAGTTTTTGCTTGATTGGTTAGTACTTCGAGTAATTCGTGAGTATCTGTTGATGCGTTGTGTTCTGATATATTTAAACCAAGCTCCTCTTGGATTTTACCTACTCGAAGTGGATAAATATAATTTATAGATTTAAAAATTATGTATGAAGCAAAAAAGCAAAATCCTCCAATGCTAAATGTTCCTATGATTTGAATTGTTAATTGTTCTAATCTTGTTTTATCTAATCCCATCATTTCGAAATCACCAAATATCGCAACTGATATAGTTCCCCACATACCTCCTACTAGATGAACAGGTATAGCGCTAACAACATCATCAATTTTTAATTTCTCTAATAAAATAATTGTTGAGCCTGATAAAATTCCTCCAATTGCTCCAATATATATTGCCTCCGATGGATTAACATAAGCGCAACTTGCTGTAATCGAAACTAAACCAGCCAAAGGACCTGTAATCATAAATAATGGCTCTGGTTTTTTCATTACGATAATACCCATTGCACTTGAAAAGATTAAACCAAATGATGCTGATAAAAAGGTATTAATTAATATCAATGGAATTTTTAAATCCATTGCTCCATTTGCGCCACCATTAAATCCAAACCAACCGAACCATAAAATTAAAGCGCCAAGAGCAGCAATTGGTGTATTACTTCCTTGAAATAATTTTTTATCTTTATCTTTTCTAAATCTGCCCGTTCTACTTCCAATAATGAGTAATATTGCTAATGCCACCCAACCTCCAACAGAATGAACAACAGATGCGCCAGCAAAGTCTAAATAACCCATCTTACCTAGCCAACCAAATTTTACTGTTGGATTCGTAAAATCAAAAGCCCACGCCCAATGACCTACTATTGGGTATAAAATTCCTGAAGTTACAAAAGTAATTATTACGTAAGAGAAAAACCTAAGTCTTTCAGCAACAGCTCCAGATATGATAGTTGCTGCTGTTGCAACAAACATTGCCTGAAATACAAAATATGTTTGATAACCAGCTACCTTGGTTGTAAAAAAATAAAATTTATTACCAAACAAGCCCATCACACTGGTTCCATACATTAATGCAAAACCAAAGGCCCAAAAAGTAACTACGGCTATTCCAAAATCTGTAATATTTTTAAGAGCAACGTTAATGCTATTCTTGCTTCTTGATAAACCAGATTCTAAACACATAAATCCAGCCTGCATCAAGAAAACTAAAATAGCGCAAATTAATAACCAAAATGTATCTAAATTCGCTTGTAGTACAGCTTCTAATCTAAACTCTGTTGCTTTGATAGCTCCCTTACTTGTGAGCTCTAACTGACTTATTTTAGACTGTAGCTTATCAACCAAAATTTGGAGTTCAGCTACAGTCATAAAATTTTTTTTAATCTATAAGTTTTCTTGCTTCTTCAGCGTCTGTAATTATGCCATCAACACTAATTACTTTAACTACTTCAAATCCAGTACCTAAAATTGCATTTTTATATTCATCCTCAGATAAATTTGATTTATCTGCAAAAGTAGATACTGCAACCCCTTCTGGCCAAGAAACATTAACTGTAGCATCAGGACAAGCCTTTTGTAATGCTTCAGTGACCATTTTTTGACACTTGATACATATCATACCATTTACTTGTGCGATTTGCGTTTGGGCTGCAAATAAGTTAGTGCTAAATAATAGAAAACCTATAGTTAAGACTATTTTTTTAAACATAATTTCCTTATTATTTTTTATAAATCGTATCATTTATACAAAAAACATACAAAATAAATTAGATCAAAATGGGGAAATTATTTTCCAATCGAAATTAACGTTAAATCATCACTTAATTTATTTTCACCTGCAACTTTAACTACTTCTTTTGTGATTTCATTTAGTTGTTTTTTTATATCCTTATTGAAGTTTTTCTCAATTATTTGAATTGATCCATCTATTCCTATTTCCTCACCTGAGCTATTTAAGCTTTCGGATAAACCATCAGTGAAAGCGCAAAACCTTTTATTTTCTAGCTTAACTTTGTGAGTTTTATAGACTGACTTATCCTTTTGAAGTATTACACCCATTGGTGGAGAATTACTTTCAAATTGCTCATAATTTCCAGATGATGATCTGATTAAAGCTGGCTGATGACCGCCATTTACCCATCTTAATTCATCTGTCCTCATATTATATTCTCCTAATATACTAGTAACAAACATGCCACCGGTTTTAGTTAAAAACAGATCATTATTCATATGAAACATCATTTCATCCGGATCTACTTGGTCTCTAGACATAATTTCAAAAAGAGTTGATGCTTTTGCCATTACCATTCCAGCATGAATTCCTTTACCTGCAACATCTGCAATAATAAAGTAAACGCTATCATTGTGAGGATAAAAACTAAAGAAGTCTCCTGAAACTTCTCTAGCAGCGATATTAATTCCATGCACAGGATAATTTTCCAAATTTCTTTTTGGTAAAAAGTTTTCTTGAACTTTTACTGCAAGTTTTACTTCGTTTGAAATTCTATCTCTCCATACTTTCTTTTCAGCTTCACTAGTTTCTAGCTTACTCATCAATCTGTTGTAATAAAGTCCAATAACACCTCCTGCAGTGAATGGATCTTGTGGACCTCTGATTGTTAAATCACCAGACTCAGACTGTTTTTCTAAAATTGTAATTAAATCATGTTCTACAGAAGTTGCATTATGCTCAGCAATATTCAAACCTAACTCTTCATGTAACGGACTTACTCTTAATGGATAAAAATAATTTAAAATTTTTAATAAAATATATGAACCAAAAAACGAGAATACACCGATCGAAACAATTCCAATAAACTGTGCTTTGATTTGTTCTAATCTTGTTAATCCTGTGCCTAAAATTTCAAGATCGCTAAATAACCCTACAGCAATTGTTCCCCAAACTCCTGCTGCCAAATGAACAGGCACTGCTCCAACAACATCATCTATTTCAAATTTATTTAAAAATTCGTTTACAAAAATTGCAACTACCGCTCCTATAATTCCAACAAATATTGAAGTCACGGATGTCATCGAATTACATCCAGCCGTAATTGCAACTAACCCTGCGAGTGGTCCAAGTATAACATAATAAGGATCTGGTTTTTTAAATAATGCAAATGAAATTCCAAGACCTGTTAATAAACCAAAAGAAGCAGCAAGAAATGTATTAATTAAAATTAATGGAACTGCTTCATCCATAGCTCCATTACTTCCACCATTAAAACCAAACCATCCAAACCATAAAATTAAAGTTCCCAAAACTGCTAAAGGGAAACTTGATCCTGTGAATTTTCCTTTGTTTGCATCTGAATATTTTCCTATTCTGGGCCCTAAAATTAAAACAGCTGATAAAGCAATCCATCCGCCAACTGAGTGAACTATTGTGCTTCCAGCAAAATCTACAAATCCAATATCTGTCAACCAACCTGTAGTTTTAACTTGTCCAGTAACAGCAAGTAATTGCCTTGTTGCATCAATATTATTTAAATAACTAGAAGACCATGCCCAATGACCAACAATATCCATTAAATTTCATTCTTTCAGCAACAGCGCCTGATACAATTGTTGCTGCTGTTGCAACAAACATTGCTTGGAATACAAAATATGTCATGTATTCAGCCTGATTTGTTTTAAAAAAGAATAAATCAGTTCCAAAATAACCATTAAAACTTTTTCCAAACATCAAGCCAAAACCAAATAGCCAGAAAATTACAACTGCAAGACCAAAGTCAGCAGCATTTTTAAGGGCAACGTTAATACTATTTTTGTGCCTTGAAAGACCTGTTTCCATACACATAAAGCCTGCTTGCATAATGAAAACAAGAATTGCACAATCTATAACCCAAAGAGTATCAACAAATGATTTTACCGATTCCAGATCTACACTCTCCATCTTTTCCTCTAAGTTATTATAAAAAAGTATACATCATAGATAATAGATGCTCAAAATAGGTTATTACTCTTTTTTCTTCCAAATATAATAGAATATATAAGGTGATACAGCTGGGACTATACCAAACCAAAACCATTCATCCCATCTAAAGCTTTTATCTAGCATTGGACTTTTTAATCCATTCCACCATGTTAAATATCCAATTAGTATTATCCAAGCTAAACTTATAGTTAAATAAATTTTAATATTTTTTGGTAAACCACCCGAGAATACTACTTTTACTTTTTCTAAAATTTCTTGATAGTTCATTAGATATTTAGCAATTAGTTCTAACGAAAGTACCTAAAGCTGTCATGGTAATTTCACAATTACCACCATTTTCTTTTGCAAAAACTTTATAATTTGTTGCATCATTTGCGACACATAATTCGTAGCCCATTTCACTAGTGATACTATCAGTGCCACCTAATAAATTAGTTTCTATTGCACTTGATGTGGTACTTGTTGGATTGCACGATGTGCCATTACTATTTCTGTAATACATGCCGTTATCGGAATAGTATTCTGTTTGGCCTAAAGATATTTGTTGCATAACATTCTCAGCAGATCTTTTTTTGGCTGAGCCTACGTATCCATTATAACTCATGATACCAATAGCAGCTATAATTCCAAGAATTGCTACAACTACCAAAAGCTCAATAAGGGTAAACCCAGAGCTTTTGGAAGTCATAAGAATTTTCTAATTTAACTTTTACTCTACTACGACAGAATTTTCAGAAACGTTACCTGATGTTCCGCATTCGCTATCTTCTGTAAAGCAAGTTTTAACGTCTATCGTGTTAGAACTGGAACTATTATCAGTTAAATTCGTATATCCACCATTTGCAGAGCTAGATGATGAGTCACCAGAGTTTGGTCTTACTGCTTTTTTCGAAGTATCGTATGGGTTTTTAAAATCTGCTAATGCTAATGCTGCAGCGTCCTTAACAGTTTTTCTAGTTTTACCTGAGCAAGTAAGATTGCCTCCCATAGCTGTTGACTCTCCTAAATTACATTTTTGTAATTCTGCTGCTATGTATTTAACAACTGCTGAATGATTTGATTTAGCTGCTTGTTTTTTAGCTCCGGATGTGTAGCCCGAGTATGCAACAACTCCAACTGCTGCAAGAATACCAATAATTGCTACAACAACCAATAATTCTATAAGTGTAAATCCTTTATTATTTTTTTTCATAAGTTATGATCCTATAATTAATAAAAATATGTGTATACATATAAATTATATCTTTTAAAAGGCAATATCTATACTTCAATTGTAATCAAAATGGGTCATTTTTGTTGATTTAGCAAGGAAATCTAATAAATATTAAGAATTATGTCATACAAAGTTACTGAGGAAGGTAACATATCAACTGTTCATCTAGATGGTGAAATAGATATGGATGTCACTGAAAAAGCAAAAGAAATTATTATGCCTTTAATAGAGGCAAAAAAAGAAGTTCATTTAAATCTTAAAGAAGTTCAGTACATGGATTCTTCTGGAATATCAGTTTTGATTGAAAGTCACCAAAAAGCAACTGAACTTGGAACGAAAGTTGTGCTGAAAGAAATTAGTAAGTCAGTTCTCAAAGTAATTATGATGGCAAAACTTGAACAAATTTTAAATTTGGACTGAAAAATGAATGTTGCAATAAAATCTATAACTGAACAAAGAGATTTTGTTGTTAGATCATCAAGTTTAAAAGAAGTAAGATCATTCTCAAGAGAAGTATTTGAGAAAGTAAATATTAATCAAGATTTAAAAGATGAATTAGTACTTGCTATTGCAGAAGCGGCACAAAATATTGTTAAGCATGCTTATCAAGGTGAAGACACAGACGATAAAATGGAGATTAAAATTTCACTAGAAAACGGTCAACTTGAAATTGGTTTTTTTGACAAAGGAAGACCGGTTGATAAAGGAAATGTCAGACACAGAAAAATAGATGATATTAAACCAGGTGGATTAGGAACTTTTTTTATTCAACAAATAATGGACGCTGTTGTTTTTAAAGAAGGTGAGAAGCCTTGGATAAATCATTTAGTGTTAACTAAAAATTTAAACGCTTAACCACCGATAATTGCACCGACATTAAAGATTGGTGAATACATGGCGATCATCAATCCACCAATCATTGTTCCCATAAATACAATCATTATAGGTTCAATTAAACTAGACATATTATCAACCGCTGTATCAAATTCTTCTTCATAGTAAGAAGATACAGAAGTAAACATTTCATCTAAATTTCCTGTTTGCTCACCAACAGAAATTAGCTGACTGAAGGTAGGTGGAAAAACTGGTTCTTTTAAAAATAATTTTGTAAGAGTGTCTCCTGAAAAAACTCCTTTTTTTACATTTTCTAAAGCTTGAGTTACAACATCATTATTACTTACTTGTTTTGCGATTTCTATACTTTCTAAAAGGTTTACTCCTGCTGCACTAAGATTACCCATTATTAATGAAATTCTAGCAATCAGTGATTTTAAAATCATATCGCCAAAAACTGGCATCTTTAAAACTCGTTGGTGCCACTTATATCTAATTGTAGGAATTTTAGTTGTTGTATATTTAAATATCACAAAACCTATTATTGATACTATTCCAAGTGTTAGTCCGCCAGCACCTCTCATAAAATTACTTGCATTCATAATGACAGCTGTTGGGGTAGGTAATGCAACACCCATTCCTTCATACATTTCCGCAAATACTGGGACAACTTTAATTAACATGAACACCATTACAGTTATTGCAACAGTAAACATAACTACTGGATAGGTTAATGCACTTTTAATTTTCTTTTTAACTTTTTCTCTTTTTTCTAATGAATCTACTAATTTTAAGAGGAAATCATCAAGTTTACCGCTGGCCTCTCCAGCTTTAATCAAATTTATATAAATATTATCAAATATCTTTGGATATTTTTCAAAACATTTAGAGAGAGTTATACCACCTTCTAAATTTTTTCTAATATCTTCAATAATTTCTTTCATAGTAGGGTGTTCTATTTGGTCTCTAAGCATCGTTAAAACATTTAAAATTGGCAAACCTGCTTTTACCATTGTTGCAAATTGCTTAGAGAAAAGCATTACATCCGCTGGAGTGACTTTTTTCTTACCAAAAGAAAAGCCACTTTTTTTGCCCTTTTCTTTTTCAGCTTTTTTCTTTTTAAGTTTGGTTAAGTTGGTGATGATTATTTTTTGCTCTTTAAGTTTAAAAGAAGCTTCTTCTTGATTTATAGCCTCTATTTCACCCTCAATATATTTACCTGCGGAAATTCCTTTGTAAGAAAAAGTTTCGGCTGACATTTACTACTCCATAGAGAGAACTCTATCATACTCTCTAAAATTAAGATCACCTGTAAGAATTAACTCTCTTCCCATATCTTGCATTGTCCTAAAACCTTCATTTGAGGCAATTTCTTTAAGTTCTGGAGTTGTAGCTTTTCTTAGAATTGCTTCTTTTATTGGTTTTGTGACATTTAAAATTTCATAAATACCCATTCGGCCTTTGTAACCAGTATCTTTACATTTAGGACAGCCACTACCCTTTTGAACTTTTGCCCTTGAAGCCTGTTCAACTGTAAATCCCAAATCAGCTAAAGCCTTGGGGGTTATGTCTTCATCTGGCACTCTACATTCTGAGCAGGTTTTTCTTGCTAATCTTTGTGCCAAAACAAGTGAAACAGCTGCACTAATCAAATAATCGGGTGTTCCCATGTTTTGTAATCTTGTAATGGTGCTTGGTGCATCATTTGTGTGAAGTGTGCTAAACACTAAGTGACCTGTTAAAGCAGCCTTTAATCCAATATCAACTGTTTCTTTATCCCTCATCTCACCAACAAGAATTATTTCTGGGTCTTGTCTTAAAAAAGATCTTAGGGCAGTTGAAAAATTAAAACCAATATCATCTTTAATTTGAACTTGTCCAACACCATCCAATTCATATTCAACTGGGTCCTCTGCTGTTAAAATATTAAGGTGAGGTTTAGAAACCTCTTTTAGAATACTATAAAGTGTTGTTGTTTTACCTGATCCAGTAGGACCTGTTACAAGAACCAAACCTTGTGTGCCATGAATTGCTTTTCTTAAATTTTTTAAATCGTTTTCTTCAAAATTAAGTTGTTCTAAACTGATGTCTCCTGCATCTTTATTTAAAACCCTCATAACTATTCTTTCATTAGTTGCGGTTGGCAAAATTGAAAGACGAAGGTCAACTACTTTTCCATCAATTTTAAACGGGATCGCTCCATCTTGAGGAAGTCTTCTTTCAGCAATATCTAGTTTTCCCATAATCTTAAATCTTGTGACTACAGCTCCATAATTTGAATGAAGAAATTTTTTAAAGTGTTCTTGTTCTTGTAAAATTCCGTCTAATCTATACCTAACTCTTGATGTAAATCGATAAGGTTCAATATGAATATCTGAAACTCCTGATTTAATTGCTTCTGCTACAACTGCTGTACTAAATTTAATTACTTCAGACTCGTTTTCTATAGCTTCAATGTCTTCTTCAGGTGGTTTTTCTAAAACTTCTGCTTGATCATCTACATCGTAGTCAAATGTTTTAGTCTTCTCAGCATTAGTTTGTCTAATATCAGAAATAGTTCTTTCACCGTCCGCTAGCAATTTATCTACAAAGTTTGAAATATCAGAAACTTTTGCTGCATGCAGTTCAATATCCATTTTTGTAATTGTTCGTAAATTTCTCATTAAACTCAATTTTGAAGTATCAGATATTGCTATGTGCAATACCTTTCCCTCAATTTTGAAAGGAGCTATAAAGTTCATATTAATGTAATTAGATGGAAGAATAGCTTTCAATTCATCAGTTATAGAAACTGTGGACAAATCTACTACATCTAATGATTGGTCTTTTACTAAAAGATCTAAAATTTTTTCTTCATCAGTTAGATTTAACTCAAATACAGCGTCTAATTGAGATTTTTCTCCTTCACCAGATATTTTTTTAATCTCAACTAAATCTTTCCCTGAAATAATATCCTGATCGATAAGAATATTAATTAAATTAATCTCAGACTCTCTACTAATATTTATCATTATAAAATTCTTGGTGCTATAAACACTAACAATTCATCTAGGTTATCAGAATTTTCAGTCCCTTTAAAGAGATTACCTATTACAGGCATATTACCTATAGCTGGAACTTGATCTTTAGATTTTGATAAAACATTCTTTTTAATTCCACCAATTACTACTATATCGCCATCCGCCACTAATAATTTTGTTACAATTTCCATTTTGTTAACTGCCGGGGTATCACCTGCAACTGATCTATTTGGTGTATCATTATTAACTTGAATACTTAATAAAACGTTTCCATCTCCGATAATACTAGGAGTGACCTCTAATTTAAGAGCCGCTTCCTTGAAAGATACTTGAGATCCTCCGCCCTCTCCTGGAGCTTCATATGGTATTTCCTCACCTTGTGTAACGGTAGCTACTTGATTATCGAGTGTGAACACTTTAGGATTAGAAATAGTTTTACCCATTCCCATTCTTTCTAATGCTGTAATTTCTGCTTTTAAAACACCTGAACCAGTTCTTCTTAAAATTCCAATACCACTTGTTGGATTTGTAATTGCAAAGTTTGCTAAACTATCTGTTGCATCACCGAGATTAGCTGCTCCACCTGGTTCTGTACCTAAAGCACTTCCAGCGCTTCCACCTGATAATCCACCGGCAACTTTACCAGCTCTTTGATAATATCCACCAAGTCTTGTTCCTAGTGCTTTTTCAAAATCAGAATTTGCTTCAACTATAAAAGCTTCTATTAAAACTTGTTTTGTTCTTATATCTATTTCTTTAATAACTTTATCAACTACATCTAAATCTTTTTCTTTTCCTCTTACTATTATAGATCGAGTTGTTTTTTCTTCGGTAATTTGGATTGGTGTATAAGAACTGTCACCTGCTGTTGAAGTAAACAACTCATCAATAGTTTGTTTAGCTTGTGCTGGAGTTATATAATAAAGTCTGAAAATCTCAGAATATATTGGCTCAACACTATCTTCTAATTCTACTTTCTTTTTAACAGCTTGTGCTCTTTCAGACTTATACGTCTCTTGTGCTGTTAACGTTTCAGGAGAATGAACTCTTATTAAGTTGCTAGATACATCAACATCTGATGCATAGTTTTTCATATCTAAAAGTGCTTGAAAAGCTTTGTCCCATGGGACATCGATTAATTCAGCAGATATTGCTCCTGCAACTTCATCTCCAACGAGTACATTTATCTCTCCTATTTTACCCATCAATTTCATAGTTTCTTTATAATCTAGATTTTTAAACTTAAGAGTAACTCTTTGTTTTAATAATGGATAATCATCAGGTATTATTAAGTAATTTCTTTGTGCCTCAGATGATATTTTTTTTCTTTTTCCAAGTTTTTTTGCATCACCTTCAATAGGTTTAGGACCCATTTCTAAAGTTTTTGCGATTTCTGATTGTCCACTACTTACAATATCTTTATCTTTAATAAGAGGTGTATTGTGTTTGAAAGGCTTGTCATATTTTTTCAAATTTTGACAAGCATTTAATACAACTAATAAAAATAATAATCCAAAATATGTTAATATTTTTTTAATAGTCATCTGACTCCCGGACCTGATTATTAAAATCAATTATCATGAATTTACCATCATCTTTTTTAAATATTGCTTCAGTTAATCTAAGATCAACTAATTGTATTTCTCCAAGATATTGACCTAAAGTCATTGTTAAAACTTCTCCACCAGAATTAACTAAAGAAATGTAACTATAATCTTTTCCAGAGATAAGTCCTGCTAATTTAAAATTATATAAGCTCATTTCATTATCTTGTTCATCTTGTGGTATGCTTGCTGAAGATGAAGTTCCCTCATTTCCTGCAAATGGATCGTTTAATGGAACTTCTTCATCTTCCTCCATTTCTTTAACAATTTCTTTTGCTGCATCTAGGACTTCTTGTTTTTGATCATGATTATCGGCAAACGCAAAGTTTGCCATGAAAGAAAATATGATGATGAATAGAATTTTAAAAAAATTCATCTGGTAATCCTACTATTGTTAATTCACCTTGCGCCATTATCGCTCCAGTTGAATCGTTTTGTACTATACTTATGGTCTCTTTGTCAAAATTTAACATTTTATTTTGTCTAGAAACTGCTCTTTTGAACTTTATGTAACCTAAAAAATTCCCTTTGATTTCATAATCTACAGGTATTTGATAATAAGAAACCATATCCCTTGTAATATTATTTTCTGCTTGTTGAGTAACTCCTTGTTTAAATACTGGCTTAGGTTTTTTCTTTTCAATTTTTGATATTACCAATCCATTAACAGCAGCATACTTACTTAAACTTTCATAAAGATCTTCAACTTCAGCTTTTGAATGAAATAGAGTTGAAGTTTTATCAAAATCTGGTTTCATTTCCTTAATTCTTGATTTGAAAGTAATTATTTCATTATCAAATTGTGAGATCTCATTTTGCTTTGCTATTTTGTCATTGTATTTAGCTTTTCTTTCTTTGACCATTGGATTTAAAATTACATAGTAAATTATTAAAAATAAAATTATTGCTCCAAAACCAGATCCAAATTTGATTAAAGTTTTTTTATCTACAGCAGCTAGCTTCTGCTTTAGATCATCCATAGTTATGTTTTTTAAATCCATTATACTTGCTCCAATACACAGGCTACTTTAAAGCCCTTCATCGTTTGTGATCCCTGCTGCTGGCCTTGAGGCAGTGTCATACTTGCCAATGAAGCTTGTGAGATCAATTTTTTATTGTTCAAATTGCTAATTAATTTTAAGATATCTTGATCACTAAATGCTGTTCCTTCAATAACAACTAAATCTGTACCATTATATTCTATTTTACTAAATTTAACTCTTTTTGGAACTGCAGAAGCGATCTGTGCTAATACTCTAAAGCTTACTGTTTTATTAGACTTAATTGATTTACTTAATTGAAGTGACTTAAGCATAAAACCAATTTCTTTTGCATATTTATTTTTCTCTAAAGTTTTAAGCTCATGCGTTTGTAAAATTTCATCATAACCTTCTATTTTTTTATTAAGATCTGTAATTTGCCAGAATGATAAACCAAATAATACTACATAGATAAGTGATACTATTCCAACTACTCCTTTGAACGCAAAATTTGAAAAAGCTTTTGCTTTTTTCTGAGCAATCATATTTTCTCTATTAGGTAAAAGGTTAATATTTTTAACAGCTGTAACAAATTTATAGTAACCAAAGACATCTAGTTTTCTAAATGCAAGCCCCATCACTGTTGAAAAATATGAACGGTTGTCCATTTTAATATCATTCTCTAATTGTGCAGGAATTTTTATTCCATCAAAAGGATCAAATAAATTGTATCCAGTGTTAACCATATTTTTTCTAAAGCTACCAAGATAATCTTCAACATTTTGTAGATTTGAAGTAACTTTTAAATTTCTAATTCTTTTTTCATATTTTTGTTCAAAGTCTTGAACTGCTTGTTTGACTTGCGTCATATATCTTCTAACAAGTGCATCCATCTCTTCTTGATTATTGCTTTCTTGAAGTGTTTTTCTATCTTGAGCTCTAATAAAAATATCAGTTATAATTGGATTGTTTTCGTAAAGTATCATTACATAGTTTTCATCTAAACCAAATTCTAGAACAGCAGTTAAGTTAGAGTCTTCAATTGAACCTGCAATTTGATTAATTTGATCAACAGCAGATTTTAATGCAAAACATTTAACATCTATAATAACAGCATTTAATCCACCTTTTTTAATAATGTCTGTATAGCTATTAATGTCTGATAATTTTGATGCCACAAAAAGGATATCCATTGTGTTTCCTGTTTTGTCTCTATTTATTACTTGATGGAATATAGAGTAGTCATTTAAATTATCAGTTAATTGAACTAAGTTTTCCCAAAGTGAGTCTGTATCTATCGCTTTTTTTAATTCTTCATCAGTCATTAAAGGTGCAGTTACAACTCTTATAATTGCGCTAGTTACTGGAATTGCGATCGCAGCGTTAGTCGTATTAATTTTAGATTTTTGTAAAGCTAATTTTAATTCTTCAGCAACTTTATCAGGATTTTCAAGTACAGTTCCATTTTCTGGAATAC